>Ga0315277_10003875_pt1 | contig 20144 bp, 21 predicted proteins | sample YL17G05_15_MG_FD_203695 | JGI IMG/M metagenome (GOLD analysis project Ga0315277, IMG submission 203695) | Sediment microbial communities from Yellowstone Lake, YNP, Wyoming, USA - YL17G05_15 | ecosystem: Environmental > Aquatic > Freshwater > Lake > Sediment | place: USA: Wyoming | collected... | reverse complement strand
AACCAGGCTCCCTGAATTACCCGAAGCACGCAGAGACAGATTCACGACGCAATATGGCTTGTCATTGTACGATGCCAATATACTAACTAGCTCCAAGGCGATGGCAAATTACTTTGAAAACTGCGTTGGGCTGATGGATTCCAGCAAAGCAAAGGCTGTGAGTAACTGGCTTCTGGGAGATTTCAGCCGGTTGCTTAACGCTACCAACACCGATATTGAAAATGCTAGAATAAGCCCGAAGCATCTCTCAGACATGCTTGTTTTGGTGGATGACGGTGCTATAAGCGGACCGACGGCCAAAGCAGTGTTTGAGGAGATGTTTCAGAGTGGCAAGGAAGCCAGCGAGATTGTCACAGAGAAGAAACTCAGCCAGATTAGTGATACTGCTGAAATAAGGGACGCGGTAAAGCAAGTGATGGCTAGTAATGCTGGGGCAATAGCAGACTATGCATCTGGCAAACAGCAAGCCTTGACGTTTATTATAGGGCAGGTAATGAAAGCTACCAGAGGAAGAGCTAATCCAGGTTTGGTAAGAGAAATCATTATGCAGGAGCTAGGAGGTAAATGAATTGCCTACTTATCTTTTGGTCGCTCAGATACTAGTTTCAGCAGCTTTAATTGCCACTGTGCTATTCCAGTTACGCGGTGGAGGCATAGGGGGCATCTTCGGGCAAGCCGACTCGGTGTACCGCACCCGGCGAGGGATAGAGAGCACGCTGGTCAAGCTGACCATAATTCTAGTTGTCGTGCTTGTAGTTCTGGCTACCTTAATTGCTGCGCAGCCTTAGTATCCATAGATGAGTCCCATAATAACCCTCACTACCGACTTTGGATATGATGATGCCTACGTTGCTGCTGTGAAAGGCGCTATCTTAAATATCAACCCTGAAGCTAGTATCGTAGACGTCAGTCATTCCATCAAGCCGCAGGACATACTTCAGGCTGCTTTCATACTTGGTGCTGCCTATCGCTACTTCCCCAAGCAAACGGTTCACGTAGCTATTGTTGACCCTGGAGTAGGCAGTGAGCGCCGGGGAATAATACTGAAAGCGCCTTCGGCTATCTTTGTTGCCCCCGATAACGGCATCCTCAGCTACGTGATTGATGATTTGTTCTCTGTTGAAAGTCGCTCGGTAATTGAACAAACTCACGGTCTCACAGAGATAGTATTTAAGACCGGTCTTGAAGCTGCAGCTATTACCGACCCTCGCTTCTGGCGTCATCCAGTCAGTCCTACCTTCCACGGAAGAGATATTTTTGCCCCGGTGGCTGCTGGCCTTTCTCTGGGCATTTCCCTTTATGAATTTGGGGAGAAAATCAGCTCTCTGCACATTCTTTCCATACCGAGGCCGTCGGTTGACCCGGACGGCAATCTGGTTGGCCAGGTCTTACACATAGATCGCTTTGGCAACCTGGTTGCAAATATCAAGAACAACGATCTACCCGGAAAGAACGTCATTATTGAGGTAGGTGGGCGACAGATTCAGGGTATCAGCGACTATTACGCGCAGAAAGAAGGAGTAATGGCTGTCGTAGGTAGCAGCGGTTATCTTGAAATATCGCTGAGAGACGGAAGCGCCTGCGATTTTCTGGGCGTCGCAGTGGGGGACGAAATCAGGGTGATTTCATCTGCGTCGTGAGAAACTACCAGAGATGTCGATCCGGATTACCGCCCTAAGATTAAGATACTGCCACCCGTATGAATTCTCTTGCGGACATCCAATGATGGTGACCCACGCCCGAATCTCTAGCGGGCATCGTCATTGTCAACATTTTCAAGAGAAAAGTGGTAGTGTATAATATAGCAGGTGATACGATGAAGAGAGGAAAATGGCTGGTAATTGGAGCGGCAGTGGTACTGCTCTTGGCCTCGTCTTGCGCGGGATGGTTTGTCACCGGTCTGGAGGCTGAGGCAGAATGGATTGCTCCTCGGGGTAGCATTGGGGTGACCTGTATTGTTTCAGGTTCCGATGGCGCCGGCTTGAGTTACCATTGGTCAACCAACGGAGGCAATATTGACGGCACTGGTGCAGTTGTTGACTGGATTGCCCCTGAACAAGTTGGTATGTATGACATCGCAGTTAACGTCACGGACGGCCAAGGTGGGCAAGGCACAGCATCGATAAGTCTGATCGCATCGAACGGCCCTCCGCCAGTAATTGAGGATTTGATTGTTACCGCCGCCCACAAGTATTTGAAAGAGAGTCCTGTCGGGTACAAGGTCGGGAAGGCACAAAATTATAGCATCGAGTGCGTTGCCTCTTCAAACACTAGCGGCAACCTGACTTATGAATGGTCATGCACAGGCGGCGACATTGCCGGTGAGGATTCCGTTATCAATTGGACGGCGCCGGATGCGGTGATCACTATCACGGTCACAGCAAAGGTATTCGATTCTCTGGGTAATTGGGTTAGAAGAAGTGTAATCTTGGAAGTGGTAGCTTGCTCAGAGTGCACCTTTGGATGAGATTGGCAGACCAATGTCAATGCCAGCCAAGTCCGTAATCCTCTGGAATAAGACCTGCAGACACGAACGCCAAATAGCGATAGTTTCCTCCATCTTGGAAAAGTGATAATATACACTGTGTTTTGATGCGACCTTGAACAGAAAGCGGATTCAGGAGATGTAAGCTAATGAACAAAAAGAGACTTGCGATAATCATAGGAATTGTGGTGGCAGCAGTGGTAGTTGGAGTCCTGTTGGACACTATGTTGGCCAACCATAAGCCTGCGATCATGAATCTGGAGGCTGAACCGGACAGGGTGGTCCCTTCGGGGACCTGCCAAATCGTCTGCAACGCTACAGACTCCGATGACGACGAGCTGAGCTATGGATGGTCGGCTGACGGAGGCGCAATAAGTGGAGAAGGAGCCAGGGTTACCTGGACCGCTCCCGGCTCTGTAGGCTCTTACAATGTTACCGTGATCGTGAGCGACGGCCGCGGTGGCGCAGTCACTGACTATGTGACCGTCACCGTAAAACGTAATAGTTCGCCGACGATTAGCAATCTGACAGCCAATTCAGTCTGGACTCTTCCCTCGGGTAGTCTCAATGTGACCTGCGATGCCTCGGACTCTGATGGGGACGAACTGAGCTATGAATGGACAGCCAGCGGAGGTAATATCTCTGGCACGGGTGCGGCTGTAAGCTGGGCCGCTCCTCAGCAAGTTGGTGTATACAACGTATCAGTTGTGGTTAGGGACGGTCATGGTACCTCGGCTACGAGAACCCTGGGTATCACCGTGGCGACAGAGCAACCACCGACTATTGACGAGTTGCTTGTCACGGCGGAACATTGCTACCTGAAGACATACTCTTGGGGATATAAAGTCGGAAAAGCGCGAGACTATAGTATTGAGTGTGTTGTCGCGGGCGCTGGCGAATTGGTCTATGAGTGGTCATGCACGGGCGGCAATATTACTGGCGACGGCTCCGTGATTGCCTGGACTGCCCCGAGCCCGTCCGGTACCATTGACGTCACTGTCACGGCGATGGTGTCCTACGACGGCGTTAATAAGGCCGTTAAGAACCTGCTTCTCCAAGTGGTGAGCTGCAACAGCTGCTCGTTCCCCGGCTGCTCAGGATGAATGGCAGTTCTGGCGAAGGGCATAATCCTCCCGAGGGCGACCTCGACACCGTGTGCCTTTCCTGTAGACAATCCTGAACGAGAGCAGGTATCTTGAGTTGGCATTTTTCAATGTATAACAGATTGGCGAATTTTCTGAAGAACACCTTCCGGGACCCCTTCAAGAGATACCTGATCATATCCCTGATAGTCCTGGGAATAGTGATCGGATTCACGAGTCAAGGGACTCCAAGTCCTGGCGAGGGGTTCGAGGTCCATTTCTTTTACCTTCCTGGCTGTTCACACTGTGAAGAACAAGAGCCATTTAATGAGAAACTAGAGAATACCTACTCAATTAACATTACTCCTCACGACGCCACTACACCTGCAGGAAGCGCCCTATTGTCCGAGATGCTTGAAGAGCGAGGGATACAATATGAGCCAGACTTCCCCGTAACCATCTTCGGGAATCAAGTATTTGGCGGGTGGGAATCGGAGAATACGACAGGTAGAGCGATTGAGGAAGCTTTGCGGCAGTGTCTGACGGGAGACTGCCCGCCGCCGACAGGTGAAGAACCCCGAGACACTATTGTGCTGCCGTTGATAGGAGAGATTGTACTTGCCGATTATTCGCTTCCGGCTCTGGCGGTAATCTTGGGGCTTGTGGACGGCTTCAACCCCTGTGCTATGTGGGTGCTTGTTTACCTTATATCTTTGGTAGCAACCTTGAGAGATAGAAAGAGAATATGGCTGATTGTCGGCTCTTTTGTTTTGGCTTCAGGCATCCTGTACTTCCTGTTCATGACAGCGTGGCTCAACGCTTTCCTGCTCATCGGCTATGTCAAGCCAGTGACAATCGTGATTGGTTTGGTAGCTCTGGGTGGAGGGATATTACAGGTAAGGGAGGTGGTGAAGACGAAGGGCGCCATCGTCTGTGAAGTCACGGGCGAAGAGTCTCGGACAAAGACGATGACCAGGGTACAGAAAATTGTGTCCTCCCCCATAACTGTGGGGACGATAATCGGGATTATAGTTCTGGCCTTTGCCGTAAACTCGGTCGAATTTGTCTGTTCGGCAGCGCTCCCGGCAGTTTTTACTCGAGTCCTGTCCCTGGCCAGCCTCACCACCTTGCAACACTATGGCTACATCCTGCTGTACGTTCTCTTTTTCATGCTGGATGACCTCGTTATCTTCGGCATAGCCGCTTTTGCTCTGACTTCAAGCCTGGGGGACCGATATACAAAGTACTCCAGGCCGGTGGGTGCCACAATATTGATAGTTCTGGGGTTGCTTCTCCTTGCCTGCCTGTTCTCTACACAGCTAGAGTTTCTAAAGCCGATATGCAGCGTACTCTGGTAGACGAGCAAGCGCAGCCAGATCGGTAATTTTGGGCGCCTTCTAGGTCAGCAGGCCCTTGATCCAGCCAAAGAAGCCAATCATCTCTAACCCTGCGTAGACCACAAAAGCAATAAAGATGTACCTTAGGGGTTTCGCAGGCAGGGCATGTGCTGCACGCGCTCCAAGCTGGGCTAAGGGTATACTGGTAGCTGCCAGGCATAACCATACGGGTAGATTTATGTAGCCCATAGAATATGGGAGTAGGCCGGGTACTCCCAGTCCGTTTACGATATAGCCAACAATACCACCAAGGGTGGCAAGTATTATGGAGGCAACCGATGTCCCCACAGCGATGTGCATGGGAAAATTCAACGCTAACACCAACACTGGGACTATCAGCACCCCACCACCGAGACCCGTCAGTCCGGTTACCATGCCTATGGGGAAACCACAAGCTGCCACAAGCCCAAGATTTTCCCGTAGCTCTGCATCCTCTCTTCTGAACGTCTGCATTATCCCCAACCCCATCCATAGGGCGATAGCCAGGACCAAGCCTCCGAACCCTTTTTTCAGTATCTCACCAGGAAGGTGAGCTGCCAAGGTGGCTCCCACCAGAGCGCCAACCAGGGCACACGACCCTAGAACCAGGGCTGTCTTCCAGCGTACTGCCTTCTTCTTACTATGCGCCCAGCTCCCACTTATGGCTGTGGGCAAAATGACGAGCAGACTTGTGCCGAAGGCGATTTTGATGGCAAGATCCTGAGAAACGTCCATAGCCGTGATAAGCCAGTAACTGATGGGAATCATGATGGAGCCGCCACCAATTCCCAATAGTCCGCTGGCAAAACCAGTGCCCGCCCCGGCGGCCAGCAATATGAGAATATGAGTTGCTGTCAGCATGTTCCCTGTCTCAGCTTGCCTTTAAACCAGCCAGGCTTGGCAGCCGACCTTTCGTCTACTCCAGGAATATATGGTTTGATGTCCAGAAGAGGGGTGCCGTCTATGGCGTCCAGTCCCTTCACCTTGAGAATATTCTTTTGCCTGGCCATTAGCTCGACGACAGTCAATCCCAGGGGACAGGGCCTGTGCGGCGATCTCGTAGCGAAGAGACCGTGTGGGACATCGTCCCACGGCGTCTTAACCAACAAATGGTATCCCTGAGAGTTGTGAAACCAATATATGACGATGATATGGGAAAACCCCTCAATGTCCTGTAAACCTTCTTCGAATTCCCTGAATACCTCTATCCGGGAAATGTTCTCACTCTTATGGCCTTGATAGGGAGCTTTCCCTGTATTCTTGTAAGGAGAATGAATTATCCCGATGGGCTTCAATTCCAGGCTGTGCCCTTTTCTCATGGCTCAAGCTCTATTAACCGGAATGCCAATTTCTGAATCATAGCAATTACTTCAAATGCCGGCCGCTTTTGTAGGCTCTTTTCCAGGGCTCTTTCTTGGAAGCCATGTAATCCTTGATTGCCTCCTTGAGCGTGTTGGCTGCCAAAAGAGCACAGTGGGCGTCATCCTCAGGGAGCCCGCCCAATGCATCCAGAACATCTTGCTGGGCTATCTTGTGAGCATCCAGAACGTTCTTCCCTCTAGCCAGTTCGGTGACTATGCTGCCTGAGGCAATGCTGCACCCACAGCCATCCGTCCAGAAAGAAGCATGCGTAACCTTGTCGTCTTTCACCCTAAGGTGTATTTCCATAGTGCTCCCATGGGAACCAGTCATCTTGCCCGTTCCGTCGGGGGCTGGAATTCTTCCCAGATTCCTGGGGTTCAAAAAATGATCAATTGTTTTCTCTGAGTAGACTCTTTTCATGTCGTCCATGATGGATTGCTCCAGTTCCTTGAACGGGTCACCAAGTTCTTCTGCCATTTTCTACGCACCTCTAGAAAGCGATTTCATGGGCAGCCTACCGTGCGTACGTATACTCCTACCCTGAGGTCTTTCCATTCAGAGCTGCGACGACATTGGCAAAAAGCTCAGACACCGCATCCGAGCTGTATTTCTCGATTTCTCCTTCGTCGCACAACCTGGCTAACTCCGGATCGATGGGCAACCTCCCCAACAGTGGAGCTCCAGAAGCCCTGGCCATTTCCTCCCCCTTGCTCTTACCGAAGACCTCCAGTTTCTTACCAGTATCGGGCAATACAAGATAGCTCATGTTCTCCACTACTCCCAAAACTCGAACATTCATCTTTTGTGCCATTCTCACCGCTTTTTTGACTATCATCTCGGTCAACTCCTGGGGCGTAAACACGTCGATTACCCCTGTGATGGGTATTGCCTGAAGCACTGTCAACGGGGCGTCTCCAGTCCCCGGGGGTAGGTCTATTATGAGATAGTCCAGCCTGCCCCAAAGAACTTCCTCCCAGAATTGCGTGATGGCCCTGGACATGAGGGGACCTCTCCAGATGACCGCCTCATCTTCGCTAGGCAGAAGCAAGTTCATGGACATAACTTCAATTCCCGACCTCGATAGTATGGGCAAAATGCCTGTCTCGCTGCCGCTGGGGCGAGCATTTAAACCGAACATCTTGGGGATACTGGGGCCGGTAATATCAGCGTCAAGTATGCCCACCTCTTTTCCCTCCCGGGCAAAAGAGGCAGCTAACAGACTAGCTACCAGAGATTTGCCGACTCCTCCTTTACCACTCATTATCGCTATTATTTTATCAATCTGATTAAGTTCCTTGGGATTCGCTTCGACAAAATCGACAACAACCTCTTCCACTCCGGGAAGCTTGCTAACTGCTGCTACTGCTTGGTCCTTCAGCAATATATGATGTTGGGTGGGGATGGCAGTCGAGGCCAAAGTTACCTTCGCCTTTCCCTCATTAGCTTCCGCGCTTCGAACCAGGTTCATCTGTACCAGGCTACGCATTATCCCCGGGACAAGCACTTTGTTCAATGCCTTCTGTAGTTTTGCTTCAATTTGATTCACCAAATCACCTCCTGATGATGATTTACTGAGATTCACCGGTGGCTTGTTTTCCGTGAAGGTCCCTCCTTCACCCTCTGCTTTCTATGTCTCCCCTGTCTCCTCAGCAAAGAATATACGTTCTCTACCTGCTTCCTTGTTTCTTCAGGGGATCCATCATTATCAATAACGAAATCGGCGGATTTGATTTTTTCTTCCAGGGGTAGTTGGGATTCCATCCTGTTACGGGCATCCTCCCGAATAATCCCCTTTTCTTCTAATCGTCTTAATCGAGTCTCTTCACTCGCAGACACGACGACTATTTTATCCACAGGTATATGGCGGCCGACTTCAAACAATAGCGGGATGTCCTTGACTATCAAAGCATCGGGGTCATGGCTTTTGATCTCATTTGTGATTCTTTCGTCTTCCTCAAATACCCCGGGATGAACTATCTGATTTAGTCTCGCCAGTTTTGCTTTGTCGGAAAATACTATATCGGCCAGCTTTTGTCGATTGATAGTGAGGTCATCATTCACAATGCCCTCTCCAAAATGTTCTACTATTTTTTTCCAAGCCTGTGAGTGAGGATGGGTTACCTTCCGAGCCAGCTGATCCCAGTCAATTACATAGGCCCCCAACTCTTTGAAGAAGCTGGTTACGGTGCTTTTGCCTGTCCCCAAACCCCCTGTCAGACCAACAATAAGCATTTGCTCCTTTTCCTCAGCTTCTGCCTGAGGGAATGGGGTCTTTCAGGCCTCTGTTGGTTTTCGGACATTTCATTTCTTTCGGATCAAGGCCACAGCCTGCGCAGCCATTCCTTCTCCCCTACCGATGAAGCCTAAACCGTTAGTGGTGGTGGCTTTCACCGTTACCTGTGTTGAATCTATGCCCAAGGCCTGGCCAATGAGCTTTCTCATTTCAGGGATGAAAGGGGATAGCCTTGGGCCTTGAGCTATCATAGTAACATCAATGTTGCCTACCCTAAACCCCTTGGCTTTGAGGAGCTCGCCGGTCTTGTTTAACAAGACCAGGCTGGAAATACCTTTATATTCCAGTTCCTGAGGAGGGAATAGAGTGCCTATATCGCCCAAATCAGCGGCACCGCACAAAGCATCTATTACGGCATGAACTGCAACATCAGCGTCGCTCCAACCCGACAGGCCTTTGTCATAAGCGACATCGACGCCTCCCAGAATTAGCTTTCGCCCGGAGACCAGAGGATGGCTATCCCAGCCAATGCCAACCCTTAGTCCTTCTGTTTCCATTTTCTTGCGATGACACGTGCTAATGCCAGGTCTTCAGGTGTTGTCACCTTCATGTTTCTGTGATCGCCCAAGTAAAGGTGTACTTTGTATCCTAGGCGTTCCACAGCCGCCGCATCATCAGTAACCTCTGTCGTCAGGCTTTCATAAGCCCTGGTTATAATATCAAAGCTGAATATCTGAGGGGTCTGCGTCGCCCATAACCTGTCACGCTGAAGTGTCTCTCTAATCAAATTGCCGCTACCCGCAAGCTTGATAGTGTCTTTAATTGGCAGTGCGGCTACAGTGGCACCAAACTCATCGATCGTCTTCAGACCATCTTCGATCAAATCCCGAGTCAAGAAAGGTCGAGCTCCATCATGAATCATGACCCAATCACAGTGCCTCAACTGCCTCAACCCTTCTCTCACTGAGTCTTGCCGGCGCCGGCCGCCTGGGCATAGACCAACCTTAGACCAGTTTCTCTCCTTTTTCAATCTCTGCCCCCGAGCTAAGTCCTTGTCATTCAATACCAGGATTATCTGCGCGACCAAGTCGCATCTCTGACAGGCATCCACAGACCAAGCAAGCAGAGGTTTTGCCCTGAGAGAGGCAAAGAGCTTGTTCACACCACCCATCCGCTGGCTGGTCCCGCCAGCGACTATAACCACGCCTAACTTACGAGTTCTATTCCTGCTGTCTGTTCTCGTCCTTGACAATGTCTTTCTAACCTTCCTTTGTGAGTCCCAGTCTCAGAGCTTCAGCCACCGAGCCAGCCTGGATCAGCTGGACATCAGCGAAGTCAAAGGATGGTTTGGATTTAAGTCTGGGCATAAGACAGGATTGGAAACCTAACCTGATGGCCTCAGCGATTCTTCTGTCTAGTTGTGATACTCCTCTAAGCTCTCCGTTCAACCCGACTTCTCCTAGAGCAACCAAGCCCGAAATTGGCTTGGTGTCGCGAAAACTGGAAGCAATGGCTAAGGCGATGCCTAGATCAACCGCTGGCTCATTCACTTTTAAGCCGCCCGTGACGTTGACTATAATATCCTGATTGAAAAGCTTTAGTCCGGCGCGCTTCGTGAGCACGGCTATTATCAACAGTAGCCTGTTGAAATCAACACCGTTAGCGATGCGCCTTGGTGGAGCAAAATTGTTAGAAGTAGTCAAAGCCTGAATCTCCACCAACAAGGGCCGATTCCCTTCGAGAGTAGGCACCACCATTGAACCCATAGTCTCGTCCTTATATGCGGATAGGAAAACTTGAGAGGGATTGTCAACTTCTACTAGTCCCTTATCGCTCATCTCAAATATCCCCACCTCGTTTGTGGAACCGAACCGGTTTTTGGCGCTGCGTAACACCCGGTAATTACTAAACGGTTCTCCTTCGAAGTAAAGAACCACATCGACAATATGTTCGAGCGTTCCCGGACCAGCGATGGCTCCTTCTTTGGTCACATGTCCGGTAATTAACAGGGGCACATTGTTTTGTTTTGCCCACCTCTCCAACCTCCAGGTGCATTCCCGAACCTGGGAAATACTGCCAGGCATCCCAGCTACATCTTCCAGATACATAGTCTGAATTGAATCCACAACTGCAAGGTGAGGAGAGAGTCCCTCCAGACATTCCAATACGGCAGCCAAATCGGGCTCAGCGAGAAAATATATCCCCTTGCCCACTATGCCGAGGCGCTCACTCCTGAGCTTGACCTGATTGATAGATTCCTCTCCAGAGATATAGGCGACAACCTTATTGTCGTTAGCCGCCATCCCCGAAATCTGGAGCAAGAGGGTGGACTTGCCAATTCCAGGCTCGCCACCGACAAGCACCAGAGAGCCTGGAACCAGACCACTTCCTAGGACTCGATTCACTTCAGTGAAACCAAGGTGAAAGCGGGGAAAGTCACCTTTCTCTACCTGGGAGAGTTCTTGGGGTTTGTTTCCGCTAGGGTGAGGACTGCTGGGGGCTCGGGATAGAGTGACCCTAGTTTCTGCAAAGCTATTCCACGCTTGGCAATCAGGACAGTGTCCTAACCACTTGGGGCTTTCTTTGCCGCACTGCTGACAAACGAAGACACTCTTGAATTTAGATTTGCCCTGATTGCTGGATTTCAACTTTGCTGGCCAAGATAACTAATACTCGATAACGGCTAGCTTCTGCCCGGTCTTGACTATCTGCCCCGGTGAGACTGCCACCTCTACAACTGAAGCTTTTACCGGAGATAATATGGGATTTTCCATCTTCATGGCTTCTATGGTGCAAATGACGCCGCCTTCTTGGACCGTGTTACCCACGGTGACCTCAACCCGTACTATCTTCCCGGGTAATGGCGCTTCGATTACTTCTCTGGGCATATTTATACAGTCTCCATAACCAACGACTTCGATTCCATTACGATCCTATCATCCACACAATCTACGACCACCGTCTGTCCGGGCAGGAATTTTCCTTCAAGCAAACGTTCCGAGAGTGGATCTTCAACTAAGTTCTGTATGGTGCGCCGCAGAGGGCGGGCTCCAAAATCAGGGTCATAACCCTTCTTGCCCAGAAAATCCCTGGCTGCGTCAGTTACTCCCAATGTGATATTCTTCTCCCCGACGGAAACGATAACCTGTTTAAGCATCAAATCCACAATCTGGCGGATATGTTCTTCGCTCAAGGCGTGGAACACTACAGTGGCATCAATGCGGTTAAGGAATTCAGGCCGAAATCCTTTCTTCATCTCGCCGAGTACTTGTTCCTTCATTTTCTCGTACTCCACCCGCTGTTTTCCTTCGCCTTCGATGTGAGCACTAAAACCGAGGCTCATATGACGCTTGATGAGTTCGGCACCAATATTGCTGGTCATAACTATTATGCTGTTACGAAAATCAACCCTGCGCCCTTTGGCATCGGTCAAATGGCCGTCATCGAAGATCTGGAGCAGGATGTTAAATACATTATAATGCGCCTTTTCAATTTCATCGAGAAGAATAGCACAATAGGACTTCCGTCTCACTGCCTCAGTCAATTGCCCACCTTCCTCGTAACCAATATAGCCTGGTGGTGCTCCGACTAAGCGGGCCACATTGTGAGGCTCCATAAACTCCGACATGTCAAGCCTGACCAGGGCATCTTCGCTGCCAAACATGAACTCAGATAGGGCCCTCACCAATTCAGTCTTACCTACTCCGGTGGGGCCCAAAAACATAAAGACACCAATGGGACGCCTGGGGTCTTTCAGCCCGGCTCGAGCTCTCCTGACCGCTTTAGCCACGGTATTTATGGCTTCGTCCTGGCCAATGATGCGACGATGTAGACCTTCCTCCATCTGTAAGAGGCGACTGGATTCATCAATAGTCAACTTTACGACAGGTATCCCTGTCCACATGCTGGCTACCTCAGCAATATCTTCGGACGTGACTACAGGTCGGCCTTGTTCCCGCTTAATCCGCCACTCCTTCTCCATGGTTTCGATTTTCTCCGTTAGCTGAAGCTCGCGAGCACGCAGTTCGCCGGAATATTCATACTGCTGAGATGACATCGCTGATTCTTTTTCCTTGCGTACACTTTCCAAGGCCCGCCTTGCCTCAGATAAGCCAATGGGAGCACTACCACGTTTAATGCGAACTCGAGAGCCGGCTTCATCTACTAAATCAATAGCCTTATCCGGTAAGAAGCGATCCGCTATGTATCTGGTCGCAAGTGTAGCAGCTGTTTGTAACGCTTCGTCGCTTATATCCAGTTGGTGAAATTCTTCATATCTGTGTTTGATGCCCCGCAGTATTTCCAAAGTCTCTTCCATAGTGGGTTCGGCTATCAGGACAGGTTGGAACCGCCGTTCCAAAGCCGGGTCCTTCTCCACATATTTGCGGTAATCGTCCAGAGTAGTGGCACCAATACATTGAAGCTCGCCACGCGACAAGGAAGGCTTGAGGAGATTAGAGGCATCAACTGCACCTTCAGCTGCTCCAGCACCCACAATCGTCTGCATTTCATCAATGAATAAGATGCAATTACCAGCAGCTTTCTCTTCTTCAATAACCTTCCTCAACCTCTCTTCGAATTCACCACGATATTTTGTTCCCGCCACCAGAGCGCCTATATCCAGGCTTATTATCCTCTTACCTTGCAAGATCTCAGGAACCTCCCCAGCCACTATGCGCTGGGCCAAGCCTTCAACAATAGCGGTTTTGCCTACACCTGCTTCACCTATAAGTGCAGGGTTATTCTTAGTGCGACGACTCAGTATCTGAATTATTCGCTCGATTTCCTTGTGACGCCCAATAATAGGATCGAGCTTATCTGCCCGAGCTAGAGCAGTTAAATCAGTCCCAAGTTGGTCCAGAGTCGGTGTCCGTGTGGCGGCACGACCTGTGGTACGAGCTCTCGCGGTTTCCTGCCGGACAAGTCGATTGACTTCATCGCGTGTCCGCTCCAATGTAATGCCAAAGCTCTCCAAGACGCTAAAAGCTACGCCTTCACTTTCGCGCAGTAATCCCAGCAAAAGATGCTCGACGCCTATATAGCTGGAATTAAGACGGCGTGCCTCATCAACAGCGAACTCGATGGCTCTTTTTGCCCGAGGAGCAAGGTCAACCTCTCCCTTGGCAGCCCGACGCTCTCCTTTGCCAATTACAAACTCTACAGCTGCCTGTATCTTACTCATGGAAATACCGAAGTTAGTCAGAACCTTAGCTGCAACGCCCAACTCCTCCCCTGCTATTCCCAATAGTATGTGCTCAGTATCAATGTAACTGTGACCCAGGCGTTGTGCCTCTCCTTGAGCCCGAGTCAGCACTCTGCGTGCTCCTTCAGAAAACCTTTCAAATCCTGTGCTCATTTCAGCCCTACTCGCAATTCTGCTCTAAAGTATAGAACATACCACTGTTTCAGTCAACAAACCGAGCTTACTTGAACTAATGCGTAGAATGATAATATACTATAATACTGCAGAATCATTGAAGGTCAATGGAAATGCGAGTAACTGGTGGCAAAGTCAAAGGCACTCATCTGAAGACTCTTCCTAGGCACTCCATTAGACCCACAACCAGCGTGGTGAGGCAAGCTATATTCTCCCTTCTGGACAACAGCACTGCGAATTGGGGTCACGTTCTTGATTTATACGCTGGCAGTGGTGCTCTGGGTATCGAAGCTCTAAGCCGCAGGGCAGTATGGGTCGATTTTGTTGATTATAGAAAGAGTTGCTGTGACATTATCAGGACCAACTTGGAAAAGATAGGGGAACTGCACCGGGCACACATTTACTGCTGTAGTGTGAACAAAGCAATTGGCTTCCTTGAAAACAATTACGACATTATCTTCCTAGACCCGCCGTACTCTGACCCTTCTGTTGACACTGTACTAATCAATCTAGCTAAGTCGAAGTTACTCAAGGAGAGCTCCACAGTTGTGGTTTGCCACGCAAATCGCTTCCCCCTAGATTCCGATTACGATGGCCTTCATCTTGTTAGACAGCGCCGCTACGGGGACACCTTTATTTTCATATACCAAAAGGAGGTTTAGCTATGGTCGTAGCAGTCTATCCGGGTACCTTTGACCCGCTCACCTACGGGCACATGGATATCATCGAAAGAGCAGCAGCATTGTTCGGTAGGTTGATTGTTGGCATCTATGAGAACCCATCTAAACAGCCGCTTTTTCCTCTGGAACAAAGGGTCGAACTAGTGAAAGAAGCGATAACTGGCTTGTCTAATGTACATGTCAAAGCTTTCAAAGGTCTGACCGTGGATTTTATACACCAGATAGGAGGAAGGGTCATGATTCGGGGTCTGAGAGCAAATTCAGACTTCGAACGCGAATTTGAAATGGCGCTGATGAACAGAAAGCTGGCGTCGGACATCGAGCTACTGTGCTTGATGACTAGCTCTCAATACCAATTCCTCAGTTCTTCTTTGATTAAGGAAGTGGCCAAATTAGGAGGCTGTCTTGAAGGTATGGTTCCTGACCATGTCGCTGTTGCGCTGAGAGAAAGATTTTCCGTGACTATTGAGGTTGCTACAGGTAAGCACAGAATGTAAAATTAGTGGCTAAAAATCAAGGAGGTAATAGAAAGATGGCATACAAGATTACTGAGGAGTGCATTAGTTGTGGTGCCTGCGAACCAGAATGCAAAAACGAGGCCATAACTGAGGGGAAGGAAATTTATATTATTGACCCCGCCAAATGCACTGAGTGTATAGGTTGGTTTGAATCATCTAAATGTGTTGAGGTTTGCCCCGTGGATTCTTGCGTTTCCGACCCTGCTCACAAGGAAACACGGGAGCAACTGTTGAACAAGTGGAAGAAACTGAACCCGGGTAAGACTCCGGCCAGCACCTAAGACAAAGCTTACAAAAGACCTCACCAACGAGTTTTCGTCCAGTGGTCTGGTCGCTCCGAGTGTGTCAAACGATGAACTAAGGCGCTAGTGAGTGTGGCTGGCACGTTGGCGTGGCTTGGGGAGGGATCCACGCGGATGCTCACCGCAGGTGGTCAGCAAATACCTTTCAGTGAAAAATCATGTCCCGCAGGTACCCGCGGAAATTTTTCACGTGACTGAAAAACGACATCTCGCTATATGACCTTATGGCGACGTAGCACTTTCCACATCGGTTAGTTCGCGAAAAATTCTTCATCATCTCATTGCGAGTGGCATATTTAGTGCGGTGCAGTGAGCAAGGAACAAGGCTTCCGTCAGGCATTACGACAAGAAACCTTTCGCCAGCCTTACAATCTGGCACAAATCCCTGTTCAAAGAACCTGACAGTATCCCGGAGTGTCAGGTCGGGATTAACCAGATGAGCGTTTTCTTTTCTCAGTATCATCAGTTCATCAATGGCCTGGCGCAGGATTTCCAGGTCTTCTCCGGTGTTGAGGCAATAGTCACCATTCCCTGTTCGCAATGGGGTGTATGCGCTATATGATATATCCACACCCCATTCAATGGCCTTCTCTGCCAAGTGCAATACTTCCCTCAAATTGGCTTTGGTTATGGCCGTGTTCAAGATAATATCCCGAAATCCAAGCTTTGCCAGCTGCGGAAGAGTTCGTTCCAGACGCTTATAGAGACCGGGCCGGCGCCGAAACTCATCATGGCGCTCATCAGGAAAGTCAAGTGATACGGAGAATTGACTCACCCCTGCTTCACGCAATTGCAGATAATTGGTCTCGTTCAGCAACACTCCGTTGGTAACCAGTATTGCGTATTGCACTCCAGCTTGCTTGATAGCCCTGACTATGGCTGCTATATCCCTACGTAGAAGCGGCTCACCACCAGAAATTTGCGCTGCCAGTGGCTTCAAGCGTTGCGTCAAATCTCTGTATTCTTCTGGTGTAATCTGTTTTTCATCCTTTATTACTCCCCCAAGGTCACAGTGATGGCAATTGCAGTTACAGGAAAGCGTTACTTCATACGAGACTACTATAGGGTGCTTAGTTATATAGTTGTGTATTCCCCCTCTGGCAAGCTCAATCCCCTGTAATAGAGACATATGCGCCATATACTGTTCCCCTATTTGAAACCAATCACTGTACAGTTATCCATGTCGAAGGTATGCTCATGGAGCGCCTCAAAATAATCTTGGGTACAACTTGGACAGTTGCGATATTGAAGAAATAAATTGATGTCATGCAGTTGTCAAAGGCGTTTAGCTTTCTCATAGGCGGCAGCCACAGCCTCAAAGAGAAGAGAACGGAATCTCCCTTTTTCTAGCTGAAGCAGGGCCTCGGTAGTGGTTCCCCCTGGCGAGGTGACCAGGTTCCTCAAATCAGCAGGGTGTTTGCCCGTCTTTTCGACAGTGTGAGCGGAGCCAAGTATAGTCTGCATCACCAACGTTTGCGCCATATCCCGGGGCAAGCCAATATGGACACCGGCATCAACAAATGCCTCGATGAACAGAAAAACGTAAGCTGGGCCACTGGCGCTTACGGCAGTAGCCATATTCATGTATTTCTCATCGGTGACACAGATTTCTTTACCCAGGGCACCTAGTACGGTCCTAGCCAAGTTCCTTTGCTTCTGGCCAACCCCAGCGGTCGCTGTCCACATGGTCATTCCCTCGCCAATTTGTGCCGGCGTATTCGGCATGGCTCGAATCAAACAGGAATGGCCCAAACCTTGGCCCAGATTGGATATCGTGGCGCCAGCTACTATAGATAAGATCAGCTGGTTCGGGGCTAAGCCTTTTATCTCACCCATGACTTGAGTCAGATTCTGGGGTTTTACCGCGAGGATGATCAGGTCAGCGTTCTTGGCGGCCTCTCTATTATCGGCTACGGTATTGACTCCGTATTCTTTCTTCAACAATTCGCGGCGCACCTGACTAACATCGCTGACTACCATATCTTGTGACGCAACCACGTTTTTCGTCAAAAGACATCTAATCATCGCTTCCCCCATAGCACCACCGCCGATAAATGCTATCCTTGTTCTCTTCTTTTCCATGGTACCCTCAATTCCTCCTTTTCTCATTGCCGCTATGATGCTACCACAATGTTTACCACTCGGCTAGGAACATAGATGACTCTGATAAGATTCTTGCCGTCAATATAAGCCTTGACCCGTTCTCGATTCAGCGCCAGTTCCCTAGCCTCAGCTTCCCCGATGGCAGCAGGTACAAGCACCTTGTCACGAAGCTTGCCATTCACCTGAATGATCAAGGTGGTTTCCTTCTCCTCGGCCAGATCTTCGGCATACTCAGGCCATGACTCGTTATGGATACTATAGGGATGCCCGGTCCTATTCCACAACTCCTCGGCAAGATGCGGAGCAGTGGGTGCAAGCAGCCTGAGAAAATAACCAATAGCTTCTTGCCATACAGAACCTGATACGATCCCACTTTCTCTAATCTTGGACAAATAGTTACTCAATTCCATAAGACTGGAAAGCATGGTGTTGAAGTGGAAGTTTTCCAGATCAGCAGTCACCTCCTTGATTGTTTTGTGAGTCAAATGAAGTAATTCCTTCTCGGTTTCAGGATCAACAGCACGGCTGGTATAGTCTGTTGTTACTAAGCCCCAAATTCGATTCAGCCAGCGGCTGATGCCGACGATGCCTCTATCACTCCATTCGCCCCCGAGTTCCCAGGGACCAATAAACATGAGATACCCGCGGACGGCGTCGGCTCCTAACTTGACCACGTATTCGTCAGGCGCAACTACATTGCCTCTGGATTTGCTCATCTTGTCACCACGATAGATTATGGTCCCTTGATTGAATAGACGGGCAAACGGCTCATCAAAGTCAACCAGTCCCATATCCTTCAATGCTTTGGTGAAAAAACGAGCGTAGAAAAGATGCATGACTGCATGCTCGGCACCCCCCGTATACAAATTCACTGGCAGCCAGTATTTCACCTTGGCGGCATCAAAAGAAGCACGCCTGGTTTTGGGACTAGTGTACCTCAAGAAATACCAGGAGGAACACACAAAAGTATCCATAGTGTCAGTCTCTCTTCGTGCAGGCCCAGAACATCTAGGGCAGGTCGTATTGACGAATGACTGGCAGTATTTCAAGGGAGATTCCCCGGTTGGTTTGAATTCTGCATCTGAAGGAAGCAAGACAGGCAAGTCCTCCTCGGGCACAGGGACTATGCCACATTTATCACAATAAGTTATAGGGATGGGTGCTCCCCAATATCTCTGTCTGGAGATAAGCCAATCACGGAGGCGGTAAACGACTGTCCGCTTGCCCCATCCCTTGGCCTCCGACAAGGCACAGATAGCTTCATATCCTTGTTCGCTAGGCAAACCGTTGAAGTCCCCAGAATTCACCATTGCACCCGACCCAGCGTATGCTTCTCTTAATTCTTCACCTGTCCAGCCTGGAGGAGCAATAACCGTTCGCACGGGCAGCTTGAACCTCTTGGCAAATTCCAGGTCTCGTTGATCATGAGCAGGCACTGCCATAACTGCTCCAGTGCCGTAGGTGGGCAATACATAATCAGCAATCCAGATAGGCACTCGCTCTCCGTTTACTGGATTGATAACGTAGCTTCCCAGAAACACTCCTGTTTTCTCCCTGCCCAGTGCCACCCTTTCGTACTCAGCCTGGTGGCGACACCAAGCAATATACTTGTCCACTTCAGCCTTATGTTCAGGCCTCGTCAATCGAGAGACCAAAGGATGCTCTGGAGCCATTAGGAAGAAGGTCACTCCGAAAATAGTATCCGGCCGAGTGGTGAACACTCTTATCTCTTTCTGCTCTGTGCCTTCGTCTTCTAGACGGAAGGAGACTTCCGCGCCATCGCTCTTCCCCACCCAATTGCGCTGCATTATCTTTATTCGCTCAGGCCAGTCCAGATGGCTATGGTCGAGCAGTTCCTCAGCGTATTTAGTAATTCTAAAGAACCATTGTTCCAGCTCTCTTTTAGTCACTGGCGTACTACATCTTTCGCAAACCCCTTCCCCTACTACTTGTTCGTTAGCCAATACTGTCTGACATCTGGGACACCAATTGACCGGCGCTTTGGCTCGATAGGCGAGACCAGCGTGATAGAATTTAAGGAAGAACCACTGTGTCCATCTATAATAGGTGGGCAGACAAGTAACTACTTCACGGCTCCAGTCATATACCGCCCCCATGCTCCTCAGTTGCCGACGCATGTTCTTTATGTTCTTCATCGTCCAGTCGTAGGGATGAATCCCGCGATTGATCGCTGCGTTTTCCGCAGGTAACCCGAAGGCATCAAATCCCATGGGATGCAGCACGTTATAGCCCTGCATCCTCTTGAATCTGGCATAAGCATCTGAAGGCGCCATAGCGTACCAATGGCCAATGTGAAGGTCCCCTGAGGTATACGGGAACATAGTCAAAGCGTAGAATCTCGGGCGGCTGTCATCTTGCCATACCTTGTAGATATGATCAGCCGCCCACCTCTGTTGCCATCTTGTCTCGATTTCTTGAGGGTTATACTTTTGGACCATGTTCGCTGAAGTTTAACCTAAGTCAGGGTGAATTGAAAGTCCCTGTACTCGTTCAGTACCTTAGTGACACCTCCTCCTTTCCTTTGTTTTGTTGGTGGAGCTTAAGAAATTCCTGTGGAGTAAGGTATCCCAGTGCCTGGTGAGGTCGTACAGTATTATATATTATT
>Ga0315277_10003873_pt1 | contig 20148 bp, 14 predicted proteins | sample YL17G05_15_MG_FD_203695 | JGI IMG/M metagenome (GOLD analysis project Ga0315277, IMG submission 203695) | Sediment microbial communities from Yellowstone Lake, YNP, Wyoming, USA - YL17G05_15 | ecosystem: Environmental > Aquatic > Freshwater > Lake > Sediment | place: USA: Wyoming | collected... | reverse complement strand
GCATTTCGTGAATTTCGTGAAAAAATAATCTCCTCCTCAAAAATTGACATGCATTATCGTCAGTTGATAGAAGGTGAGGATATACATCCGTTTCAGATCGTCAAACGTCCTCTCTTTATCAATTATGACTGTTCTCTTATAACACCCGAATTGCGAAAAAGAGGGGCAAGCTTCAGAGAAGCCTGGATATTCAACTCACCTCGGAAACTCGTAAATCGTCAGACCGCTGACAAACTCATCTTCGCCCTTGATGAGAACAAGCTATGCGACCTTAACTCGGTTCATAACACCATTCTTCGTGAGGGTGTCGATGGGAGAATCCTTGTTTTCCTGCTCGGTCTCATGAATTCGAGATTGATGAATTATTATTACCAGGAGGTGAGCCACGAAACAGCTAAAAGCTTCCCTCAGGTGCATATAGCCGAGCTTAGATCATTACCGATTAAAATTCCTCAATCGAATGAGATGGATAAATTTGTAAAAATAATTAATCAAATTAGAAATTCTAAAACTAATCGTAGTAAACTAATCGGCTTATTGGATGAAGCGATTTTTGAGCTTTACGGAATTAATGAAAAAGCAAAAAAGACTATCATAAAGGCAACATGAATATATCCTTACCTTCACAAAGCTGTAGTAACAGGTTTGTGTTTGATTCATTTTGCTTTATAATGAGTTTTTTGGTTTAGATGTATTCTTAAAATTCTCGGAGGACCATCATGAATATAAAAGGTCTTTCACGCATAGCAACAATTATTATTTGTCTGTTTTTACTTGTTGGCTGTCAACTCAATCCCCAATCCGCCAAGGAAAAAATGGCCTACAATAACACAATGAATGAGATAAAGGCCATGAACTATATGGATGGCAAAATCGGGAATGTCAAATTCTCCAAGAATGGCTATATAGGCTTCACTTTTGATTTCACCGATGCCAACTTGAAACAGGAGGAGATGGAAGATATCTGCTATAAATTGCTGGCAGTCTATGCTAATAGCAACAACAGGGCTCAAACCGGTATTACGGTTATAAGAATCACCGGCCATAAAAGCGGTGGTGGCACTGTGAAAGCTACTTATCAGGCTGGTCCGACAAAAGGCGACGATATCAGGACAAACGTGAAAATAAGCTGGGAATAAAATCTTTTGCGCCATAATTGTCAATCCTATCTTAACGGCGCAAAAAACATAAAGAGGTTTTCCATGACAGCAAGGCTTTCAACAGGTGCTTTTCTTGTTGCGTTTCTTTGTTTGTTTTTAATTTCTTCCGCTTCCGCTGAGGATACTTATACTCTCAGCTACACTACTGAACCAGGTCAGTTCGACTACATAGTTGACTCGCGAGCGACTTTTAACATCCACGCCGATGACTTGCCTTTACCAGGAGCTTATATCGATATTCGAAACATTGAACTGCACACTCGTGAAAATCGCTGGGTGAAAGTGGACAGTTACGATCAGGCAACCGATTGCATAACCATGTCGCTTGGTGGAACTCCTGAGTGGATCAGGTTCGGTTATGATTTCTTCCAATTACCCCCAATGGATGAATTAATCAAGCAGCTTAAAGAAGAAAATATTATGGGGGATGAACTTGATTTTATAAAAAATCCGCAATCCCAGGTTTTAACTTTAAAAATATCGCCGAAGGGAAAATTCATGGGGCTTGATTTTAATCTTCCCGATGAATACACGCAGGAGATGTCGATGTTCATGCCAATAGTAATAAACACAATAAGCAACATGATCGATCCCGCGTTCCCCGATAAGGCAGTTAAAATCGGTGATTCATGGAGCCAGAACGTAAAACTCGACAAGATCCCGGTCGCAGCTCTTCCGACCTTGACTGTCAATTATCTCCTCAAAGACGTTGAGAAAAATGATCAAGGAGACATGATTGGAATTATCCAGTTCGATTGCAAGTGGCATTATGATGTCAAGCTGCCGGAAAATATCGTGCAAAACGAGAAAATCCCCTACTGGAAAGACAAGAAATTCGAGATTGTGAGCTTAAAACCATCAGTAGATTTTAATCTCGATGGCAACACGCGATTTAATATCACAAAAGGAATGACGGTTTCATGCGATTACAATACGGAGATAGTAATTATTGCGGATGCCGATCTCAGGAAACTAACCGGTCATGCCAGAGATAAAATATGGTCTCCTCATGCTGAATATAAAGTAATCGAGCATGATGTAATGAAATTAAAGTAAGTGTATCAACAGGCACATTAAAGCATTCAGATTAACTTGGATTCGATAAATGAAACGACCCGAAATAATTCTCGATATCATCCGAGAAATAAGGAATGTTTCAGCCAAAGAGAACGAACCCGAAGCTTTGAGTCGTGTTATTCTCGACAGGATGGTTGCCTATCTCGGATGCGACATTGGCGATATCCTGCTTTTCAATAACGACCTCGGGCTTCTTTTTTTTCAGAATTCAGTCGGGCGAGATATCGATGTCAACATGGCAGATTCAAAAAATACTCTTCCGAATGACGTACTCCGCACCGGAGCTCCTCGAATAGTTGGCGATATCTCCAGCTCCGAGTTCTCATCACTATCGCGAAACACTGTCAGTCAGATGTGTATTCCGGTAATACTCGGTGAAAAAATATACGGAATCGTAAACTTTGAAAGTCGTAAGAAGAATTTTTTTACGGAAGAGCATCTCGCATCAATTCAGATTATTGGCTTTCCATTGGGTCTCGTACTCGAAAAAGCCGAGCTCAGAGAGGAAATTTTCAACCTTCACCAGGGGCTTTTAAGAGTTCTTGTAACCGCTCCCGAAAAAGTCGAACCAAACTATCCTCATCACGCTGAGCGTGTCGCGCGACTTGCTCGTATGATTGCATCCAATATGGGTATGAGCAGCGATGAAATCTATGATGCTGAGAAAGCCGGGCTCCTTCATGATATAGGGAAAATCCAGATAGATGGCGTAATCCTGTCAAAACCCGGACATCTCACCGACCAGGAGTTTGAGGAGGTTAAACGTCATACTGTACTTGGACGTCTAATCCTTAAACCGATTGGTTTCATGGGACCGATTCTTGAAGCCATCGAACATCATCATGAGCGATTCGATGGTGCTGGATATCCTCATGGGCTAAAAGGCGAGGAGATACCTCTCCTCGCAAGAATTCTCGCTGTCGCTGAAGCTTACGATGGCATGACTGCAAAAAAACATTACGCTGATGCTTTGAGCTCGGAGGAAGCTATTCAGGAGATCAAAAACGGGCGCGGAACAGCTTTTGATCCAGTTATCGTTGATGCATTCCTTGGAGCAATTCAAGAAGATACCAGCGAGTAAAAATACCCCTTATACTAAGTTGCACTCAAATTGATTTCAGACGTAGCCCGGCATCGCGAACGGAATATAGATAATTAACAAAAAATCTATCTGAGCGATGCCGGGATTTCAACGAGTTTTGAACGCAACTTAGTATTACATCCTCTCAATTTGATTTTGTGCAGTTTGTAATGAAATCGACCTTCAGCCAAGTTCCATATTTTTAATTCATTAGTGTTTATGTTCTAAATATATGAATATTTGTTATAAATCGCGATTTTACCATTCGAGCCTGCTTTCTAATCCTCCTCATTTAACCTGATAAATAATATATTCTGCACAAATTAGCAAATCATTTGCCCTCTAAACTGTGCACGTCTGAGGAAATCAATTTGACAATAATTTCGATTTTTGTGTAAAATGTAATGTCAGATTTATTAAATTTCTCGCAATCTTTAAAATATCAAGGTATTACAAATGGTTCCAAAACTATATCGCACTTTTTATGAAAGACGTGTTTTTACCCTCGAAGATGCTGCCCCTTTTTTCCCTGATTCCCAGCAAGCAAGAAATGCTATCCATTACATGAAAGTCCATGGTTATCTGAAACAGATAAAAGCCGGCTTGTATTGCGTTATCCCATTCGAGTTTCAAGGGAAAGAGGATTACTCTCCCGATATCATCTTAATTGGCAGTCACCTCGTTGAGCCATATTTTTTCAGTCATTTAACAGCTCTTCATATTTATGGATTTGTCGATATCCCATTACCCCGAATTGTGGTCACATCAACAAAACGGTTCCGACGCTTCACTTTCCAGGATCGAATCTTCCAGAATGTCTTGACAAACGATTTTTTTGGCTTCAAGACTCATCCATACAAGGAGAACCTCGAGGTTTATGTAAGCGACCTCGAAAGGACATTCATCGACTGCCTGAATCGTCTCGAACTCGCTGGCGGTATGGTCAGATTCTTCCGCACCATGTATTCATTCGGATTCCTCAACTACCTGCTTCTGATGGAATACCTTCAAAAAATCGGCAATAAGACACTCATAGCGAAAGTCGGATTCACATTCGATTATCTAAGTGGTCGATGGGAGGTGCCATCGGATATTATCGATGAATTAAAAAAATCGATCACCGGTAATACTGTGTTTTACCTGGATAGAAACATCGCGAAAGGATTTGGCGAGCTCAACAAGGATTGGAATTTAGTTATCCCCAAATCGTTCCGCGAACTCGTCAGACCGGTTTAAAAGTAGGGACAGCAACCATGAGTGCAATCGACTCATGGTAGCTGTCCCGTGTTTCACAGGTTTTCCGTTTGATTTTTATTATCAAATATGTTATATTTTTAATCTAATATTTGCATCAATCATATTGATTTTGGAGGATTCCGATATGAATTTCTCAACCCGCCTATTTACATTGTTATGTATCTTCTTCATTACCATGATGTTTGTTGGTTGCTCCAAAGCAAAGTCGATAGTTGAGCCATCAACCGATATTATGAATGAAATTCCGGCGTCATTCGACGGAGCGACCGGTAATCGCGGCGTCATCGCAGTTTATGATGCCGTGATTGATCCTGAAGCAAAAACGTTCAAGGTCGAACCTTGCGTGAGAGATTTAGCTTATCACTATCCACTGACGCAGTTATATCCGAATTCCCTTTCGATAACCGCTTACGGATTCACTCCCAACTTCTGGGCTGAAATTAAGCTTTCGCATCCGTTGCCGGGAAGCGGAATTGATGGATTCGATCCGAGGGTCATCACGATTCTCCCAGCACGAACGGGAGTATCCTTCTACTATCCCACCCTTAACGCATACGCTAATAATTCTGTTGTACTGGAACCTGATGGTTACACGAAGCTATTCGATAATCTTGGTGGTTCCATTTTTGGAAATACGAACCCATTCAAAGCATATTTCAAAGATCAGCCGTATCGCCGATGGTCAAGCACAGGAGTGACATCGGAGACACAACGCTGGCAGATGAACTTGTCCGGATTTGGCGGTTCAATGCAATTCAAACTCGTTGTTGATGTTTCAACAAATTATCCAAACCCGCCACAATCTGAAATTGATAATTCAGCAGAACCAATTCAGATTAGTGCATCAGTTGGATCGGGTCTTACGAATGAAGGTGGAAGCGCAGAAATTGATGTAACCATCTTCGATTGGCAGGGGCGCATGAGTATTGGCGGTGTTCTTGTTGAAGCACCAGATCTTTTCAACGGTTCGGTCAATCTTTCATATTCCACTCCCGGTCCATATCCGAATGAATATATTTACATTGGAACAATCACAAATGAGAAATTGGCACCTGCGGGTGAATATAAATACCTAGTTGCTGCTTGGGATCAAACGACAAGCATTTATATATACAATGAGTTCACAGTTAAAGTCAGTTATATCAGCCATGATGGCAACCTCATCTGGGCTAAACGCGCCGGAGGGACAAAAGGTGATTACGGCAATGCAATCACAACGCTTTCGGATGATTCGACAGTCGTAACAGGAGTTTTTGGATATCCAAGTGGAGGCTCTGCCACATTCGGTCCGGGCGAACCAAACGAGACAGTCCTGACTTCCGCTGGATTTTACGATATCTTCATCGCAAAGTATAACCCCAATGGAACACTTGCATGGGCCAAAAGAGCCGGAGGGTCAAGTATAGATGAAGGCAGGGGAATCACAACTCTTTCTGACAATATAATAGTCGTAACTGGACGGTTTTCTGAATCAGCCACATTCGGTCTGGGCGAACCAAATCAGACAGTCCTGACTTCCTTTGGAGATTACGATGTCTTCATCGCAAGGTACAATCCAGATGGAACACTTGTATGGGCTAAACGCGCTGGGGGTTCAAGTTCGGATGGAGGCTATGGAATCACAGCGCTTTCGGACAATTCGACAGTCGTGACCGGATGTTTTGATGGCTCAGCCACATTCGGTCCTAGTGAACCCAACGAGAAAGTCCTGACTTCCGCTGGCAGTTTTGATATCTTCATCGCGCATTACAATCCGGATGGAACACTTGCATGGGCTAAACGCGCCGGCGGACCAAGTTCTGATTACGGCAGGGGAATCACAACACTTTCGGACAATTCGACAGTCGTGACCGGATGTTTTGAGGGCACAACCACATTCGGTCCGGGCGAACCTAACGAGAAAGTCCTGTGGTCCGTTGGAGATCCCGATATCTTCATCGCACGGTACAATCCTGACGGGACACTTGCATGGGCTAAACGCGCTGGGGGATTGGGTTATGATGAAAGCTTGGGAATCAAAATGCTTTCGGATAATTCGACAGTCGTGACAGGATGGTTTAAGGGTTCAGCCACATTCGGTCCGGGCGAACCGAATGAGACAGTACTGCCTGGCGGTAACGATTTCTTCATAGCGCGGTACAATCCAAATGGAACACTTGCATGGGCTAAATCCGCTGTAAGAGAGGATTATAATGAGGATATCGGCTATGGGATCACAACACTTTCTGACGATTCAACAGTCGTGACTGGATATTTTCAATCTTCAGTCACATTCGGTCCGGGCGAAATAAATCAGACAGTCCTGACTTCCGCTGGATATAGAGATATCTTCATCGCGCGGTATAATCCCGATGGAACACTTTCAAGGGCTAAACGCGCTGGAGGAGATGACGAGGATTGGGGCTGTGGAATCACAACGCTTTCGGATAATTCAACAGTCGTGATCGGATGTTTTAATGGCTCAGCCAAATTCGGTTTGGGCGAACCAGACGAGACAATACTAATCTCTGCCGGAGGTTCTGATATCTTCATAGCACGATTCCTACCCTAGACAACCGATGGGATATTTTTTTTTGTTCAGTATTGTAAAATATGAAAAATAAAGGAACTTAGAAATGCCACATAACAATGATGAAAATTTAAAATTATTCGAAAATAACGAATCCTATCTTAAAAAAAATCCCGATTCTCAGTTTTCAAGATTTGTAATCTCAGATGATCCGCTTGATAAGAAAAAGAAATTAATTATCGAAGATTGGTTTTCAGATTTTCCTGATAAGGAAAAAAACCAGGTTAAATGCCGTTTTCTGTCGAAAATACCAGGAGATTTATCTTCTCCCTTCTTCGAATTAGCCATTTATCAACTATTATTTAAATTGGGTTTTAATAATGTTGAATATGAACCTGATTTAAAATGTGGGAATAGTACTAATAAGAAATCCCCAAAACCTGATTATTTAATAAAATGTAAAACCTCTTTTATAATAGACGCTCTACAAATATTTGCTTCTTCAAATGAGGATTTGAAGCTTCATCAGGTACGAATGGATACGATTAGAAATCTTGAAAGTGTAGTAGAAAGTCTAGCATGGAAAGATATCTGTATAATACCTAAGTTTAAGAATACAAATAGCCAACCTATTCGTAAAAGTGTTTTGAAAAAAGAAATAGAGAAATTCTTTGTTAACTCAAAAATCGAATTACCTTTTACAAAGCTTACAATAAAAGATGATAATGAGGAAATACAATTATACTTTTATCCCAAAAAACAAGATGAACCTATTAATCAGTGTTACGTTAAAGATGTTGAATTGAATGAACATAAATATATCAAATCCATACAAGGGAAAATCAAAAATAAGGCTAAAAAATTCAAATATTATAATTATCCCTTGGTATTAGCAATAAATATTTCTGGTTTTTGTTTATTAGAATATATCGAGAAAGCTTTATTTGGAACTGCTAAAGTAAATGCCCAGGAACCTTTGGATGGAATATGGGGAACTAAGGAAAAAAGTCATTGTAGCAATTTGATTGGCGTACTTGTAACAAGGCAGTTTTATCTGGAAACCATGCTATTAGAAAAAGACGTTACAACTATATATTATCCAAATCCTTATTCAGATAATGATATTAATAAAAAATTTAATCAATTAACAGTTGGGGAATTTCGGGATGGTAAAATTAATTATAATAAGGGTAAATCAATTCAAGAATTATTAAAGTTGGTTTAGTACAGTAGCCCGGCATCCCGATTGAATGAAGCCTGAACAGAGCATCAAAAGATCATTGAGGCGATCCGGGATTCTTTATAATCATATTCAGCACAATGCAACTTATGCTGCCAACAGGGACAACTACCCTGCAAATAGGGGATAGATACCTTGAGTATGATGGGCTCATGGTTCCTATCCTCGAATTTTTACGAAAGGTGAATATTTTTTTAGTATAATTTAATCATGCGGATAATCGGCATAGACTGCAGTCTCAGTGTTACAGGCTATGGAATCATAGAATCATTGGAGCATGAAACTGTACTCGTTGAGGCGGGAGTCATACGCACACGAGCATCATGGCCTCTTGAGAAACGAGTGCAGACAATTCACGATGAGTTATGCTTGATCCTCGATGAATTCAAGCCTGATGTGATGGTCGTCGAGGATCTTTATTCGCATTACGAGCATCCTAAAACCGCGATTATCATGGGACACGCGCGTGGAGTAGTTTTCCTTTCAGCCGCCAAAGCTCAGATCCCTGTTTTGAACTATGGCGCAACGCGAATAAAAAAGGCGCTCACAGGCTCAGGACACGCGTCAAAAAACCAGCTTGAGGCGGTTGTTCGGTCAACCTTGAACATAAAATCCGAGATTAAACCGTTTGATGTCAGTGACGCTCTCGCATGTGCTATCACACATGCCCGCGTCATCGACTGCAGAGTATAAATTCGAAATTCCCCCTCTCCCCGTTTACGGGAAGGGGACAGGGGCAAAACTCCCCCTCTCCGTTCACGGGAAGGAAACAGGGGTGGGGTTCCCCCTCTCCGTTCACGGAGAGGGGTCAGGGGTGGGGTTCTTGATAGCTCGAATCCGCGGCATATTAACTGAAATCCTCGATGAACACCGCGTAATCGTCGAGGTTGGTGGCATTTATTATGAAATCCTCCTGCCCGCAATCGTGATGAAAGAACTGCGGGACCGTCACGATGTCGGCGATGAAGTCACATTTTCGACGATTTACGAATTTGAGGGCTCAGCCGCTTATGGAAACATGGCTCCTCGTTTAATAGGTTTCCTAAAAGATCGCGACAAAAAATTTTTCGAGCGACTCATTAAAGTGAAAGATTTCGGCGTTCGGAAAGCGATGAAAGCTCTCGTTGTGCCATCGGAGGATGTCGCGAGCGCGATCGAAAGAGCCGATTTCAAATATCTCACGACGCTTCCTGAAATAGGAAAACGAACCGCGGAAAAAATTGTAGCTGAGCTCAAAGGCAAGCTTTCTGAATTCGCTTCAGCTGAGTCTGTTCCGATTGAAATCTCCAGTGATGATGAGATGCCGGATTTCAAGCGTGAGGCTGTCCAGGTGCTTCTCCAGCTCGGTTATAAACGAACGGAAGCAAACATCATGGTGAATCGCGCAATGACTCGCAAACCCGAAATATCCACCTCTGAGGAACTCGTCAAAGAAATCTTCGCTCATACGAAAGCCGGATAACGCCAATTCCTGTAAAACCGTTTATTTTTACATGGCTTCGCGGACAAGTCCGGTTTATCTTTGACAAATCCACCTTAGTTTTTTATAATAATAAAGCAAATATCCATTAAGGCCTTCGTTTTTTATATATCGCATTAATCAATATTTCCGAGGTGCGATCATGAGATCTGTAAATATCCCGATTATCTTTGTGATCATATTTCTTTCTGTATCAGCATGTTCTAATGGAGGAAACGCACCGGTCAGTCCGTTGAATCTCCCCGATGGAACCGGGCAGGTCGGCTCACTGGATTCCCTTCCTGTAATAGCATTCGATGGTGAAACGGCGCTTGGCTTATTCGGCGCTTTCAACCTGATGCTCTCACCAACTAAAACAGATGCTGAACTGGTCCCCATGCGCTCACCGGCGATCGGCGAATCGTACATCGTGAGCGGTTCTGCTTTTTTCACCATGACCCCATGCAGCGATTGCCTGAAAATATCGAGCATAAGCCTCTCCCTTGAGGAAAATATTATCCTGGGCTTCAAAGTGAAACACCCCTTCCCAGCGGGAGATCCTTTAAAGCCGCCAACTGCAAGGAACCGTAACGACCTTGATGTCTTCGACCTTGCACTTATAGTTGTCCCGCTCGAAAAGACAGCTGATAACTATCCGTTAATCGGTGCAAGTATTTATCCCAACATACTTCTGAACGCAAATGGTTATACGACTGAATTATCCAATGTAATCGATGATCCATCCGCTATGCCTTATAAAATTTGCTATGAGGATGCCAACAATAACCGCTTTGCAATGGGTAACGATTACCAAAACTTCGATATTGTCCTTGAACCGGAATCCGGGTTACTTTTCAACCTGTACTTGACAATGGGTTACGGGGCAAGCGCAAAAAAAGCCCAACGACTTACTCCAACTTATTATGTGCCCGAGTTCAACAGGAAATCCGCGTGGAAAATTCTCGTCACTCCTCCGGAAGGAAGCGATCCTCCTGCAATGGGCAATACATGGGATGACAGCGATAGTACAACCCCGTATCCGGTTACTATTGATATTTACGATTGGAATCATGGCGCGACTGTGGCATCCGCTTATCCTGATCCTGCCAACACAGATCAAATCAGCGCTACAAGTGATGTAACAAGCGTAACCGTGGAAATCCCGGGAATGACCTCAACACTGGTTTCAGCGACTACATCGGATACTACCACCAACGGCTGGGATGACCCGCTAACATACGTCGCTGAATTCCCGAATGAAAATGGTTTAGATGCAGGTGCCTATATCGGTCTTGTGAAAGTGACTGATTCAAGAGTCCCCGGAACATCGAATATCGGTGGTGAATCAGACACGCTGGTGCATACAGATGACGGTATAGTCCTCCAATGGATGAATATTCCGGAGTTCGCGACATATCAGACATTTCAAGCAACAGTTGTAGTTGGCGGTTTGCCTCCGGTCTGCGACATTCATACCGACAAGGACACGACCGGTCAGGGCGAGACAATATATGCTGATCCCGGAACAAGTAACGATCCGGATGGAACTATCACCACGTACGAATACGATTCAAGCTACGATGGAACCACATTCAACCCGGATGTTACACAGATATACACGGACCCGGATTTCGGCGATCCGGTTAGTCTTGTAATGCCATGCAATGCAACCCCCGAGAATATCATAAACACAGTTGCGATAAGAGTCACTGATAATAACGTGCCTCCACTCTCTTCTATCTGCACAAAAAATATCACCATTACACCTAAAATGGGATGCCCTCTCAAAGTGACAGCGGATACTGTAAATCGCGGCGAGAGCATTCCCAACCAATATCGAATAACATCAATTGACCTCGATTGGCCCGATAACCCTTGCGCTGCGGAGTTTGCGATTGAGCGTGCAAACGATGCGATGAATCCATCATTTTGGACTGTTCTTGCAACAACTACATCAAGCTCGTACAAATTCCAACCGACCAATGTCCAGGGAATAGACCGTATGCGAGTCAAGGCGCGAGCAGTTGTGGGAGGAAATCCCGCTACGGATTCGGATCCATCCGGTGAAGTTCTCCTGATTTTCGATTCGCATTATTTCTCAACAGGACACAGCTGGATCCAAACAAACGAACATGCCAATGGAAGCTCCTGGAATTTCAATACCAGCACATGGGGATTCACATCCCTTGACGATTCTGGTGATGGTGGCTATGGCATGTGCAGCCTGGAATGGATATGCATCGATGGGCAATGCGGTTCATGGCCCAACTGCTGGTGCGCATTCATAACCCTCGTGCCGGATATTGTTGACCAGGATGCATCGTACGTGGATATGTACTATTCGCAGTTCTCCTGGAACTTCGGGAACACAGCTGCGATGATGCTCGGCACAGCTTCGGGAATCCTTACGGATAATCAACCAACCGCTCCGGATTTCAACGGAGTAACTCGTCACAGAGCATATAGCCAATATAACAACCAGTGCGAGGCTTTGGATGTCGAATTCGGTGAAAGCAATGCCTGGGGATTCTCAAACTTCATGCCATGGACACATGTATCATACTGGCTCGATGACCTGCTGGACGACGGATCCCGCGATTATTTCGGCATGGGCTGGGCTAATGGAGATTTGGACGGATATGAAGGCTGTGGCTATAACGACGCTCAGGTAGTAGTCGTATATTAATATGACTTCCTTCATGACTCTAATATACCCAGGAGGTATTTTAAGATGAATCGATTATTTATAATAACACCGATATTTGCTTTATTTCTTCTTCTTGCGGCATGTTCGAACGCTGGAAATGACCCGTTGACCGGTGATATGTCGCCAGATACATTCAATCCAAAATTCTCTCCCTCAGGTATTCCGATTATTGAACCAGTTGTTCTGGATACAAAATGCTTTTACGCAACCGGTATCCTTGGAGCATATGAAATTAAAATCGACCCTATCAGTATCAAAGCCGAGCTTAATTCAAAACGATTCGGCTCAATAGGTGAAAGCTACATCGTAAGCGGGATTTCGTATTTCACAACTGCGCCCTGCTCGGATTGTCTGAAAATCAAATCCATCTCGCTTACATCAGACCTAAATATCCAGCTTACATTCCGGATCAAGCACCCTTTTGAACCAGGAGACCCATACAAACCACCGACCGCGAGAAACCGTCTCGACCTCGACATCTTCGATGTCGCGCTTCTTGTCCGTCCTATTGAAACGACACCATCTGCATATCCACTCACCGCCTCAGGTGCATATGCCGGAGTTCTTGTGGATGCTGATGGTTATACTCGCGAACTCTCCGATGTGCTATCTGACGATAATGCGATTCCGTACGCTCTCGTCATCGATGATAACGATGCGGGATCATCAACATACAATGAATTTCCAATGGGTGCGGAAACACTTTTTGATGTCATCTTTGATCTCCCCAACGGGGGAATGAACTTCGAGCTTTATCTCACGATGGGATACGGAGCAAGTGCTAAAAAATCGGAAAGACTTGTTCCGAAATACTATAATCCTGAATTCAACCGTAAATCCGCATGGAAAGTGGTTGTCACACCACCGCAAGGAGATAATACTCCGGAAGTCGGAAATACATGGCAGGATAATGATCCATCTACAACATACAATGTTACAGTTGAAGTTTATGATTGGCAGATCGGTGCGAATGTCAATCCCGAACTTGCTGAACAGACCGATGTTTACGCGTCAAGCGAGGTTTCAAGCGTTTCTGTCGAAATCTCCGGCATGACCGATGCTCTACCATCAACGACAAATCCAGCAAGTGGAACAGGCACCCCAAGCGATCCACTTGTTTTCATGCTGCCCATCGCGAATGAAAATCTTCTTGAAGCAGGCGAATACACAGGTCTTGTGAAAGTTTCTGACGAGAGAATCCCGGGAGAATCAATCATTGGAGGAGAAACCGATACATTGGCACATAGTCCAAACGGAGTTACTCTCGAATGGCACAACATTCCTGAATTTGCGACATATCAGACATTCACCGCAACCGTTGTTGTCGGATGTGGACCTATTACCGGTTTAATTACAACGCCGACCTGCCCGAAATCTGGTGTCGCGAGCGGTTCGAATATAGACTTCTCCGCAACAGCATCAAGCGGAAACGGCGGTGGCCCGGTTGTGCTCTACGAATGGGACAAGGACTATGATGGCATACCAGCCAATTTCAATACCGATGCTACCGGTCAGAATGTAACTCTTGGTCCTTTTATCAATCCAAACTGCGGAACTCCTCCGGAAACTCCGGTCACATATACTGCCGCTGTCAGAGGAACGGATAGTTGCAATCCTCCTAATGTAACGGTTTTCGCAACCTGCGAAGTCACTGTTGACAGCTGCCTTCCACCATCAGTGGGGAACATTACAATTAAAGTCAATCGAACAGGCTCGAATTATATTATCGATGCCGCAAATCCATTCACACTCCAATGGGCAGCACCCGGAGGTACTATCGCGGAATATGCAATATATAAAGACAATGACCCATCGGATGGTCTCACGAATAACCTTGTTTTTGTCGCGACCACAACATTAACCACATGGACTGACAATGTATCCGGATTCCCATCGAACCGATACATTATCGGATGGACTTATATTGTTCGTGCAAGAAGCGTGGCGGGGAATCCGTCAAGTGAAGGAGCTGATAGCGAACCGGCGTTTGTGACAACAAACGGATGGGAAACTCTTAATATGTGGCAGAATCCAGGCGAAGGGTGGTCGTGCAATCAGGAAACTCCATATCCAGAATATTATAACCGTCCATATGTTTTCGGAGAGGCATTGTACAATTACGAGGGTGTTGCCGAGGGTCAGCATTGTGTGCGTTCATCGCCGTTCTGCGGCGGGGACTGGATGACATGGGCCGGACGATGGAACGGACTTGTCAAACAAACCCCGACCGTACCTAACTCAACGGTTCGATTCCTCGATTTCTCACTCTATATTTACCAGATGTTTGCCCCACAGGGGATGATCCTTGGTACATGCCCGTATGCACCCGGACTAAACTGGACAACAACTCAGGATCTTGAGTGGGCATCAGCGAAAAGCACCGATGGCTACTGGGGATATAACACTGATAGCGAGGATGCTAAAGCTCAGTTTGGTGATGTCCCCAATGGTACTTTTAACGCATGGATAAACGGATTCACTTCCGATAGACGAAAACTCGTTGGTGGCGATGTGAATATCAATGCCAACCCGACCGATCCGTATGTCGGTATCGAATGGATTAAACTCGATTCATATGCTGTCCAGCAATATCCTTTTATTGATGAGATGGCTATTGCCGTTTATTAATAAGAAACAGGCTTCAAACCAGATTAATAAGCATTGGGGAGGCTTCACAGAATTTTCAAAGCAGCTTTAACGGTCAATACAATTCCCATGAGTAAAATTACCATCGCGCTGACTATAGAGGCATACCTTGACCACTTGTGTTCTGAAACATATTTACTTGCGATACCCGTCGCTTTCACCATCGCGATACCAATCGCCACAAGCACTGATGCCATGCCGATGCTGTGAATAATCACAAGAATCAAAGCCCTTGCGAATTCTCCAAGCGAAATCGCGGCAAGAAGCACAGCCAACGCGCTGTGGCATGGGACAATCCCTCCTGATACTCCGAGAGCTAAAAGCTGAGTAAAAGTTGGACGCTGTCCCGGAGTTATGTCAGGCAAATGAGAATGATTATGTTCATGTAAATACTCATGATTGTCGCGATTATGACTATTGTTATGATGATGCACATGATGCTGATTGGTGCACCCGTGAGCCTGACGAGCTCGAACCACAAGCATCCAAGACCCAACACCGATGATTAAAAATCCGGAAACAATCCCAAGTACTTTCTCCACCATTTCAGGAACGAAATAAACAGATGCAATCATTGAAAGTACAGCAAGAATTATCACGCTGCCTGAATGAGCCGAAGTCACAATAATTCCAAGCAGAACAGCATCGCTAACTCGCCCCTTGGAGCCTATAAGATAAGCCCCCACGACTGTTTTCCCATGACCGGGTTCCAGGACGTGTAGAGCGCCGAGTCCGAAAGATGATAATGCAAGTAAAAGAAAATCCATATCAATCCAAATCTCATTTGACGATAACGATACATTTAAAGTTTAAACTCAAAGTATAAAACCATCAATAAATAAAATTATATTCCGAATGAAGACTAAGCGGTTTACATACCATCCAGACTATGCTATCATCATGATAGCAGACCTATTAAGGAGGTTTCAATATGGCACAGATTTTAGTTCGCAATCTAAATGAGAAAACAGTCAAGGTTTTAAAAAAACGAGCCAAAAGTCAAGGGCGATCGCTTCAGGCTGAGGTTAAATTAATCCTTGAAGAGGCAGCTAATTCTGAAAAAGTCGATATGGAAACAGCACGGAAATCGGTCAATGAGGTCCGCAAAAAATTAAAAGGACGCAAATTCTCCGATAGCGCTAAATTAATCCGAGAGGACCGTGATGGATGTTCACCACATATGCAAAATCACTATGTCGTAAGAACAGAGCATCTTAACCACAAAGGCAATCTGTTTGGCGGACAGCTTCTTCAATGGGTCGATGAATGCGCTTATATGGCTGCCAAAAAGGATTTCCCCGAGCATAACCTTGTCACTCGTGCAATGTCGGAGGTCGAGTTCAAAAAAGGAATCACGAACGGCTCAATCCTGCAAATCAACGCGGATCAGGAAAGAGTCGGCAATACATCAGTGACATATAAGATTGAAGTACTTTCATACCCGCCTGAGGAAAGGGGTGGGGAACTGGTATTCGAAACACATGTCACGTTTGTCGCAATTGATGATTTTGGTGAAAAAGCTCCGTTGATAAGATAATGTTATCTATCAATTTCAGCGATTATCATATTGTTTCTCAATCCATGCCTTGTACTCGACGCTCTTCTCTTTAACCTTACGCCACCACCATTCGTTTTCAACATACCATTCGATTGTGCGTCTTATATTTGTCTCAAAATCAGCTTTCGGAGACCAGTTGAATGTTTTCCTCATTTTCGATGAATCAACCGCGTGACGCAAAACATGCCCCTCTCGATCCTTGACATGCTGAATGAGATCCCTCGGCTTTTTGAGCGCATTGATTATCAACTCCGTAATATCCAGCACTGATCTTTCATCACCCGATGAGATATTAAAAATCTCTCCCTCGTGACCGGATGCGAATAATACTATCTCCAAAGCTCTGCAGTGATCATCCACGTGAATCCAATCTCTTGTATTTTTCCCCGACCCATAGACAGGAAGCGGTTTATTTTCCAGCGCATTTGTAACGAAAAGAGGAATCAGCTTCTCAGGATACTGGTACGGTCCGTAATTATTCGAGCAACGCGTGATAATCACGGGGAGTTCATAAGTTGTGAAAAAGCTGTACGCGAGTCTGTCCGCACCCACTTTTGATGCGGCATACGGGCTTTTCGGCTTGAGATCATCACCCTCAACCGATGGTCGATCAACCGCCTCACCATAAACCTCATCTGTAGATATATGCACAAATCGTTTTATGTTGTTCCGACGAGCAGCCTCAAGAAGCACCCATGTGCCTTTGACATCAGTATCTATGAATCGTCCAGCATCCAGTATGGAGCGATCCACGTGAGTCTCGGCAGCAAAATGAACAACCGCATCGACCTCGCGCATTATCTTATCAACCAACAGTTCATCAAGGATATTCCCATGAATAAAGACTCGATCGGGATTCTCCAAGAAACCCTGCGGAAAATTATCAAGATTGCCGGCGTAAGTTAGAGCATCAAGGATAATCAATCTCACCTTGGGATATTTATCAGCCATTATCCTTACAAAATTGGAGCCGATAAATCCCGCACCGCCCGTGATTAAAACGCTTTTCATATATGAACCTTCCATCTTGTAAAAATCGAAATACCGTCAAATTCATCATCTCAGGACCGCTTTATTCTGTGCCCTTTCCTTTATCGCTTTTATATCCTCAATTGTTAACATCCTGCCGAAGCTAATCGGCTCACTGAGCGTGAAACCATTCTCAATCGCAAGTTTGCCGATCTCCTCGATCTTGTTCGTGTTGAGGTTTCTGCCGATCGAGAAATTTTCAAAACGTCCGACAAGCGCCAGAAGTATCGTCTCAGCAAGGCAGGCAAATGCGATATTCGGTGGAAGACTCAAATCAAGTCCCCAGTTCACGTCTCCCGGTATCCTTATTTCACCCGATTCAATCACGAGTATATCATCACGCTTATTTGCCTCCTCTTTTGAGACATCCGGTGGGCGAGCGACATCGAGAACGACACATCCGGGCTTAAGCTGCATGACATCAATTACTCCTTCCGGATCTGTCGTGGTCGCGATAACAATATCCATTTCTCCAATTAGAGAATCCACACTCGTCCCCCCTTCAACTCTTTTGCAAACTGCCTGCAGTTCGCGAGTAAACTCAAGAACTTTCTCCGGTCTCCTACTTATAACAACAAGACGTTCAACCTGCGGAGCAAGCATTCTGCATATCGCTTTCCCGATACTTCCTGTACCGCCAACAACCATCAATGATGCCCTCGCAAGGTCTATCCCCATTACTTCACATGCTCTCCTCGCTGTCTCTACGGTCGCCCATATGGTTAGCGAGTTGCCCGTAGTTATCGCTATCGGACTTTTTTTCGAAACTGTCAGTCCGGCATCACCAACCACACTCGTGAATGCACCAAGACCCATTATCCCAACCGAACGTTCCTTTGAGAGCTCCGCGATTTTCAAAAGTCCCGCATAAACTTTTTCAGGGGGCGCTTTCATCATCATCCTCGGAGTCATAATCAGACCATAGAAATACCCTATTGTCTCCCTGCCATTCGGTGTGCGTATTACGCTTGTTTTCGAGACATACATGGGGGGAAGTTGCGCGAGAAGCATTTCGAGAAGCGCGGGCGGGAGATTCCTCAGCCAGTTGAACGCTTTCACCCTGTAAACATCATCCAACTTCAACGGATGAACCACAAATGCGAATTTATTCTGAACCTCATCTTTCTCACGAACGGGATTCAGTTCCTCGATTGTTGGCTCTATGTTCCCATCAAGTATTAAATTTAAATATTCGTTTCTGAGCTGGATACTAGGGCGATTTTTCGGATCGACAACAAAACCCTGATCGAGAAGATGAGCAACAAAAAGCGCCTCAAGAACATTAGCCCCGAATGTTCTGTCATCCATTACAGGAGTTGTTGTGATCAGCCATCGCACGCCACGAGACTTTAAATCCTCGCGATCCTTCTTCGTCACAGTATTGGTGATGATAGTCTTGCCGTTAAGATCTAAAGGAGCATATCGACGAATCTGGTGGAAATCGCCGACTATGATGTCCGCTTTTTTAAACACCCATGGGAATCGTTCGTGACGAGTTTCCTGACGCCGTCCCGTTGGATATATCCACTCAAATGGCAGTCTGCATATAATCGGCATGAAAACCCGTGCGAGTCTCTTGAGCGAATCTAAATCTCTCACCAACATCGGAATTCTGAGATTGAAAAGGAAATCACCGAAATAGACTTTCGATGCGAACTCGCTGATAACTTCAGCAATCGATGAGCGGTCGATACCGCTCATCACGAGAACTTGTTTATCGTCAAAAATCTCCGGATGTGAATTATGTATATGCGTTATCGCCCATCGTTCGAGCGTGTGCTTCAAACCGGAACCATCCACAACCGGTGTCCTCTTCGCTGCAGATAAAAGCTTGAGCCCGTCACGATGCGCGTATGTCACATCTCCCACCTGGAAAAATATATCGATTCCTCCGAGACCGATAGCTGATGCTTTACCATCCCATTCTCGTATCAGTTCCCGGGCTTTCTCCTTGTCTCCATCTGTTCCTATTCTCCGTATCCGATACCTTTCTCCTAAAAATACAAATTCGAAAGTATGATCCCGTAAAGAGGAACCGATTGAAATGGATATAACTTCTTTCAGGTCAGCTGTTCCCATAGGGAATGATTATAAATCAATCCAAGCCCTGTACGCATCCCGACCATAAGAGTCTGTTAGGAAAAAAGCATCCCTTTCTTACAGTCGGGGCGCGTTTTATACAATCAATACCGTGACCGTTGCGAAAGTCATTAAAAGTGTCATTTCGAAGCAAAGTTCAGGATTTGACTTACATGTATACCGCATTTTTACGGTAGTTTTAAATTGTCAAATCCTGAACTTTGCTGAGAAATCTCCTTTTGCAACGGTCTCAATACCAACGCATGTAAATCTGGAAAAGCTGGTCGGGCAAAGCAGGCATTTTAAAAAAAATAAAGAGGAATTTGTTTTCATCAAGCGAATTTGT
>Ga0315277_10003872_pt1 | contig 20150 bp, 20 predicted proteins | sample YL17G05_15_MG_FD_203695 | JGI IMG/M metagenome (GOLD analysis project Ga0315277, IMG submission 203695) | Sediment microbial communities from Yellowstone Lake, YNP, Wyoming, USA - YL17G05_15 | ecosystem: Environmental > Aquatic > Freshwater > Lake > Sediment | place: USA: Wyoming | collected... | reverse complement strand
TGCTGGTCAGCAATCCGTTCGTCACCGGGAGAAACGAAGACCCCGGAAGCCTAACTGATCCTTTCAGCCACCGTTACCGAACAGGAGGTCCCGTCCCATGGAACAGACGAATTTTAAAGTCTATCGCTACCGATGGGTAGTGCTCCTTGTGTTCATGCTGGTCGCGGCAGTCAACCAGCTCTTGTGGATCACCTTCGCTCCGATTACGGGCAGCGCGGCGAAGTTCTACGGGGTTTCGGACCTCAGCATCGGACTGCTCTCCATGTGCTTCATGATCGTCTACGTGCTCATTTCGATCCCCGCCTCCTGGGCCATTGACACCTATGGAATCCGTGCGGCCGTGGGAATCGGGACCGTGCTGACGGGCGTTTTCGGTTTGCTGCGCGGTCTGACCGCGGCACACTACACCTGGATCCTGGTTTCCCAATTGGGTATCGCCGTCGGACAGCCGTTCATCCTCAACGCCATCACCAAAGTCGCCGCCCGCTGGTTCCCGATACGCGAGCGGGCCACCGCGTCGGGCCTCGGGACACTGGCCATTTACCTCGGCATTTTTACAGGATTGGCACTGACCCCCCACCTTTCGATTCGATCCGGCATTGGCGGCATGCTCATCGTTTACGGGATCGTGTCAGCGGCTGCTGCCGCGGTCTTTTTCGGATTGGTGAGGGAAAGGCCCCCCACACCTCCATGCCGCCCGGGCCAGGAAGAGCGTTCCCTGGTTTTCGACGGCCTCAGACAAATCCTGCACAAAAGGGACTTCGTGTTCCTCATGCTCATTTTCTTCGTCGGGCTTGGGGTCTTCAACGGGGTGACGACATGGATCGAGGACATCGTCCGGCCGAGAGGATTTTCCATCACCCAGGCCGGGATGGTCGGAGGTCTGATGATCGCGGGCGGTGTTGCCGGCGCCCTGGTCTTTCCGCTGCTCTCGGACCGTTTCCGCAAGAGGACGCCCTTCATTTTCCTGGCCATGGCCGGTGCGATTTTGGGGCTCATCGGCATCACATATGCCTCGAACTACCGGCTTCTTCTCGCGTCGGCAGCCGTCATGGGGTTCTTCCTGCTGAGCGCCGGTCCCATAGGGTTCCAATACGGTGCCGAAGCGACCTATCCTGCACCGGAAGGCACGTCAAACGGCCTGCTGTTGTTGATGGGACAAATTTCTGGAATCGTGTTCATCTTCGGTATGGACGGTTTCAAATCCAAATCGACGGGTTCCATGACCGCACCCCTGGTTGTGCTCATCGTGCTCATGGCCCTCAGCCTGATCCTCTGCCTCCGGCTCAAGGAATCCGCGCTCATCCGTAAATAGAGGAGTTCATTTTGAAAAAATGCACCATCGGGAAATACCCGGGAACCATTTTTCTGGCTACGATTCTGCTTTTCCAATCGGGCCTGGTTTCCGCCCGGGATGAATTGTCCGACGTGCAGATCCAGGAGAGATTGCAGGTCATCCGCCGGATGCTGGAACGGGGAAAACCGGCCGCCGATCGGTGGTGGACCGGGTGGCTGATCGGCTACGGCGCCGCCACCGTCGGGCAGGGAGTCGTCGGACTCGCCGGCAAGGACCGGAGGATACGGCAGGACATGGCGTTGGGGGTGGCGACCACATGCCTCGGCGCACTGGGTCAGATCCTTACGCCCATGACCGCCGCCAAAGCCCCGGAACGGCTTGCCTCCATTCCTGAAAACACTCCGGAGGAAAGAATGAGAAAACTCCCTGAAGCCGAAGCGTTGTTGATGGAAAGCGCCGTGAGAGAACGAGAAGGAAGATCCTGGAAAATCCATGCAATCACCGGTGCCGTCAATCTCGGTAGCGGACTCGTCGTCTGGCTTGGTTTTAAACGAAGCGCCTGGGAAGGTGCGGGGAATTTCGCGCTCAACACCTTGATTACCGAGGCCCAGATCTGGACCCAGCCGACGAGGGCCGTGCGCGATTACGATGAATACGTCGGGAGGTACCGATCCGAAGGAACAGCGGACCGTCTGAAATACCGGCGAACATGGTCGATCCATGCGGTCCCCGGAGGATTTGGAATTCGTATCCATTTTTAATCCGGCGATCCATTGAAATGCTTTTTTTGATTGGAACCGGGCTGCCCGGCATTTTGAAAGGGCATGCGTAAAATCGCGGATTCCCTGAACGACAATGGCAACACGGAGACCGGAAGGAAAAACACGATTGAATGAGAAACAGGACATCGAGAAGTTGGGCTTCGACCGTTGGTTTCAGGAAAGATCGGATTCCTCAAAATTTGCCGACTGCCGAATTGCACGGGTGGTGGCCGTCCATAAAAACAGTTACACCATTGCCGACGGAAAAAAGGAGTTGTTTTCTGAAACAACGGGAAAGCTGATGTTCGGTGCCGCCACCCCGTTGGATCTCCCTGCTGTGGGAGATTGGGTTTATGCACAATGCTTTGACGATGAATCCTTTGCCGTGATCCGCGAAATCCTTCCACGGAAATCGTTGCTCAGAAGAAAAACATCCGGCAAAAGGGTGGATTTCCAGTTGATCGCCGTCAACATCGACACGGCCATGGTCATGCAGTCGCTGGACTCCGACTACAACCTCAGAAGGTTGGAACGGTATCTGGTGATGGTCCACGAAAGCAACATTCAACCGGTCGTGCTGTTGAGCAAAAGCGATCTCGTCGGTTCCGACGAAATGGAGAAAAAGAGCGCGGCCGTTCGTGAAATCATGCCGGCGGTTCCGATCGTGGCGTTCAGCAACGCGAAAGCTTCGGATCTGGACCGAATCCGGGAGCTGCTGATTCCGGGACAAACGTACTGCATGCTCGGATCTTCGGGCGTCGGCAAAACCACATTGTTGAACCGCCTGGTGAACGAAGAACGGTTTGCCACGCGGACCGTCAGGGAAAAAGACCGCAAGGGAAGACACGCCACGGCACGCCGCCAGCTGGTCGTTCTGGAAAACGGAGCCATGGTCGTCGACACACCGGGCATGCGCGAACTCGGGATCGTTTTGATGGAATCCGGGCTGGACGAAACGTTTCGGGATATCGCCGAGCTCTCGGAACGGTGCCGTTACAGGGATTGTACCCACGTTCACGAGGAGGAATGTGCGGTACTCAAGGCACAACAAGACGGGACCCTTTCGGTCGGGCATTATCAGAATTATTTGAAAATGCGCAAAGAATCTCTTTACCACGGGATGTCTTATTTCGAGAAAAGGCAAAAGGACAAAACCTTCGGCAAATTCATCAAATCGGTCATGAAATGGAAATGGTGCTTATTCATCGCTTTTCTCTCTGGGCTCGCCGCTGTCGTTGCCGCTCAGCTGCAGGACAACAAAGACAAGGCACAAAATGCCAATCCGATTGCATATGTGGAAAAGCATTGCCCGCCCTTCCTCATCGTTCATGGGGAAAAAGATCCGCTTGTCCCTCACCACCAGAGCGAATTGCTCGTTGCCGCCCTGCAGAAAGCAGGAGTCCCCGTCCGCTTTTACACGGTTCCAGGGGGCGGGCACGGCAGTTTCAAGGATCCGAACGTGGAAGCCATCACCAAATCGTTCTTTGCCGAGCACCTCAAGCCCGCCGGAAAGGTCCGATGAATTTGCAGGCCGGTGCACGTTCGCGGCAAAACCCTCATCGGAGCGGGCAGCGGCTCATGGAGTCCGCTGGACTTATGCAGGGCTATAGCCGGCTAGACGGACGTGTTCCACCTTGATGTCTTTTGAATACCGATTGGAGGTTTTTATGGATCGCAGAACCTTTGTGAAAACGGCCACGGCCGTCACCGTACTGGCCGGTACGACTTCCGGTTTTCCCCAGGATCTGCAGCCGATCGAGCTGCCGAAACCCGAGAAGGAAGGCGGCAAGTCCGTGCTGGCGGCCCTGCAGGAGAGAAGGACCATCCGCAGCATTCGTGAGGAAAAACTTCCGCCACAGGTCCTTTCCAACCTTCTATGGGCTGCCTTCGGTGTGAACCGGCAGAAGGCGGCATTCGGCAAGTCTGGAAGAACCGCCGCGTCCGCGAGCAACTCCCAGGAAATCGACTTGTACGTCGCCATGCCCGAGGGCGTTTACCTCTACGAGGCGGAGCCCCATCGCCTGACCCCCGTCGTCTCAGGCGACCTCCGTGCCAGGGCCGGAAGGCGCGGTGCGGCTTCCGCTCCGGTCAACATTGTCTACGTCGTGGATCTCTCACGGTACGATTTGGGGAGCGAACAACCGGACCGGTCCATTGGAGATCCGGAAGTCCAGAAGTCGTATTACTACACCGACACCGGCCTCATTGCCCAGAACGTGTACCTGTTCGCCGCTTCGCAGGGTCTCGCGGCCTGGTTCCACAATTGCGACAGGGTGAACACGGTCAAAGACTTCAAGCTGCGGCCCGAACAGCGTGTCCTCTTCGCGCAATCGGTGGGTTATCCCGCACAGAGTTGACCCTTGCGCCAACCGACCCGGGAAGAAGGGCTGTACAAGGATCACTTGTGATTGACAATCCAAAGCCGTATGCTTATATTCCAGACAATCCATTTCGGACCGTAAGAGGGGTACAAGCCTGCTCGATCCAATTCCTCAGAAAATGGACGTGGTGACTTGCGCATGAAGCGGAAGCGGATCTCGTGAACAAGGGAATGGCATACGCCGTCGGAGCCTACGCCGCGTGGGGACTGCTGCCCGTTTATTGGAAATGGCTCCATCGGGTTGCACTGCTTCAATTGTTGTGCCACCGCATCCTGTGGTCATTCCTCGTGTTGTTCGCTACGATCGTTCTCCTGCACCGGTGGAGGGCGTTTTACACAGCGATCCTGGGTCCGCGCGTCCTGCGTACCTACTTGCTGGCGGCCCTTCTCATCGGGGTCAACTGGTTGACCTACCTGTGGGCGGTCAATGCCGGGTTCATCGTTGAAACCAGCCTGGGGTATTTCATCAATCCCCTCCTCAGCGTGCTCCTGGGGGTTTTGTTTTTCCGCGAACGCCTTCGCCCCTGGCAGCGCCTGCCCATCGGGCTGGCCGCAGCCGGCGTCGTTTACCTGGCAGTGGCCTACGGCACCGTCCCCTGGATCGCCCTCACGCTGGCATGCACCTTTGCCTCCTACGGCCTGGTCAAGAAAACCGCGCCGCTGGGATCCTTCTACGGACTGACCGTGGAAACGGGAATCCTTTTCCTGCCAGCGGTTCTGGTCCTGATCCATGCCGAAAAGACCGGGCGAGGCGCGTTTTTACATGCCGGTGCCGTGTCGAACCTGCTGTTGATCGGCTCCGGATTCGTGACGACCGTTCCCCTCCTGATGTTTGCATCAGCGGCAAAACGCATTCCGCTGTCCATGGTGGGCATACTCCAATACATCGCCCCCACGCTGCAGTTTCTGCTCGGCGTGCTGGTGTACCGGGAGCCGTTCACCCGAACCCGATTCATCGGGTACGGGATCGTCTGGACGGCGTTGATCGTTTTCGGGATTGAAGGATTTCTGGCCTACCGTTCACGCCCGGTTCCGTCAGACTCTGAAACAGAGAAATACACCCCGGAATAGACGACAGCGTCAAACGGGAGCATGAGCGAAACAGCGGCATTCCTGCCCTTGGATTGGAATCCCGCATGCGATGAGGTGCCGATGGAAGGTGAAAACAGGACATTTCCGCAGCTTGAAACCCGAAGGATGAAACTCAGAAAACCCCTGGACAAGGACAGGCGCGGACTGTACCTTCTCTCCAGAAATGAGCAAGTCATGAGATACTACGGGATGGAACCGTTCAAGAGCGAACAGGATGCCGATGCGGAGATCCGCGGGTTCAACCAGCTGTACAACGAATCCCGAGGTATCCGTTGGATCATCACCGAAAAGGACGGCGACAATTATGTCGGAGACATCGGTTACCACAACCACGTGGGGAAACATGAAAGGGCGGAGGTTGGATTCAAACTCGCACCCGAACGGTGGCGGAAGGGAATCATGACGGAAGTTCTGCACAAGGTGCTGGAGTACGGGTTCGAAAGCATCGGACTCAACAGAATCGAAGCGCTGGTGGATCCGAGAAACGTCCCTTCCATGAAATTGCTGGAAAAAACCGGTTTTATCGCGGAGGGGATTCTTCGGGAATACGAATACGAAAGGGGAGGCTTCGTTGATCTGGCCATGCTGTCCCTTCTCGCGCACGAATGGAGAGTCCGGACAGGTCCGTGGAACCGGACAAATTCGGGAGACCGGACGAGCCAGGATTCTCGGCCAGGCGGATGCCGGCGTGGCATGCGCGGTCACGAAAACACCTGAACCAAATGCCGTGTTGAACCCCACCCGGTCCAAAAACGGTTTCAACAATCTGTTGGCGATGCGCTGATTCGCACCGATCCCCGCAAGGAGGTGATTTAAATAAAAATACGCTGTCTGGTTTTTACTTTCGCGGCGGTTTTTTCAATCCGTGGCAGTTCCGGCGTCCCCAGGCCGGAAAATACCGTGAGAAAAATTACGGCGGTCCGCTGTCCCAACAACCCCCTGGTGACGTTCAAATCGTTGAACATCCGCAGCGGCAACATCAACGGCCCCTCGGTGATCCGAGTGCCGTCCTGGATCCGTCATCCTCTGGGAAAATACTACATGTACTTTGCCGACCACCGGGGCGAGGTCATCCGGCTTGCGTATGCGGATGACCTCGGAGGACCGTGGAAAGTGTTTGAACCGGGGACCCTGAGATTGGATCAAACGAGAGCGTTCCGGGGACACATCGCCTCTCCCGATGTGCACGTGGACGACGTCAAAAAAGAGATCCGCATGTACTTTCACGGCGGAGTGGATTCCCCGAAGAAACAGCAAGCCGGAATTGCTTTCTCGAAAGACGGTCTGAGGTTCGATGCCTCTGAAACCATGCTCGGTAGTTTTTATTTCCGCGTGTTCCGGTGGGGCGGTTTTTTCTACGCCATTGCCAAGGATGGAAATTCCGGGTGGGGCGAATTGCTCCGCTCCCCCGACGGGCTGACCCCCTTTGAGAGCCGCGGTCCTTTCATCGAGAATGTCCGTCACACCGCCGTCATGCTGAGGGGAAATCGGTTGATCGTTTTCTACTCGAGGAAAGGCGACGCGCCCGAAAGGATTCTGGTGTCCACCGTCATGCTGGTCGATGGCTGGACCGCATGGATGGAATCGGAACCCGTCGAGGTCCTTCGTCCAGAGACCGGCTACGAAGGCGCCGGTTACCTGAACCGGCCGTCGGATTACGGCGCGGCCGTGGAAGTCCGCCAACTGCGCGATCCTTTTGTCTTCGAGGAGAACGGAAGGACGTTCCTTTTCTACTCCGTTGCCGGCGAGATGGGGATTGCGATGGCTGAAATTAGTATTGAATTGAGGAAGGACCGGGGATAACCCACTGACATTGAATGCATCATTCGGTATCTTTATTGCTTAGAGCGCAACATGCTTTGCCTGCCCGATGCATGCATTCGGCGGATCGAACCTTATTTCCAGAACAATAGAACCTCTTTTACAAAAGAAAAAACAGAATTCATTGTCCGGGTGACCCGGACGGCAAAAGAACACCACTGTCGCCCATGACCGCCCGACGGTTTGCCATCACCCATCCTGAACTCAAATGCGAGGCCATCAGCCATGCTAATCAAAAACCGAGTGAACCTCAACAAGTACAGGGCGGATTTGGACCGGCTGTTCGTGCAATGCTTCGACGGTGCGCGTTGCTCCGATTCGGATCCTTCCGACCTTCGTTCCATCGAATTGCTGGATGCGAAAGTGGTCAGCCATGCGTCCGTACAAAAACGGCCATTCGATTTTATCAAACGGGACGATGTGGAAACCTACATCCTGGGATACGTCTGCACCGACTTGGAGCACCGGGGAAAAGGATTTGCCTCAAAAACCATCCGAGAAATTGCGGGGCACATGTCGGGCAAGCCTTGGATCCTGGTGCTGCATTGTGAAGACAGCAAGGTGGAATTTTATCAAAAACACGGTTTTGAAATCGTGTCGGAAAAAGGAAGTTATTTCCGCAACGGGAAAATCGAAATCGAGGACGGCCCGGTCATGGTCCTGTGCTCGATCCCGGACCTGAAAAACATAATCGTCCGCGGCTCCGTTTTGCATCTTGGCGACGAATACTAAACCCGAAGAATCCCGTTTCCCACCCTGGATTGGGATGTCATGTCGGAGGCAATTTACAAACGTGAGGTGGGGCTTCGCGTGCCTGCTTTCGGTCACGTCCCGAAAAACGCTGCCGGCCGCCCTCGAGAAAAGTATTGGTATCTCTCCGGAGGATCGCTATATTCCGATGCAACCAAAGGAACAGGATGAAACCATGAAAACCATTGCCCGACAACTGCTTTTGACGACGGCCATCTTGGTAGTGGTGGCCGTGATCGGCTGCAACCTTCTCGTCAAACAATTCAGGAACTTGGAAAACGGCGTGTTGGTCACAGCCAAACACAAACCCACCGCTTCCTTTAAAACCGAAAGCATCTTCGTGATGACATGGAACGTTCGTTTTGGTGCGGGCCGTGAGCCCTGGTTCGGGGACGGATGCGGAACCCGGGCCATTTTTTCGGAAGCCGAAATCCGCGGCAATTTGAACCGTTTGGCCGCAAAAATCAACGAACTCAAACCGGACATTCTCCTGCTGCAAGAGGTGGACGTGCGATCAAAACGGTCGGGCGACATCGACGAAGTGCAATGGCTGTTGGACAACACGTACTTCAATTACGGGGCATATGCCTCCATGTGGCAGGCGAAGTACATTCCAAGCCATGGCCTGGGCCGCATCAACACGGGGCAGGCCGTGCTCTCGCGCTGGAAAATCACGAAGGGCAGACGCCTTCAACTTCCGCTCCGGGGAGACCAGAATGCCCTGGTCAGGTATTTTTATCTGCGGCGGTGCATGCTTGTCGCCGACATTGCCTTGCCGGGGGCTGACCGGTTCTGCGTGGTCAATACCCATCTGGATGCCTTTTCCACGGACGGAACCAAGAAAAAACAGATCGACCGCGTGAAGGAGGAACTGGACCTCTTGACAAAATCGGGGGTCCGGTTCGTCGCCGGCGGCGACTTCAATTTGATGCCGCCGGGATCGGATTCCACCGACTTCTGCCTGAAGGACAAATGCCCCGGCCAGTCGTTCCACGGCCCGAACGACAACCCCCGGCACAAGGAAGGAAGCTGCTTCACTCCCGAAATTACATGGCTTCAACCCTTGATCGACGCCTACTCTCCTTCCGTACCCCTCGACAGATACGCCATGAACCAAAAGCGATACTTCACCAGTTCTCCGGATCCGGTCGGTCTCTGGGACAGAAAGATCGACCACTTGTTCACCAACACGGGATGGGTGCCCGGGTCGGATACCACCTACCAACACATCATCGACCTGTCGGACCACGTACCCGTCGCAGCCAGATGGGAGTTACCCAGGCAGGTGAAAACGTTTTAAACACGGCATGCCATCCGATTCATGAACGTACAGGGGGATGAAATGAAGAGGACATGCAAAACATTTCTTGTTTCGGGAACCGTGTTTGTTTTCGGCGGTTTCCTGGCGGCGTGTGATCCTTTGGTGAATCGTTTTGACGATGTCGAAGACGGTATCCAGTACACGGCCAACCACGAACTGACCGCCCCCGCAAAACCGGAAAACGTGCTTGTCATGACCTGGAACATCCGCTTCGGCGCTGGCCGCACGCCTTGGTTTGGCGACGGATGCGGCAGCAGGGTCATCCTTCCGGAGGACGAAATCCGCGGCAATTTGTCCCGCCTGGCTTCCAGAATACGCGAACTGAAACCGGACATCCTCCTGCTTCAGGAGGTGGATGTACAATCCAAACGGTCGGCGTACATCGACCAGCTGCAATGGATTCTGGACAACACCTACTTCAATTACGGCGTCTACGCCTCCATGTGGCAGGCGCAAGTCGTCCCGAGCGACGGCCTGGGACGCATCAACACGGGGCAGGCCATCCTTTCCCGCTGGAGAATCGCGGAGACCGAGCGCATCCAGTTGCCGCTCAGGGGCGACCAGGACGCCCTGACAAAATACTTCTACCTGCGACGATGCCTGTTGATTGCCAAAATTGCGTTGCCGGGAGTGGATCAATTTTTTGTGCTCAACACCCACCTCGATGCCTTTTCCATGGACGGGACAAAAAAAAGGCAGATTGATCGCGTGAAGGAGGAAATGGACCGGATCTCAGGCACCGGAGCGCTGCTCGTGGCCGGTGGTGACTTCAACCTCATTCCCCCGGGATCCGGTTCCACCGACTTCTGCCTGAATGATAAATGCCCCGGCGAATCGTTTCACGGTCCGACCGACAATCCCCAACACAAGGAAGGTAGCTACTTCACACCCGAAAAAACCTGGCTTCAGATTCTGTACAATGCGTACCGTCCGTCCGTGCCTCTCGACCGATACCTCACAAATCAAAAGCGTTATTTCACGAGCAATCCGGATTGGAACGGCTTCTGGGACCGAAAGATCGACCACCTGTTCACGAACGGCCGATGGCTGCCCGGATCGGATTCAACCTACCAACACATCATCGATCTGTCGGACCACGTGCCCGTCGCGGCCAGATGGGAGGTGCAGAAATGAGATCGACCACCGCGTTCCAATCGGCGATCCTGGGATCGATCCTCGTCGTGTGCCTCGCGGCCGAATCCGCGAACGCCCAGAATCCGCTCTCCGTCGTCCGGACCTGGTCGTCCGGCACGGCATATTGCATGCCCGCAGGCCGCTGGGAAATCGGCCTCTTTCAACCCCTCCGGTGGGGGGCTGGAGAAACGCTTGAACTCTCGACTCACCCGCTCGCATTCTTCCTCGTGCCGAACCTCGAAGTCAAATGGCTTCATAGATCCGGCCGGGATTTTACCATCTCGAGCCGGCACAGCATGTATTACCCGACGCCGCTGTTGCGGACCATCACCCGGAAGGGGATTGGCGGCATCATTTCACCCGAATTCCACATTCCCCACATGGTTTCGGTGTACAACGAGGTGCTCGTCTCCAGATCTGTGGCATCCTCAATCGTCCTGACGGCGAAAGCCGGATTTTGCATCGCCTTCAAATCGGGCAATTTGGATGAACGGACGACCATCGACCTGCCCGTTGTCTTCCCGAGGCTGTACGTGTTCTACCGCGGGTACGGACTCCGCACGGGATTCAATGCGTTCGGCAAACTGTTCAAACGCTGGACAGGATCCATGGACGTGGATTTCTTTTATTATCCCGGCGCCGAACAGAAAATGGCTTTCGAGCATCAGGGACGGGTCGTCTGGTGCAAAAACAGCCGTTTTAAAATGTTCGCGGGGTATCAGCTGTCTTACGGAGAGTATCCGTTCGGGACCCAATGGCACTTGCTGGCACCGCTCCTCGACCTTCAATGGGGTTGGAACGGAAGAAAATGATTCGTTGCCAACAAAGGCAAGATGCTCTGGAATACGAAAAGGGACAAGCGAAAGGGAATTGAACCCGTCGGAGCGGTCAAAAGCCCGCCAAATAAAATTTTCCTGATGTGTCCAATTTAAAGCGGGCTTTTGATTGCCTGATTAAAAATGCAACGCGGTTCAGTTGCAATGCGTTTTAGCCAACCGGACTGACAACCACACACACGGGGAAACAGCCCATGACCCAAAGGAGAGAAGAAAACAGCGGGGAATCCAAAACAACTCGCAGGGATTTCCTACGGTACAGCGGATTGGCGGGTGCGGCAGCCATCTCGAGACGGCTTCCAATGCAGGAAAAACAGACTGCCGCGACGACTGCGACCCGATCGGCAGCCGGTGCCTTCGACCTGGAGGAAACCACGTTGCTGGAGCTACAACAGGAAATGGAATCCGGAACAGAAACGTCCCGGTCCATCGCCGAAAAATACCTGGCACGCATTCAAACCGTCGACAGACAGGGACCCGCCATCCGTGCCGTCATCGAACTCAATCCGGAAGCGCTGGCTGCGGCCGATGCGCTCGATGCCGAGCGCAGATCCGGAAAAACGCGCGGACCCCTCCACGGCATCCCGATCCTGATCAAGGACAACATCGGCACGGCCGACCGGATGACCACCACGGCGGGTTCGCTCGCGCTCGCCGGATCCATCCCCATCCGCGACGCATGGGTGGTTTGCAAACTGCGCGAAGCGGGGGCCGTCCTTTTGGGAAAAACCAATCTCAGCGAATGGGCCAATTTCCGGTCCACACGGTCGACAAGCGGATGGAGCGGACGGGGAGGACAGACCCGCAATCCCTACGCACTCGACCGAAATCCCTGCGGCTCCAGTTCCGGATCCAGTGCGGCCGTGGCCGCCAACCTGTGCGCGGCAGCAATCGGGACCGAAACGGACGGATCCATCGTGTGCCCTTCCTCGGCGAATTCCATCGTGGGGATCAAACCCACGGTGGGCCTGGTCGGACGTTCGGGAATCATCCCGATCGCGCACAGCCAGGATACGGCGGGACCCATGGCCCGGACCGTCGCCGATTCAGCGATCCTGCTCGGTGCCATCGCGGGCAGGGATCCGCTCGACCCGGTCACGCGGGAAAGTGCGGGAAAATCGCACGCCGATTACGCGGTGTTTCTCGATCCAAAGGGTCTGGCCGGAGCCCGGATCGGCATTCCCCGGAAGCTGTTCGGCTTCCACGACCGGGTCGACCAATTGATGAACACCGCCATGGAGGCGATGAAAGCGCACGGCGCGACATTGATCGATCCGGTGGAGATCGGCTCACTGGGAAAATTGGACGATCCGGAGTACCAGGTTTTGTTGTACGAATTCAAGGCGGACCTTAACGCATACCTGGCAGGCCTGGGTCCCGGCGCTTCGGTCCGTTCCCTGAAGGAATTGATCGAATACAACGAACGGAACCGCGGCAGGGAAATGCCTTATTTCGGTCAGGAAATATTTCTGGAAGCCGAAGGCAAGGGGCCGCTGACGGACAAAACATACCGCCAGGCCCTGGCCGGAAACCTTCGGTTGTCGAGAAAGGAAGGGATCGATGCCGTGATGCTCAAGCACAGGCTGGATGCGATTGTCGCTCCGACCGGCGGACCTCCGTGGCCCACGGATCCGATCAACGGGGATCACTATGCTGGGGGTTGCTCCACGCTTGCCGCGGTGGCCGGATACCCGCACATCACGGTGCCCGCCGGGTATGTCTTCGGGCTTCCGGTCGGCATTTCCTTTTTCGGAAGGGCGTACAGCGAACCCACGCTCATCAAGCTGGCGTATGCGTTCGAGCAGGCGACGAACGTGCGCCGCGAACCCCAGTTCCTGCCCACGGCAAATCTGGAGGGATGAAAACGGATTGGAACCATGCCTTCATCCGGATTCCGGATCGCCCTTTTTGAACAAGCTCATCCACTCCTCCACCTCCGACTCGCTCAGACGGTGGTCGAATTTTTTCTCCACCTCGCTGCCCGGTTCGGCGGTCATGTCCTTGGCGAATTTCTGGGACATTTCGACCTTGACGCCGCAGATCCGGGCGTACGTGCTGATTTCGATATCGGAAGTGACCACCACCATGTCCTCGTTGTCCTTCTTTTCGGAAAGCATCCGCTTGATGACGGGATCGGCTTTCATGGGCGGTTTTGAAAACAGGATGCGGACACCCTGCCGGCGTCTGGTTTCGAGCCGGTCCTGGCCGTCCCCGTCGAACACCACGGTGTATTCGGCCTGTTTCTTGACCGCGTAGAACGAGAGCGAATCCAGGAATTGTTCCCTGGCGCTTTCCAGATCCCGTTCGATCAGCCGGCGGAGTTCGGGAATCTGAAAAATCAGGTTGTAGCCGTCTATGATGGTTATTCTTTTCATTTTGAATACGAATGGAACACGGATTTTTAGGGATCAAAACGGTCAGATACGGATATTATTACTCGGAGCGCAAACCCGGTTGACCTTTTCCTTGGAAAATAGACTTGAAATGGCCTTCTGGAGTCAACTCAGAAAGCGCTTCGAGTAATAATTGAACGATACGTTTCCATCCATACCGCTTTTTTAATCCGTTCCAATCCGTCCATTCCGTTTCATCCGTGTTCTATTTACGAATCATGGACACGTAAACACTGCATTAGAACGCCTTCGTACACGATCTCGACGGGTCCCGAAAGGAAGACATTCTTCCAATCGGGATCGAACGCGACCGTCAAGCGTCCGCCGCGCGTTTCCACAACGACCGGAGAAGCATATCCGGGATTTCCGGAAGCCATCAATGCCGAAGCCACGCATCCCGTTCCGCAGGAAAGCGTCTCGTCTTCCACCCCGCGTTCGTATGTGCGTACGCGAATGCTGCCGGAGTCCAGGAGCTGGACAAAATTGACGTTGGCACCTTCCGGAAAAACAGGGTGAAACCGGTAACGGGGAGCCGTTTCCCTCGCGTCGACCTTTTCCACGTCCGGCACAAAAATCACGAAATGGGGGACGCCGGTGTTGATGAATCCGCCTTCCCGGAATTCGGGTTCACGGAGAATGGAAAATCCCGTGCGGAAATCGGCGATGCGGATCATCTGCACCGTGACCTCCCTCCCGTCGATGGAAACGGCATGAACGCCGTCGGAGGCTTCCAGCGCGAACGCCGTCCCGGAGACGATTCCTTTGTCCAGCGCATACAACGCCGTGCAACGCGCCGCGTTGCCGCACATGGCCGCTTCCTGTCCGTCGCTGTTGTAATACCGCATCCGGACCGGTGCGGACGTTCCCGTCTCGACCAGGACCACGCCGTCTGCGCCGATCGAAAAACGCCGCTTGCAGATGGCGTTGAAAAAATCCTTTTCCTGTCCGGTAAAAAATCCGGCACGGTTGTCAAACAAGATGAAATCGTTGCCCGTTCCCGCCATCTTGGTGAACGGCAATTGGAATGGTGCCGGTACGGGCTTCATCGATGCCATCACCCTCCGCCTGTTTATCCTTTTGCCAAAATGTGTTGAAGCATCTCGCGGGTCCACAGCCGCTTCAGTGCCTGATAGAATTTCGTCATGGGGAAACCGACCACGTTGTAAAAACAACCTTCAATGCGCTCCACGAACAAACCGCTCTGGTCTTGAATGCCGTACGCGCCGGCCTTGTCCATCGGACCCAGCGACGCCACGTATGCGTCGATCTCCCACGGTTCCAACGTTCGGAAGGTCACGTCGGTGTATTCGTAATCGGAAACCCATTGGCCGTGGGAATGGACGATGGTGAACCCTGTGTAGACTCGGTGCGTCCTGCCGGAAAGATGCTGGAGCATGCATTTGGCCTCGGATGCATCCTTCGGTTTTCCCAGAATGGCTCCGTCGATGCACACGATCGTATCCGCCCCGACCACGTACCCCTCTCGAACACGTGCAAAAACGGCTTCCGCCTTTTTCCTGGACAGTTCCAGCACGTGTCCGACCGGATCGGTTGACTGGACATCGTCCTCGGACACCTCGGCGGGCAGAATCTCGAAACGAAATCCCATTTGCCGCAACAGGGCCGCCCGCCGCGGGGATTGCGAGGCAAGGTAGAGTCCGGGCATGCTCATATGGGACTATCGATCATCAGCGTAACCGGTCCGTCGTTGTGGATCTCCACTTCCATCCTTGCAGCGAACACGCCGGTTTCCACGTTCAATCCGCTTTCCCTCAGGGCCTGAACGAACGCTTCGTAGAGCGCATTCGCCGGCCCGGGCTGTGCGGCATCGGTGTAACCCGGCCTGCGCCCGTGCCTGCAGTCGCCGTACAACGTGAATTGCGATACCGCCAGGATCCCGCCCCGAACGTCCTTGACCGACAGGTTCATCTTCCCCTGGGCGTCCTCGAAAATACGCAGGTTCACGCACTTGTCCGCGAGCCATCGAGCATCCGGTTCGGAGTCGCCGTGCTTCACGCCGAGAAAAACGACGATCCCTTTCGAAATCTCGCCCACCGACTTTGAATCCACGAGGACGCTTGCGCGGCTCACCCGCTGGACCAGGGCCCGCACGTTACGAGAAACTCCCAATGAACATGGCCAGGAGGCCGCCCAGCATGTCCCACTTCATCACGACGGCCAGCCTGCCCAGGTTTTTAGAATCGGGGTTCCGGAACATGGACGTGATCACATACACCAGAACCAGATCCACCGCGGCGACGACGGCGATCAAATACGCCAGGCTGAACATGCCCGTGAAAAAGGGCACGAAGGTCAGAACGATCAACAGGGCAAGCACGGCGGCCGACAGCACCAGGGTAACCTTGATCCCGTGCCGGATGGGCAGGGTTTGAATTCCCTGCGAGCGGTCTCCGACGACGTCCTCGGCATCCTTGATCATTTCCCGAGCCCAGTCGAATAAGAACGCAAAGACCCCGGCCACCAGGGCCTGCCGGATCCTTCCGACGGCCAATCCGCCGTACACAAATGCCAATCCCGTTATCAGGGCGACCGTCAGGTTGCCCCAGACCACGGTTCGCTTCAAATGGGAGCTGTACAAATAGAGCAGCACGGAGGAACCCGATGCGATGAGGAATCCGGGCAGATGGATAAAGAGGCTCAGCAGGATTCCCAGGAGGAAGCACAGGATCGAGAAGCGATAGGCCTGTCCGGGCCGGAGCATTCCGGACGGAAGGGGCCGCTTCGGTTTGTTGATCCGGTCGATTTCGATGTCAAAATAATCGTTCACCGCATTCGCGCCTGCGGCGATGCACATCCCCGAAAAACAGGCCATCAGCAGTTTAAAAAGGGGATGAACCGTTCCCGTGATCAGCCCGCCGATAAAAACGGAAAGGAAACCGATCGCGCAGTTGTGAGGCCGGGTAAGCCAAAAATAGCTTTTCAGGATTTTCATTGTTTAAAATTAATGTAAAATCGGAATAAATGCAAGAAGAAATGCTTTGCATTTTCATCCCTCGGAGCGTACATTGTAACGTTTTATGCATCCCGTCCCCCCTGCCTGCCCGGCGCAAACCGGAACCGATCTGGGCGGAGTTTCCGTCGAACGCCACACGTCGAAGCGAAAACGGACCATGAAAAACAGCCGCATGTTTGAAAGTTTTCTGGCCGCCCTGGGCTTTCTGCTGTCGCCGCTGTCGTGGTGGAACGATCCCGTGGTAAACATCCCCATCGCGTACGCGGTCGGGTGGTTGTTTTCCCTGTTGTCGCATAGCCTTTTCCTGCCGTGCATGATCCTGGGGTACTGGCTGACGAACGTTCTCGGTTTGGTCTTGATGCACCGGGGCGTCTCGAACCTGATCTCCACCTACCGGCAGGAAAGGGCCCGGAAAAAGGAACTGTTCCGTCAGGTGCTGATTTCCGTCGGATACACCCTGCTGATCGTCGCCCTCGTTGCTTTACGGATCCTCCGCCTGCCGCATCTGTATTTCAGGTAGATGCGGATCCAAGAGGGATTCATCGCCTCGCCGATGGAGGCGAAATGAAAGAATGGACCAGCTTGCGCATCTTAATCCCTGTTTTCCAAACCGTTCGCTCGATCACTCCGCCCGCTTTGCCTCCAGGGAAGGAAGCAGCTCCACCGGTTTTCCCAGCATAAACTTCCCCTCCTGAATCCAACCTTTCAGGACGGCGGCGATTTGACGCGCCGCCGCATAACTCGACAGCGGAAAGCAGGGCACCCGTTTGCCCATGACTTCGATCCATCCGCTTTTCAGCTGGGAATAGGGAACCTCCCCCAGGGTTTTGCCCGTGGTCTGCGGATAATCGTGGCTGTAATCCACGACCGGAGCATGGATGTCTTCGTCTCGAATGGTCGTGTAGCGCAGAATCTCCTCATCCAGGATCGGGATGGGAATCCCCAGACCGACCATCATGGTGGCTCCGTATCCGCGAAAGTGGATCCCCCGCAGCCATTTCGGCGACATGGTTTTCAGATTGCCGGTAACCGCGAGGGTCCCGGCGGTTCGTTTGGGAACACCCTTGGTGGATCTGGGAACGTCCGGATTGTGCTGGGTCCCCGGACCCGCGATGTAACCGACGCTTCCGCCGAGAAAAATTCTCGTCCCGAAGCCGATGGTTTTAAAATACGGATCGTTCAAGAGAGGACTCAATTGCCCGGCGCTGCAATAGTTGGCGTTTCCCAGTCTCGGTTTAAGGATGCCCATGTAGGTATGGAGCGTGCTGTCGGAAAGGTTGACCGCACAGTTGTAGTTTTGGTAGGCGTTTCGAGGACAGAACAGAAATGCGTCGGGTAGTTTTCGAAGAACGATGTCGGTTTCCAGCAGCAGGTTTGGGTAACAATCGCTTCCATCGCTTTCGGCCTTCAGATGGACGGTCCGGCCGGCCACCAGATCCTGGATCACATGCCCGCCGCCGTAAGAAAAGTCCCTCTTGCCGTTCTGATCCACGGCCCCGTGACGGGTTTGGGTCGCTCCGATGTAGCAGTCCACTGCGGCAATCCCGGCATAGGCTTCCACACCGTTCAGAAAGACGCGCGTGGCCCGGATGCGCGGCTTGCTGTGTCCGAAATTGATGAAAGCGCCTGACGAGCACATGGGTCCGAAAGTGCCGGTGGTGACCACGTCCACTTCACGGGCAGCCCCGGCCGTGCCTTTTTCGTCGACGAGCCGAAGGATTTCTTCCGCCGTAACCACAACGGCCTGCTTCTTTTTGATTTTCTCGTTGATTTCCTCGTACGTCTTCGCCATGGCACTACTCCGATTCTTCATCCGCCCCCAGGGCGGTTCCGAAAAACGCTTCGTGCACGGAGGACACGGCCTTCTTCAGATGGTTCTCCGGAACGATGAAATACGCCGCCACCTTGGAGGCGCCCGAAATCACCATCTCGCCGTGGATGTTGGCATGGGACAACGCACGAATCGCCCTGGCCACGAGTCCCTCGGCGCCGGAAAGTCCTTCGCCGACGATGGCGACCAGGCTGATGTTTTCGACCGCTTCGACCGCATCCGCCTCCTCCAGGTTCATGGCGCTGATCCGGTCGTACCCCTGGCGGAGATCGTTTCGATCGAGAAGGATATTGATGCAGGTCTGCGACGTCATGACCGAACGGATGTTGACGCCTGCGCTGCTGAGCTGGGTCACCAAGCCGGCCAGCAATCCCACTGCATACCCCACGTCCGCGCCGTGCACACGGAGCATGGCCACGTTCCGGTCGAAAGTCACGCTTTTCACGATCCCGCTGTGCACGTACTTTTCGTTTCCGATCCACGTGCCGATGCCGTCCGGATTGAAGGTGTTGCGGATCACGATCGGAATTTTTCGTTCCAGGAGCGGTTCCACGGTCCGGGGATGCAGGATCTTCGCACCAAAATAGGAGAGTTCCGCCGCCTCGTCGTACGACAGGTTGCTCAGCAGCTGACCGCCCTTGACCATTTCGGGACTGCCGCTCAGGAAGCCATCCACGTCTTTCCAGATCTCCAGCCGCTCGGATTCCAGGGCGTCGGCCAGAACCGCGGCACTGTAATCCGAACCGCCCCGACCGAAGGTGATGGGATCCCCTTCTTCGGTTTGTCCGAAAAAGCCGGTGACGATCGGAATGGCACCGGCCTGAAGAATGGGATGCAGGCTTTTGGGGATCAACTTTCTTGCTTTTTGTTTGTCGACCGTTCCCTGCCCCCACTCGCCGTGGCTGATCATGCCGATCCGATCCGACTCCACAGCCTCTGCCGGAACCCCGATATCCCTCAAACAGGCCGCCATGATGTGCACGGCCATGCGCTCGCCGAGGCTGAGGATGTTATCGCGTGTGCGCTGGGTCGCCTCGCCCGTGTAGGCCACACCCTGAAGCAGTTTTTTCAAACGGGCGATCAAGTCGTCCAGGGACTTGGACGCCGATTTACGGATGCCCGCGTCCTTCAGCCCTCCCTGGATGAGCGGCTCATGCTTGGCGCGAATTGCCTGGATGGACCCGTCGATGCTGGATTCCGATTCCAGGGCCTTTGCCGTGGCTTCAATCAGCATGTTGGTGATGCCGTTCACGGCGGACTGAACCACGACACGTTTTGAAAAACTGTTTTTCTTGATGATTCCGCAAATCTCATGCATGGAATCGGCGTTCTTCAGGGATGAACCGCCGAATTTCATCACAACCACGGTGGTACCTCCATCGTTTCAATGCATCGGATCATACGCTTATCATTTTTCATTTAATAGCTCTACTTTGGCATGTTTGCATAAAACGGTTTGGAAGACCGTTCACGCTGATTATACTACGCACGACAATGGCCTGTCGAAGCGTGAATTGCTCCGTTCAGCCTTCGACAGAATCAATCCCCTACTCGGGACTC
>Ga0315277_10003871_pt1 | contig 20152 bp, 20 predicted proteins | sample YL17G05_15_MG_FD_203695 | JGI IMG/M metagenome (GOLD analysis project Ga0315277, IMG submission 203695) | Sediment microbial communities from Yellowstone Lake, YNP, Wyoming, USA - YL17G05_15 | ecosystem: Environmental > Aquatic > Freshwater > Lake > Sediment | place: USA: Wyoming | collected... | reverse complement strand
ATCGTCGCCGAGACTGACCCCGAGCAGTTGAAGAAGCTCGATAGCGTCGTGGTCGAGAAGCTCGACGAGCAGGAGGCGCCGAACTGGCGGCGGTACTAAGTGAAGGATCGGTAAAAGGATTGATCCACCGGCCTTGGGCCGGTTCGGAGGAGCAGCGGTGAAATCCCATAGGGGCTTAGTCTGGGTTGCGGTGGCAGCAGCAGTTGCCTCAGTATCGATGGCGGCCCTGACGGAGCTGTTGGGATGTGGTATTGCAGCAGGAGGGCGCAGCGGGTGGGTTGTGCTGCGCCTTGCCATCTATGCCATCGGGGCTGTGGGCGTGATCTTCCTCGGCTGGACCTGTCACAGGTTCGACGGGGTGGTCACGTCCACAGCCATGCTGCTCACTCGCTGGGACCCGCAATCATCCCAGGAGGCAAAAATCCCGGAGGCTGGGGAGTTGCCCGAGGCTGTCGCTGCCTGTCTTGCGGCGCGGCAGTCGCTCGTGGAGCAGCAGCAGAAGGACCTGTGCGATCTGCAAATCCGGGCCCGGCTGGCCGAGCGGCAAAAACGGCAAACGGAGGCGATTCTGTACAGTCTCCGTGACGCAGTCGTGGTCGTCGATGAGCTTGAGCGGCTGATCATGGCCAACGAGCCCGCCGCACAACTCCTCGGCTTCGACCCCGAAGCTGCCCGCGGCGAGCCGATCGCAAAGATCTGCGGTGACACCTATAAGGATTTCGTGGAGTTCCTGCATCAAAGCGCGGTGAGCAAGGCGGAAGGCACCCGGCGGGAGATGATGTTTGCCTCGCCGGAGCAACCGCGCACGTTCGACACGATCATGTCCTGCGTCCAGGACGGTCAGAAGATTTCCGGCGTTGTCGCCGTGCTGCACGATATCACGCGCGAAAAGGAAGTCGCCCAGATGAAGAACGACTTCGTCAGTCACGTCTCGCACGAGCTGAAGACGCCCCTGGCGTCGATTACGGCGTATTCCGAGATGCTCATGGACGGAGAGGCCAACGATGAAGAGACGCGCAAGGAATTTTACAGCATCATCCAAACCCAGGCGGAGCGGCTGAACCGCCTCATCGAAGACATTTTGAATATCTCGCGCATCGAGTCGGGCCTGATCAAGGTCGCCAAGGAACCGGTGAGTCTGACGATTCTGATCGAGCAGCAGATGAATATGATTCAGAAATTCGCGCAGGAGAAGAACATCACGGTGACACGGCAGACGCCGATCGTGTGCGATCAGGTCTACGCCGATAAGGACATGATGTCGCAGGTCATCGTGAACCTGTTGAGCAACGCCGTCAAGTACACCCCGCCCGGAGGCTCCGTGCGGGTGGCCGCCGAAGTGGATGAGACGGGCGACTGCGTGCGCGTCACGGTAACCGACACGGGAGTCGGTATCCCCGAGGACGAGTTGAAGAATCTGTTCGGCAAGTTCTATCGTGTCGCGGCGAACAACAAACATGCCAAGGGGACCGGACTGGGGCTCAACCTGGTCAAGCAGATCGTCGAAAAGGTACACAACGGTCGGGTGTTCGTCACCAGCAGGCTAGGGGTCGGCAGCACGTTCGGATTTGAATTGCCGCTGGCCGCCGCCGAGCTGGCGACGGCAGCCGTATAGCATCGGAGGAGTGGATATAGTGCCACGGACGCGGCACTTGTAGGAACCCAATTGTGGGGAGGAAGAACATGGTGGGCAATAAGGTGCTTATTGCGGATGATGAAATTCACATCATCCACGTGGTTGCGATCAAACTCAGGAACAACGGGTACGATGTCGTCTCCGCCAACAACGGGGCGGAGGCGTATGATCTTGTCTGCCAGGAACATCCGGATGTGATCGTGACCGATTACCAGATGCCCCTGATGACCGGCATCGAGCTGATCGAGAAGCTGCGGGCCAACGAGGCGACCCGGGACATCCCGGTCATCCTGTTGACCGCTCGCAGTTTCGCGGTCACGGAGGGGCAGCAGGAATCCCTCGGGGTCTCCGCGTGCCTGAGCAAGCCATTCAGCCCGAAGGAACTGCTCAAGAGCATTCAGGACATCATCTACCAGCGGCAACTGACGGCCGCCCCCTGATGATGAGCCGAGCGCATTTCGTATGAAACGCGAGCAACGAACAACGGCAGGAAAGGTCTCATGCCGAGCACAATAGTACCAACTCTGACTTCCATGCAGCGACGGGAGTTGCAGGCATTCGGAGAGCGAGTCGGACAGTTTGGTGTCAACTTCGCCGCCGTGGATGCCAGCGGCCGGATTGTCGTTCTTCTGAACGCAGGGGGCTTTGCCAGCGACGCGCAACAGATCGTCGATGCGGCCGAGCAAGTGCTCCAGCAAACGCCGGGGGCCCCGAAGCGGGACGAGGAGCTGCGCATCTGGCAGTTCGCGGACAAACACTTGCTTTTGGCCATTGCACTGGGTCTGCCGCGCGGGCCGAGCGGCTCACGCGGCCCGTTGGGTGTGGCGATCATCGATCTGGGCGATCTATCACAGCGGCCGGCGGGTCTGGCCCCGCTGACCGCGGCGAATCGCCCGGCCTCCGAGGAGCAGTGCTTCACCGAAATGCTGCGCCTGCTGGCCCAGACCTTCCTGATGGCCGCACAGACCGACGAACAGATCGAGATGGTCGGCACGGAACTCGCACGCGTCTATGAAGAGCTGGTCCTGCTTCACAGAATCAGCATGAACATGCGCGTCACGGAGTCCGACACGAACTTCCTGCAGCTCTCCTGTGACAGTCTCACCGATATAGTCCTTGTCGAGGGCATCGCGATTCTCCTGGAGAGGTACGTGGAGGGCGAGCGCAAGCTTGTGATCGCCGCCGGCTCGGGATTGATCGATCTTGACGAGCGCATGGCCGCCATCCTGTACAGCCGGCTGATCGATGAGGTCGCCAAGGGTGGGGAAGCCCTTCTCGACAGCGAGGTCGATGCGCCATTCCGGTTCGACTGGCCGGAGAACGTCAGGAACATCATCGCCGTCCCCCTGTGCACGAAAGAGAAGAGCGATTCGAGCCTCTCCCACCGCGCCCGCAACGACATCTCCATCATCGGGCTGATGGTCGCCGTGAACCGGATCGACAAGCCGGACTTCGACAGCACGGATATCAAGCTGTTCACGTCCGTCGCCAGCGGCTGCGCGGTCTTTATCGAGAACGGGCGGCTCTTCCGCGACCTCAAGGAGCTGTTCGTCGGCTCGCTCAAGGCGCTGACGAGCAGCATCGATGCGAAAGATCAGTACACCCGCGGCCATTCCGAGCGAGTGGCACTGATCTCCCGCTGGATCGCCGAGCGAATCGCCGAGCGCAGGCCGCTGGACGAAGAGCAGATTCACAGAATCTATCTGGCGGGCCTCCTCCACGATATCGGCAAGATCGGCATCGACGAGCAGGTCCTGCGCAAGAACGGCAAGCTGACGCCCGAGGAACGCGAGTGCATCCAGCGCCATCCCTCCATCGGGGCCAGCATTCTGCGCGGGATCAAGCAGATGCGCGACATCGTGCCGGGCGTCCTATGTCACCACGAGCGAATTGACGGGACCGGGTACCCGGATGGACTTCGCGGTAACGAAATCCCGCTCACCGGCAAGATCGTCGGGCTGGCGGACAGCTTCGACGCGATGACCTCCAAGCGAGTGTATCGAGACGCCCTGAGCATCGAGCACGCGCTGGAAGAAATCCGGCGGGGCCTGGGCACGCAGTTCGACGAGGAGGTGGGCACGATCTTCCTGGAAAGCGACGTGCACCGCCTGTGGGATCTGATCCAGGACGGGGGCGGCCAGGGCTACAGCGTGACGAGCCTGGCCGAATATGGCACGGCAGCCGTGGAGACGCTGCTGCAATGAGAATCAGCACCCAGAACTACAGCACCGTGACCGTGATCGATCTCCAGGGGGAGGTCGACGGGGACCTGACGGACCAGTTGAAGGACACGATCTGCGAAGTCGTCTCCCAGCGGCGCACGGGGATCATCCTGAACATGAGCGATGTCAGTTTCATTGACAGCCAGGGACTGGAGCTGCTGCTGTGGGTGCGCGATTATTGCCGCCGCAACAAGACTCAGCTCCGGCTGGCCGCGCTGGATGAGAACAGTGAGAAGATCCTGGAGATCACGCGGCTGGACAACGAGTTCGATCGGCACGCGGATCTTGCCGAGGCAGTCAAGAGCTTTGCATGACGGATTGCTCGGGCAAGGCATGTAGAGGTAGGGTATGAGTCAGACGCTGCTCGAAACCAAGACGCAACTGGGCCAGTTGCTGCTGGCCCGCGGCGTCGTCAATCAGGAGCAGATCGACCGGGCCCTTGCCGAACAGAAGGAGAAGGGCCATCGCAAGCTGCTCGGCGAGCTGCTCGTGGAGATGGGCTGCTGCACCGAGAACCAGATCGCCTCTGCGCTGGCGGAGACGTACGGGGTGCCCTACGCCCAGATCAGCCCGAAGCTGTGCGACGCGAAGATCGTGGAGATCCTGCCCCGCGAGTTCCTCGGCTCCCACATGGTTCTGCCCCTGTTCAGGGTGCACGGCACGCTCACCGTGGCGGTCAGCGAGCCTTCCAACGTCTTTCTGATCGATGAGATCGAGCGAATCACCGGCTGCAAGGTCCAGGTCGTCTGCGCGACGACGAAGGACATCAAGGCGACGCTGCAAACATATCTCCCCGCCGCCAACGTGTTCGTGATCGACGACATTCTCGACGAGGAGGGGCTCGAAGAGTTCACTCTGATCGAGAACATCACCCAGGACATCGGCAACCTCGAAGAGGTGGCGGGCCAGTCGCCGGTGGTCAAGCTCGTCAACTACCTGCTGTACAACGCCGTGCGCGAAAACGCCAGCGATATCCACATCGAGCCGGACGACAAGAAGCTGCGGGTCCGCTACCGCGTGGACGGAAAGCTCTACGAGAAGATGCGGCCCCCATACCAGATGCACCCGGCGATCGTCTCCCGCGTCAAAATCATGGCCGAGCTGGACATCGCGCAGAGACGCCTGCCCCAGGACGGCGGAATCCACGTGCTCGTCGAGGGCCGGCCCATCGATCTGCGAGTCTCGGTCATGCCGGGCAACTTCGGCGAGAAAGTCGTCATTCGCGTGATCGACCCGCACAAAATCCTCTACAACTTCGAGGCGCTCGGCTTTACCTACGACAATTTGCTGCGCTTCCGGCAGATCATCCAGTCGCCGAACGGGATCGTTCTGGTGACCGGGCCCACCGGCTCGGGAAAGAATACGACCCTGTATGCGGCCTTGTCTGAGATCAACACGGAAGACGTGAACATCTGCACGGTCGAGGACCCGGTCGAGTGCAATATCTCGGGCATCAATCAATTTCAGGTGAACGTGTCGGCGGGATTCGAGTTCTCCACAGCACTGCGCAGTCTGTTGCGGCAGGACCCGGACATCATCATGGTCGGCGAGATTCGCGATACGGCCACCGCCAGCATCGCGGTCCAGGCGGCGCTGACCGGGCACCTGGTCCTCTCCACGCTGCACACGAACGATGCACCCGGGGCGGTCACCCGCCTGCTCGATCTGGGGGTGGCCCCGTACCTGGTGATCGCGTCGCTCAAGGGCGTGCTTGCCCAGCGGCTGGTCCGCAAGATTTGCCCGAACTGCAAGATCGAGTACGATCCGCCATCCGGCATCCGCAAGACGGTGGAGGCCACGAGCCATGAGGTCGGCAAGTTCTATCGCGGCGTCGGGTGCAAGAAGTGCCGCAATACCGGGTACGCGGGCAGAATCGCCATCCATGAGCTCTTCGTGCCCGATGATGAGATCATGGAGATGATCAACGATCACATCAGCACCAAGAAACTGCGGGCCGCCGCGCTCGACAAGGGGATGGTCCCCTTGTACCTCGATGGCGTCGAGAAAGTGAAGGCCGGCATCGTGTCCATCGAGGAGATCCTGCGGACAACCGCCGTGGACAACGTGGCGCCAATATGAAACGCGCTACCGGTGGAATGTTGAAGTAGAACCATGACGCAATTGCTGACAGAGACAGAGGACAGGCAGGTAGAATCGCTGACGCAGCCGTCGGGCAATGGGCGGCGGCACCGCCATAATCCCGCCGTGCGGCCCGTCGAGTGGTCCGAACGCCTCTACAAGGCCAGGGTCAAGAGCGGAGACCTGATCCTCTTCGCCACGCAGTTGGCCGTGATGCTCGACAGCGGCGTCGTGCTCAGCGACGCCCTCGACGCCATCGCCGAGCAGGCGGGCGACGCGCGATTCAAAACCATCATCCTTGATATCTCCGAACGCGTGAAGAGCGGCGACAATTTCTCCAGGGCGCTGTCCTTCTACCCCCGCGTTTTCAGCTCCATGTTCACCAGCATGGTGAAAGCCTCCGAGGCCTCCGGAACCATGGTCGAGATGCTCTCCGTTCTCACCGGGTACCTGAACTTTGAGGCCGACACGCGGAAACGCATCAAAGGCGCCCTGACGTACCCGGTAATCATGGTGCTCATGGCGATCGCCGCCACCGGTACTCTGATGTTTTTCGTCCTGCCCCGCTTTATGCGGATCTACGAGTCGCGGGGGGCGGAATTGCCCAAGCTGACCCAGGTACTTGTGGCCTGCAGTAAAGTCATAGGCAACTTGGAGATCATGACGGTGCTCCTGACCAGCGCGATTGTGCTGGGCGTGTTTCTGTACTACGCGGCCAAGACGACCACGGGCCGCCGTGCGATCGACAGCATCAAGATTCGCATTCCCGTCGTCGGCACCATGTTCGTCGATATGGTCGTCACCCGCAGCATGAGAATCCTGGCGACGATGGTCAACACGGGCGTGCGGCTGCTCGACGCCATCAACGTGATCCAGGGATCGGTGGACAATTACCATTTCCAGCAGCTCTGGAGCGAGGTGCACCAGCGGATTCAGGACGGGTACCAGTTGTCGGAAGCGATTCTGATCGCCGAGGGCTCGGAGCTGATCGCCCCGGGCATCATCCAGATGCTCCGCGCCGGCGAAAAGAGCGGCCGGCTGGGCGAGGTCTGCGACAAGGTCTCAATCTTCTATGAGAAGAAATTGGAGGCGTCGATTCGTAGCGTCATGACGTTGATCGAGCCGCTCATGATTACGATTCTCGGCGCCATCATCGGCACCATCGCCATCGCGCTGCTGTTGCCGGTCTTCCGTGTCTCCAGCGTCATTGCCCACTGAGTGCGACGGAAACCAGAGGCTGGCGGCACGTGCAGTGGTTTCCCAGGTGGCACAGGGCAAGCTGGGAGACCGTGAAGGGGATGGGAAACGGTCCTTCGACATTCACCCGGCCGTATCCAAGCGTGATGTGCGGCGAGAAGCGATCAAACGCCGCTTTCTTCGGGTAGTTGCGAATCCACTCCAGCGTTGTGTCGGCCACCCTCTCATCGGAAATCATCGCCTCGGTTATGTCGTGGCTGAACAACGACGCAGTCTCCCTCATAATCGTTTCGTGCAGCGTCTGAAGCGATTGGGTTTTCTCAATGGTGAGGATCGAGAGAGGTTCGCCCTTCGTATTGGTGACGGTCGCAACCCCAAGGGCGTTCAGTTGCCTGACGGGTATCTCCTGGGCAAGCCTGAACAGGACGGGGCCGATGGAGTCGACCTCACTCTCCTCAACGCCGCCCATCGCCAGCGAGATGTGAGGCAGACGGTTGTTCCTGCTGAGTATGATTTTCGCGGCATATTCCGCGATCAGCGATCGATTGATCCGTATGGCCTTCTCCGTCATCGCCTCATCCGGCAAGAGCACCACATCCACCGCGATCCGGCTCATAACATCCCCCTTTCTCACAATGGCATCTATCCACAGATCATAACCTGTGCCCTGGTGACATGGAAGGGGTATCGCCGAATCAGGAAATCCCTCGTATGTCGTGGAGGCTGCCGTCGTGGATTCCTTTGGCGGCGGGAATCATCGCGGCTGAACTTCCGAGGCTCCCTGGAACCAGATCAGGCCGGCAGGATGTATCTGATCCGGGCAAGTGGTTGATGCGAAATCTCGCAGATTGCCGGGGACTCAGTCCCACTTGAACTTCACTTTGTTCTCGGTGAGGGTCAGGAGCCGCTGGCGGACGTTTTCCTGCTTGACGCGATCATCCTTGTACTTGGCGATATCGTCCTTGCTTTCGATCACCTGCTTCTGGAGCTCTTCGAGCCGTTTGAGGAGCTGCTCGCAGGCGATCTCCTTGCGTCGCACGATCAGGTCGTAGCGTCGTGCGACCACCTCCTGCAGCTCGGCGCCGAGTTCCTGCTTCTTGGCGTCCGCCTTCTCGGCCCGCAACCGCCTGCACAGCTCGCCGGTCCTCTTCTTGAGATCGTGGTCCTCCTTGAGCACCGCCCCCAGTTCGGGATTGGCTTTCGCGGCCTCAAAGATCGGGCCGTACTCGTCCATCAGACGCTCGAAACTGGTGATATACAGCTTCGGATCTTTCTCCTTCAGGCCGGCCAACTCCTTCTCCCTCGCGGGATAATTGGTTTTGAGCCACTCGACGAATTCCGCGTTCCGTTGTTGTCTGCGGGTCTCCCAGTAGTCGCGGGTGATCTGGTCGATCTCCGGCTGGCCGGCTTCGCGCAGCTCGGCTTTGAACCGTTCCGAGTCTTTGGCTTTGAGCTTTTCGAGCTCTTTGGCCTTGGCCGGATCGCGCTTGCGCAGGCCCTCCATGATCTTGTTGATCGTATCCTCGCTCAGGTCGCGGCGCCACCAGGTCTGTCGTGATTCCCTGGGTTCATCCTGCCAGATGTCCTGCTTCGTCTGCTTGGGCTCATTTGTCGCCGAGCCCAGTGCCGCGAGCCCCCCAATCAGTGTGAGAGCGGCAAAAGATGCGGCTAACCGACGTGACTGCATCAGGGTTATCCTTTCGACAACTCAGCTTCGATCTGTATCAGCTCCGTCTCCATCTCTTCCACCGTGTTGCCGGAGGGTCCATCGTCCCCGGCATTCAGGGCCTGCAACTGGGCCTCAATCTGGCGGACCTCGCCGGTGAAGTAGACCAGGTCCACATCCGCAGCGGCAATGTTATCGCTGTCCCAGATGGCGGCGGGAATGATGCTTGCGTGAAACATGTCCGTATGGCCGCTCGGGCCGCGACCGAATAGCCCGATCAGGGCGAAGGCGACCACTGCGGCCACAGCGACGGACCGACGGAGCGTCTGGGCGATTCTGCGGCGTCTCCAGATGGTGGCGGCGACCTGCTTCTTGATGCGGAGGATCGTCTCGCGGTCCGGCAGCGGGGCCGGATACTCGCCCAAGAGCCGTTCCCCCATCCGAATATCCGCATCCGCCGTTTCAGCGTCCGCGGCGTTGAAGAACTGCCGGAGGAGGTCTTTCAGGTTGTCGTGTGCATGGTCTTCCATTGAATCCGCCCTCTACCCATCCATGAGTTCTCGCAGTTTCCTGAGTCCCCGGTGGAGTTTCGACAGGGCCGTGCCGATCGGCTCGGCACGCATCTCGGCGATTTCTCTGAAGCTCAACTCCGAATAAAACCGCAACAGGATCAGCTCCCGGGTGTCGCTGTCCAGCCGATTCAAATGAACCTGGAGCTTGTCGAGCTTTTCGGCACTGATGTCTGATAGCCTCGGCTCATCCGACTCCAGCTCCAACTCGGTCCGCCGGGCGTCCAGCAGCTTCCGTTGCCGTTGTTTGCCACGCAGGTAGTCGTGAAAGATGTTCAGCGCGATCCGAAACAGCCAGCTCTCGAAGGCGCCGCCCTTATACGACCCGATCTTCTGGACCAGCCGGATGAAAAGCTCGCTCAGAAGCTCGTCGCTCAGATCCCGGTCACCCGTCAACCGGTAGAAATATCCGTAGCACCGACCGGCGTACATGTCAACGATTTGCGCAAAGCAGTCCGCGTCGCCCGATTTGCAGCCCGCGATGACTCGCGCTAATTCGACGCTGCTACTCATCTGCTGCGCTCGTACTGGACAAAAGACGCCGCCTGCAGACCGTTTATTGCAGGAATTCGGGAAACGAGTGCCACCATTTGGTGCCGTTCTCACCCCCACGCTGAAATGCCCCAAACCTTATAAGACCATCGAGACTATCCTGCATCCACCGGAGGCTCCCACAGCCGGCGGCTGTCGAACCTTCTGCCTGAGGACCGACCCTGGTGCCGTCGAGAACGCCATGCGTACAGCCATCAGCTTGCGGCTGTGGCCGGCCGTCAGACGGGCCAGGGGGTATCCTCGTCGTCCTGGGCCTCCTCCTCGTCCGCTTTCCAACCCTCCGACTCATCCATCTCGCTGATCTCTCGCTGCACGTACTTGAAGATCTTGTCCTGCATGGGCCCGAGCTTGCTGTACCAGTTCAACATGCTCTGGTAGCTGCCCAGGAGCATGTCGAGCCGGATCAGTTGCCATTTCGCGATGCATTCCGCCTCCTTGACGGTGGAGAACGGGTCGCACTTGAATATTTTCCGGCCGTCCGGACCTATCTCGCACAACTCGCACTTGTCGCATTGGATCATCTGTGCACCCCGTTATCATCTGGCGTCCGATGAGGATCGCCCTGGTTTCCCGCCGCGTACTTCATGCGGGCTTTCCACCCCGCCGAACACATTTCCAGTTTTCTTCCTTTACAGGAGCATCCGGCATGTGCTAAACTGCCCTGAACGTGTATTATACGAATTTCCCCTTATGAATGACAGAGATTTTATAGTTTTGTTTGGAGGACTGCATGGCTAAACCGAGACGCAGAAGGAAGATCGGCAGCAAGAAGCGGCGTACCCGCTGGAAGATTCGGCATAAGATCAGCTAACCCATCCCACACCCAGCTCCGGGACTCAACGAGCGTATGCCCGTGGTGACCGGCCGAGCGTGGCGTCACGCGCCTTAGGGGACATGGACCATTTTCGCGTAGCGTTCGAGCCAGATGACAAGGAAGTCCTGATCCATCAGGGCGCCACATTGGTCGAGGCCGCGAGCCGAGCGGGCATCATTCTGACCACACCCTGCGGCGGCAAAGGCACCTGCGGTAAGTGCATGGTGAAACTGCAACCATCGGGACGGCAGGTGCTTGCCTGCCAGTACGGCGTGCAGAGCGACCTGGTGGTAGCCGTGCCGCCGGAGTCCCGGTTCTACGAGCACAAGATCCTCGAGCACGGCATCGGTCCGGCCGGGGATATTGAGCCTACGGTCGTCAACAAGTACCGCCAAGTCGCAGGCGGCAGCCCCATCCACGGACTGGCGGTCGATATCGGGACCACGACGGTGGTCGCCAAGCTCATGGATATGGCCAGCGGCCGGTGTCTGGCCACACAATCCGCATTGAACCCGCAGACGCGCTTCGGCGACGACGTGGTCAGCCGCATCTACTATGCCCAGTCCTACGAGCATCTGGCGGAGCTGCACAAAGTCATCGTCGATTGCATCAACGACCTCATCTATCGCCTGTGCCGCCGGACGGGCGCCGACGAGCTGAGCATCTACGAGGCGTGCATCGTCGGCAACACGACCATGAACCACATATTCCTGCAATTCCCGGTCGAGCAGCTTGGCCGGGCGCCTTACCGGGCCTATTCCGTCGAGGCCTACGACATGCCCCCGAGGCAGGCAGGACTCGAGATGAATTCCGCCGGCAACGTGCACTGCGTCGAGAATATTGCGGGATTCGTCGGCTCCGACACGACGGCCGTGGCGCTGGCCGTCAACGTGGAATCCGCCACGGATACGGTCCTGGCCATCGACATCGGCACCAACGGCGAGCTGGTCCTGGCGATGCACGGGATCCTGTACGCGGCAAGCTGTGCCGCCGGGCCGGCCTTGGAAGGGGCGCGGATTCAGTACGGCAGCAGGGCGGCCGAAGGGGCGATTGAGGCCGTCCTTCTCAACGGCGAGGATATTGCACTGGATGTGATCGGCAACGCGGCGCCGCGATCCATTTGTGGCAGCGGCCTGATCGATGCCGTGGCTGTCCTTTGTGACCTTGGGATCGTCGACGCAACAGGCCGGTTCCTCCCGCGAGAGCAACTTCCGGACCTGCCCGGCCCCATCTCGTCCCGAATTCTCGAAACTGACGGTCGCTTGGCATTCTGCCTGGCATCCGACCCCAAGACCGGACAACCTGCCGTGATTTTGACCCAGCGAGACATTCGCGAGGTACAACTCGCAAAAGCGGCAATCCGGGCCGGCAGCCGAATTCTGATGAAGAGATTTGACCTGTCCGACTTGGATATCGACCGGGTTCTCCTCGCTGGAGCGTTCGGCAACTACATCCGGCCGACCAGCGCCATCCGCATCGGCCTGTTGCCCAACGTGCCTCTCGACCGCCTCCAGTTCGTGGGCAACGCCGCGGCCTCCGGCGCCCAGATGATCTTGCTCAACGAGGAATGCAGGGCAAGGGCGGCCAGACTCGCCAGAAGGATCCAGTACATCGAAATCGCCCACGAGAAGGACTTCACAGACATCTTCGCCGAGTCGATGTACCTGAATCCGTGAGTCCGCGGGCCGCTCAGCCGGCAGGCGTAAACGTCAGCAGGTAAGCCAGGTAGCCGGCATAGGCGAGAAGCAGGATCGACCCACTGAGCCGGCGGATCGTTCGCTTTCCAACGATGACTGCGGCGGTAAAACCGACCGCGACGCCAACCAGGATCCAGTAATCGGGGCCGCCTGCGAATCTTGGGCTGATCGTCAGCGGCCGGGCCAGGGCGGCAATTCCCATCACAAAGAGCGAGTTGAAGATGACCGAGCCTACAAGGTTGCCGATGGAGATGTCATGATGTCCCTTGACGGCGGCGACCAGGCACGTCATCAACTCCGGCAACGTCGTCCCGATGGCCAGAATCGTCGATCCAATGACTGCATCGCTGAGCCCGATGCGCCTGCCAATGCCCTCGGCACCATGGACGGCTAATTGCGCGCCGATCGCCAAAGCGATGAAGCCGAGGACCAGAAACATGACATTTTGGGCTGTCGTCCGGGCGGGTTCGACCACAGTGGCCAAGTCCTTGATGGGCTCTCTCGCCGACATGCGAGCGCTCCGGATCGTGAGGGTGAGCAGTATCGCAAATACCCCGATCAGAACGGCCCCGTCGATTCTTGACAGGCCCAGGTTTTGCAGGACCAGCCATAGGAACACGATAACCACCAGCATCGCGGGTATCTCTCGCATCAGGGTCGCACTCCGGACCCGCAGCGGACGGATCAGTGCGACCAGGCCGCCAATCATGGCAAGGTCGGCGATGTTGGCGCCGAAGACGTTTCCGACGACGATATCGCCTCTGCCGTCCAGTGCGGCGACGATGCCCGCGGCGGCTTCCGGCGTCGAGGTGCCCGTGGCCACGATAGTCAACCCGATGACAAGCTGGCTGACGCCCATGCGTTGCGCCAGTCCCGCGGCGCCGTCCGACAGAAGGTCGGCCCCTTTCCACAGGAGCACCAGCCCGCCCAGCAGCAGTAGCAGCGTCCAGATCATCCTGCACCGATACCTTCCCTATGGCGTTTGGCGGTCTCCAGGGAGAGCCGCTCGCCGGTCATTCTGCCATGTGCCGGGATCGATGATATGGAGTGGCGGCGTCGGCCCGCAATAGGGTTTATGGCAATGGGTCCGGTTCTGTATGGGGGCGTGATGGTACCGTGAGGGGCCCGATTCCGGGCGTTGCAGGGGGTGTCCGGCCTAGACTCTTCCCACGACGACGCAGGCGTTGTGGCCGCCAAAACCGAAGGAATTGCTCATCGCGATGTCCACCTTCACCTGGCGGGCGGTCCATGGGACATAGTCCATCCGGAGGTCGCATCGTTCATCCTGGTTGTCCAGGTTGATCGTGGGAGGGATAACGGACTGCCGGATGGCCTTAATGCAGGCGATCAACTCGACAGCCGCCGTGGCGCCGAGCATGTGCCCGAGGCAGCCCTTGGTCGAGCTGACGGGGATTTTGTAGGCTTGCTCCCCAAAAACTGTCTTGATCGCGATGCTTTCCGCAATGTCGTTCAATTCGGTGCTGGTGCCGTGGGCGTTGATGTAGTCAATGTCCTCGGGGTTCAGCCCGGCATCGGCCAGGGCCAGCTTCATGGCCATGGCGGCGCCCTCGCCATTGGGCAGGGGGGCGGTGATGTGATAGCCGTCATCCGTGGCGGCGTAGCCGAGCAACTCGGCATAAATCTGTGCACCGCGTTTGCGGGCGCGCTCGTACTCTTCGAGGATCAGGAGGCCGGCTCCTTCGGCCAGGACAAAACCGTCGCGATCCCGGTCGAACGGCCGCGAGGCAATGGGCGGGTTGTCGTTTCGCGTGCTCAAAGACCGGGCGGCACAGAACGAGCCAAGGCCAATGGGTGTCAAGGCGGCTTCGGAGCCCCCCGTGATGGCGACGTCGCTTCGGCCGCTGGCGACGTTCCAGAATGCCTCGCCAATCGTGTGGTTGCCTGAGGCGCATGCACTGGAGACGGAGAAACTCGGGCCCCGGACACCGAACTGGATGGCGATATTGCCGCTGGCAGCATTCGACATCAGACGCGGCACGCAGAAGGGCGACACCTTGCTCGGCCCTTTCTCGATCAGCCGGATGTGCTGCTCTTCGATCTCCTTGATCCCCCCGATGCCCGTCCCCACGATCACGGCGATGCGGTAAGGGTCCTCTTTGGCTATGTCCAGACCGCTGTCTCTTACCGCTTGGATGGCCCCCGCCACGGCGAACTCGCTGAACCGGTCCATCCGCTTGGCTTCCCGCCTGTCGATGTACTTCGTGACGTCGAAATGCTTGATTTCGCCCCCGAAATGGACCGCGAAGGCGCTGGCATCGAAGGACTCGATAGTGGAAACCCCGCTCCGGCCTTCGCACAGGGCAGCGAATAGCCCGTCGACGGACTCGGCCAGCGCGGTCACACAGCCCAAGCCCGTTATGACCACTCGGCGTCTATCCATTGCCACTACGTGCTTTCTTTCTTCTTGGACTGTGCGATATTGACGATGTAATCGATGGCGGCGCCGACGGTCTGAATCTTCTCGGCCTCCTCGTCGGGGATGCTCATGTCGAACTCATCCTCGAATTCCATGACCAGCTCCACGGTGTCCAGAGAGTCGGCATTCAGGTCGTTAATGAAGGAGGTGTCGCGGGTTATCTCAGACTTGTCAACGCCCATTTGCTCGCTGATAATCTCGATCACCTTATTCTCAATCGCTTGGACATCCACCTCGTCGATACTCACTTGCGTATCCTCCTTAACAGAATCGAAATTCTCTAAAGGCCTTGGTTGCGATTCCCTGGATTTCCACGTACCCACTGCACCCTCCACAGTTCGGCGGTATCTTACCGGCGGGGGGCCTGTTCGCCAAGCATTTTCTGAATTTTTTTACATGGCCATGCCGCCATCGACGCAGAGGACCTGTCCCGTGATGTACCCGGCGTCGTCACTGGCAAAGAAGGCGACGGCCCGTGCGACCTCCTCGACCGCGCCCATGCGGCGCATCGGGATCAACTGGACGGCCGCCTCAATCACCGGCTCGGGCAGCTTGCGGGCCATCTCGGTATCGATGAAACCGGGGGCGACGCAGTTTGCGGTGACGTTCTTCTTGGCCAGCTCGCGGGCGGTGGTCTTGGCCAGACCGATAAGACCAGCCTTGCTAGCGGAGTAATTGGCCTGGCCGGCGTTTCCCATGACCCCGGAAACCGAGCTGATATTGATGATCCGCCCGAACCGGTTGCGCATCATGGACTTGGCGGCCGCCCGGATGGCGACGAAGGCCGCCCGCAAGTTGACGGCCAGGACCTTGTCGAACTCCTCGTCCGTCATGCGGATCAGCAGGTTGTCCTTGGTGATCCCCGCGTTATTGACCAGGATTCCGATGCCGCCGTACTCGTCGGCCAGCGAGTCGAGCACCTCGGTGAATTTGTCCGTCTGGGTGATGTCCACGCACCGGGTCACGACCTCGAATCCGGCCTCCTTGACCGCCCGCTCCAAGTCCTTGAGCTGGTCCTCAATGATGTCCAGGCCCGCCACAATCCGGCCCTGCTTGAGCAACTCGAAGACGATGGCCCGCCCGATGCCCCGGGCAGCCCCGGTGACTACCGCAAGTCGTTTTTCCGCCATCCGTTCACCTCCAGAATCCATGGCGTGCACGATCATCCAATTACGGCCTTGAGCGAGCTCAGGTCGCTGATGTTCGTCACCTTCGTTTTTCTGTTGATACGCTTCATCAGGCCGGTAAGCACCCGTCCCGGGCCGATCTCGTAGAACTCCTCCACACCGTCGGCCAGCAACCGTTCCATGCACTTTTGCCACAGGATGGGGCTTGTGAGCTGCCGGGTCAGGCCCTCGACAATGCTCTCGGCGCTGCGATAGTACTCGCCGCTAATGTTGGCGATTGTCAGGACGGGGGGCGTCCCGGCGATTCTCACCTGCAATAGGGCCTGCTTGAGCGTTTCGGCGGCGCTGGCCATCATCTCCGTGTGGAAGGCGCCGGCCACCTCCAAGCGGACCGCCTTGATAGCCCCGTATTTCTCGGCGAGGCGTTCGGCCCTCTCGCACGCGCCGAGCGAGCCGCTGACAACGATTTGGCCGGGACAGTTGAAATTGACCGGTTCGAGCAACTCGCCACTGCGGGCCTCGTCACACAGTTGCCGCACCTTCTCCTCGTCAAGGCCCAGGATGCTGACCATGGTTCCCTGGGTGGCATCGGCAGCGGCTTGCATGGCCTCGCCTCGTTTCTTGACCAGCCGCAGGCCGTCCTCGAACGGGATCGCTCCAGCGGCATAGAGGGCCGTATATTCACCCAGGCTCAGGCCGGCCGTGACATCGGGCTGGATCGCTTGCCCGGCGGGACTGGTCTGCAAGACCTCCAGCAGGGCGGCGGAAGTCGCAAAGATCGCCGGCTGGGAGACTGTTGTGCTGTTAAGCCGGTCGGCAGGGCCCTCGAAGCAGACCTTGCGCAAATCAAACCCAACGATGTCGTTCGCCTTGGCGAACAGCTCGGTCGCCACAGGGAATGCCGCCGCGACATCCGCGCCCATGCCTACCGTCTGGGCACCCTGTCCGGGGAATAGAAAGGCGGTCTTCATCGCTCGTATCCTTGAGTCAGGCTCATTTTCTCCGTTCCGTCAGTCCGCCGTGGTCTCACAATTCGATGATATTGGCGCCCCAGGTGACGCCAGCTCCGAATGCCACGAAGATGACGATGTCGCCCTTCTTCAACTTGCCCTTTCGCATACACTCGTCGAACGCGATTGGCACGGAGGCCGCCGAGGTGTTGCCGTAGTTCTGAATATTGATGAATACCTTCTCCGGGGGCAGTTCCAGCCTCTTGGCGGCCGACTCGATGATCCGGGCATTCATTTGGTGGGAGATGACCATGGCGACATCGTCGATCGTCAGGCCGCAGTGGCTCATGCAGTCGGTGACGGCCTCCACGATCCGCCGGACCGCCTGTTGATACACTTCTCTGCCTTTGATCTGCATGAAGGCCATGTCCGGGTCGGTCAGGGGCTTGCTGACCGGGTGACGCGAGCCATGGGCCCGGCAGTTCAACGATTCCCAATAAGTCCCGTCCGCGCCCAGCGTGCTGTAGATGATGCCCCGTCCGGCGTTGTCCTTGCGCTGCAGGATGACCGCGCCCGCTCCGTCGCCGAACAGGATGCAACTGGCGCGGTCCTTCCAGTTCGTGATCTTGGTGAGCGTCTCAGCCCCGATCACCAGGGCGTTGTCGACTCGCCCATTCTCCATGAGCTGCTGGACCAGATGCAACGAATAGACAAAGCCGCTGCAGGCGGCCGCCAGATCGAATACCCAGGCCTTTTTCGCCCCGAGGGCCTGCTGGACGAAGCAAGCGGTGGAAGGAAAGACCATCTCCGGTGTGATTGTCGCCACGGTGATGATATCGAGGTCCTCGCCCTTGAGCCCGGCATAGTCCAGAGCTCGTTTGGCCGCTTCCGTGGCGAGGTAGGCAGTCGTCTCCCCATCGGTCGTGATGTGGCGGGACTTGATCCCCGTCCGCGTGGTGATCCACTCGTCAGAAGTATCCACCCGGCGGGCGAGATCTTCATTGGTCAATAGTGACGGCGGAACGAAAGAACCGCACCCGGTGATCACGGCGCGGTTCGCGAGGGGGCAATCCTCAAATTCCTTGTGCATCCGAAGTCCTTGCGCAAGCTTCCGAGAGACACTCCATAATCTTGTCGTTGATCCCTTGCGTGTAGCAGGTCCTGGCGGTGACGACGGCATTTCGGATCGTGCGAGCCCGGCTGGCGCCGTGGCAGATCAGGGCTGTTCCGTTGATGCCCAGCAGGGGGGCCCCGCCGTACTCATTGTAGTCATGCTTCCGGTAGACCCGCATGATGGTCGGCTTGAAGATCAGCCCCATCCAGGGGCTCAGCTCCTGCTTGATCGCGCGGAAAAGCCCCTCCACCGCTCCCTCCGTGAGCTTCAGGATCACATTCCCGACAAACCCCTCGCAGACGATCACATCGCAGACTCCGCGGAAAATGTCCCTCCCCTCGACGTTGCCGATGAAATTCAGCCGGGGGTCGTTCCGCAGCAACTCGGCTGCGCGTTTGACGATTTCGTTGCCCTTGGCTTCTTCCTCCCCGATGCTCATCAGCCCGACTCGCGGGTTCTGGACCTTGAGGAAGTACTGCGAGTAAATGCTGGCCATCAGGCCGTACTGATAGAGGTTGATCGGCTTGCACGCGATGTTTGCTCCGACATCGCAGATGGTCACGGGATTATCCGTGGTGGGAAAGACGACGGCGATTCCCGGCCGATTGACGCCGGGCAGGGTCCGCATGCGCATCTGGAATGCCGCCACGCACGCCCCGGTGTTGCCCGCCGAAATGACCGCGTCAGCTTGACCTAATTTCGCCAGTTTCGCCAAAATCCCAATCGAGCTTCTAGGCTTCTGGCGCAGACTGTCAATGGGCTTCTCGTCCATGGCGATCACATCAGGCGCATCGGTAACACTGACGCGATCCTTGTCGTACTTCAAGCCGGACAGCTTTTTCTCCAACAACTCCTGTGGCCCAACCAGGATTACTGTGTCCTCTCGATTGAGCCGGGGCAGCGCCTCCAACGCACCAACGACAATTTCGTCGGGGGCGTGATCCCCTCCCATGGCATCCACGGCGATACGCATGCTTAGGTGGTTTCCTCCTTGCCCAGCTTCAGGGTGAGGCCTGGGTGTACATAGCCGCAGTTGCCACATGCAGCGTGAGGCAGTTTGGCCTGGTCACACTTCGGGCACACCGAGTAATTGGTCGGCTTAAGTCGATGGTGTGACCGCCGCATGCGGATAGCGCTCTTGCTCATTTTCCTCATCGGTAACATTACTTGGCACTCCTATCGGCTTGCAAGAAATTGCAGAGCCTGCTCTCTGAAGCGGTGTATGAAAAACTCCTAAATACCTCGAACCGGGATTCATGTCAAGCGAAAATCTGTGCCGGCGGCAGCGATTGAATACGCCCGGCGGCCCGGGCCGTTCGCGCTGCCCTCGCCGGACGTCCATCGACGCCGGGGGCCGAAAGGGTCGCGATTATGCCCTTCTGGCGGCGATGTGTCAAACGGAACTGACGTTGACTTCGGAGATAGTGCAGAATTTGTGGCGCCCAAGCCTCAGTTGGCGCCGAAAATACAGAAAAAGCGGCCATTTTCATGTTACTGGACCGCATATTTGCGCCTTGGTACTATAGAAGAGAAGATTCGGACTGGAGTTGTGGCTATGGACCGGAAAACATGGCTTTCAAGGCGATGGAAAAGGGTGGTTCGCGGGCGCATTCTTCGGGTGCCTGCAAACCTTAAACCCTTTGTAGAAGTATATTTATATGGCAGGCCACTTTCTCTGGAGAATCAGATCGCAGTACCCTGTTGGATATCCGCAATCTTGGTCGCTGCCGCGTGAGAAATGGGGCTTGCCAAGCGAAGAACCGCCGGGGAAGGAAAGGAGACAACAATGATTACCGCAGGTGCGAGAAAAGACCTTAGAGCGGCCGGAATGGCTGTGGTGGTCATCATGACGCTGCTGTCGGGGCCCCTGATGCAGGTCGGCGCCGCTCCTGCAGCGGGTAGCAGAAGCTCCCTCTCACAGCGGATGACGGCAGGACGCCAATCCATGTCGCCCGGCCAGAGTTCGCCGTCTCGGGGCTCCAGCCCGTCGATGAGCCCGAGCAGACCGTCCGGTCCGACGTCTTCGAGTCCGTCGTTCAGCCCGGGCAGATCGTCGTCCATGATGCGTTCCAGCCCGGCGCCGAGCGCCCCG
>Ga0315277_10003870_pt1 | contig 20155 bp, 14 predicted proteins | sample YL17G05_15_MG_FD_203695 | JGI IMG/M metagenome (GOLD analysis project Ga0315277, IMG submission 203695) | Sediment microbial communities from Yellowstone Lake, YNP, Wyoming, USA - YL17G05_15 | ecosystem: Environmental > Aquatic > Freshwater > Lake > Sediment | place: USA: Wyoming | collected... | reverse complement strand
CTTCGTGGCCGATTTTTCTGGAAAGGGGTAAGAAATGGACGAAGTATTTGCAAAGATTAAGACGTATGATTGGGGCCAGAGCCGCGCTGCGCTCACCGACGTTAGCGACCTTGTGCGTAAAGCGCACGCCTCACCCGAACAACTAAGCAAAGTTGAGAAAGACCTGCTGGAAGTGCTCAAGTCAGATGCTACGTATGCCGGCAAGCAATTTGTCTGCAGGGAACTGAGCATCATTGGAACGGAGCAGTCCGTGCCGACTTTAGGCGCGCTTCTTACGGACGAGAAAATGTCCGATATGGCCAGGTATGCCCTTGAGCGGATACCCGGGGCGGCTGTTGATGAGGCCTTGAGGAGCGCCCTGCCGAAAGCATCCGGCAAAACGAAAGTCGGTATAATCAATTCTCTCGGCCAGCGCCGTGACGGCAAGGCAGTTTCTGCTCTGGGAAGTATGGTTGGTGATTCCGACCAGATGGTGGCTGCTGCCGCGGTCAGCGCTCTGGGCAACATTGCCGATGCGCAGGCAACAAAAGTCCTGGCAGAAGCCAAAGGCAAAACGACCGGCAAATTGCGAGCGCTGGTCCTGGATGCATATCTAAAGTGTGCCGACCGGCTTGTGGCTGAAGGCAAAAAAGCCGAAGCTCTGGCAATTTACGACGAGCTCAGGAAGGAGCCTAAACCCATAAGTATTGCTGCGCTGCAGGGCAAACTTAACGCAGAAAAAAGTAAGGGAACAAAATGAAAAACTGTTACGCTACCTGCGGATTTTTGATTGTCCTGGTCTGTGTTTGTGGTATTTGTGCGGTTGCATCCGCACAGGGGCAGGATGATGCCGTCGCAACTATTCTCGATGAGCTTAAACGCGGCGACCCCGAAACGCAGGCGGTGGTCATAGCGGCGGTCAGAGATATGCCGGGGGAGGAGATAACGAAGGCATTGGTCAAAGAGCTTCCAAACCTTGCTCCTGCTGCTCAGGTGCAGCTACTCTCTGCCCTCGGAGACCGCGGCGACCGGGCGGCTTTGCCGGCGGTTATTGCTGCTGCAAAGGCGGCCAACCAGACAGTTCGGATTGCAGCATTGAGGGCATTGGGCCAATTAGGCGACGCTAACAGCGTTATGCTGCTGGCGCAGATAGCGGCGGCTACCAGCGGGGATGAGCAGAAAGCTGCCCGCGAGAGTTTGTATCGGCTCCGCGGTCCTGATACGCAAAAAGTGATTACGGTGGGTATGCAGTCAATTGATGGGGCAATCCTGGCGGGAATACCACAGGCCGACCCCAAGACGAAAGTCGAACTAATTACCGGCGTTGGTGAGCGCAATATAAAAGCGGGCGTGAAAATCCTGTTGGAAACTGCAAAGGACCCCGACCGCAGTGTTCGGCTGGAATCCCTACGGGTCTTAAAAACTATCGCAGACAAGGAAAATTTGCCGGCATTAGTGGAGATTCTTTTGAGCTTACAAAGTAACTCTGACCGCAGTGACGCCGAGAAGACCATCGCAGCCGTTGCACATAAAATCCCCGACAAGAACCGCCAGGCCGGGGCTGTGTTGACTGTTCTGCCTTCGGTTAAAGACGTCAGAAATCGATGCTCTCTATTGAGTGCGCTTGGCAAAATAGCAGATAATACCGCTTTGCCTGTGCTCCGCACAGCTTTAAGCAGCCAGGATGCCAAAGAGCAGGATGCCGCCATTCGTGCACTGTCGGAGTGGCCTACCGCTGAGCCGATTTCTGACCTGTTGAAAGTGGCCGAGAGCTCCGACAATAAAGTGCACAGGATTCTTGCCCTGCGGGGATTTGTGCGATTGTTGGGGATTGAGAGCGGCCGACCGGCAGAGGAAACGATTGAGATGTACAAAAAGGCAATGGCGCTGGCGCCGGATGTAAGTGAAAAAAAGAGAGTATTATCCGGCCTGGCCGGCACCAAATCCTTCGCTGCGATGCAAATGGCCGCCTCGTATCTGCAGGATGAGGCATTGCTCCAGGAGGCAGAATTCGCAGTAGTTAAAATCGCCGAGGCCATACACGGCAGCTACCCGCAGAAATGTAAAGACCTGTTAAAGAAAATTCTCCAGACCTCAAAAAATGATTCGTTGCGAGAGCAGGCGCAGGAGGTCATAAATCGCCTTGAGCAATTCGATGACTACCTGACCGCCTGGCAGGTCACTGGTCCATACACCAAAGAACAAACAGATGGTCCGGGACTTTTTGATGTCGCCTTTGCTCCTGAGCAACCCGGCGCCCAGGGAGTGGTCTGGCGAGTTATGCCGGCCGGCACAAACGCAGATAGACCCTACCTTGTGGAATTAGATAGGCTATTCGGCACAGATAACAGTGCCGCCTACCTGCGCACTAAGGTCTGGTCCGACAAAGAACAGAAAGCCCTGTTGGAAATAGGCAGTGACGATGGGATTAAGGTGTGGCTCAATGGCCAAGTGGTTCACGCCAATAATGCCACACGTGGTGTTAATCCAGGTGAAGACAAAGTAGAGGTTATATTGAAACAGGGATGGAACCAGTTGCTGCTGAAAGTTACCCAGGGCGGCGGAGAGTGGGCCGTTTGTGCCCGCCTTCGTAAAACAGATGGCAGTAAGCTTGAAGGATTGAAAGTGCAGGCAGTAGATTAAAAATAATCTCATTTTTTGAGACGTAGCGCATCGTGTCAGAAGTAGTTTGGGATTTTATTGATAGATATCGCCACGTATCATAACAGGAGAATATATTATGGTTCTGAAGATAATGCACAAAATTGACTTCTGCAAAATTGGTATTGTAGCATCAGCTTTAATTTTATCCCTCGTGATGTCATCCTGCGCAAGGCCCGCGGGCGAGACGAAAAAGGCGGCCAGCATCATCAAGCATGATGAGGCGATTTCTGAAAGTCAAAGAGTCGATACATTTATGGGAGATTGGAGTGGTAGCTGGAGATTAAGTGATGGAAGCCAATCAGGAGGGCTTGTATCGCAGGTGATAGCTTTGGGGAAAGGGCAGTATCGGGTGAATTTACTGGAAGCTTTTGATGAGCGCACCGAGCCAATAGCCGTGTTTGAAGGCACGGTCCAAGGCGGCAAGCTGCCTCTTGCCGGAGAGGCAAAACATAAGGGGGCTAACTTGCAGGTTCAGGCAGCCATTGAAGCCGACAAGTTCACCGGCGATTTCAAAGGCCAAACCGCGGAAGGAGATGATGTCTCCGGCACCTTTGAACTTGAAAAGAAGGTTCGGCTTTCGCCCACTTTGGGAGCAAAGCCGCCTGCCGGTGCAATTGTCCTTTTTGACGGAAAAAACTTCGACCGGTGGGAGCGAATAGGAGCAGTGGGCGGCAAAGCCGATAAAAACCAGGTGCGGTGGAAACTGCTGCCCGGTGGTGCGATGGAAGTTACCCCCGGCAGCGGTTCAATCGTTACCAAAAAGAAATTCTCTGATTTCAAATTGCATATGGAGTTTCGCACGCCGTTTATGCCCGATGCTCGCGGCCAGGGCCGCGGCAACAGCGGCGTGTATCTGCAAGGCCGTTATGAAATCCAGATACTCGACAGCTACGGCCTCGAAGGCCGCGACAATGAATGTGGCGGCATTTATACTGTTGCCGCACCGCTTGTGAATATGTGCGCTCCGCCAACGCAGTGGCAGACTTATGATGTTGTTTTCCACGCTCCGCGGTTCGATGGCGCTGGCAAAAAGACTAAAGATGCCTCAGTCACAGTAGCGCACAACGGCGTTACTATAATCTGCCAGAAACAAATTCCAGGACCCACAGGCGGCGCCCTGGATAACAATGTGAATCAGCCGGGCGGCATATATCTGCAGGACCACGGCAACACGGTTCAGTTCCGCAATATCTGGCTGACCGAATTACCTGCTGAACGTGCTTCGCCTTGATTTTGGTTTTAAGGGTAAAATAGAGCCTGCCACAGGCAGGTTTGGGTTGTTTTTTTAGAAAATTCAAAACAACGTTTGTTTAAGGAATATCAATTATGAGAAACCTGAAAAAGAGAATCTTGCAGCAAGACAAAAAAATTTCACGGCGTGATTTTATGGGCGCAGCTAGCGCAGCGGTAGCGGCGTTTACGATTGTGCCCCGGCATGTGCTCGGCAGTCCCGGCAACAAGCCGCCAAGCGAAAAACTCAATATCGCCGCCATTGGTGCCGGCGGCATGGGAGAAAATAATGTAAATGCCTGCAGTGACAGCGGTGAAAACATCGTCGCATTGTGCGACGTCGATGACGAGAAAGCCAAGAATACGTTCAATCGCTACCCCAAGGCCAGAAAGTGGAAAGATTTCCGCAAGATGTTAGATGAGCAAAAGGACATCGACGCAGTGATTGTGGCTACGCCGGACCATACTCACGCGGTGGCTGCTATATATGCGATGCGGCGGGGTAAGCATGTCTATGTCCAGAAACCGCTGACTCACACGGTTTATGAGGCGCGGATGCTGACAGAGGCGGCAAGAAAGTATAAGGTCGCCACCCAGATGGGCAACCAGGGCCATTCAGGTGACGGTGTGCGATTGATATGCGAATGGATATGGGATGGGGCTATCGGCCCGGTTCGCGAAGTCCACGCCTGGACCAACAGGCCTATATGGCCTCAGGGGATTGATAGACCATCCGACACACCGCCTGTGCCTCCCACGCTGGACTGGGACCTGTGGGTCGGCCCATCGCCGATGCGGCCTTACAATCCTTGTTATCTGCCGTTTGCCTGGCGTGGCTGGTGGGACTTCGGATGCGGAGCATTGGGCGATATGGCCTGCCACCTGCTTGACCCGGTTTTCTCGGCGCTCAAGCTGAAATACCCGCTTAGCGTCGAATCCTGCGCGACCAAGGTTAACAATGAGACCTTCCCGCTGGCCTCCATCGTTCACTACGAGTTCCCTGCCCGTGGGGATATGCCGCCGGTTAAGCTGAACTGGTATGACGGCGGTATGAAACCACCCAGGCCCGAGGAGCTGGAACCTGGCCGACAGATGACCAGCGTGGTCTTTATCGGCGACAAGGGAAAGCTAATGTGCGGCGAGTACGGTGACAATCCGCGGATTATACCTGAGTCGAAGATGAAGGAATACAAGCGCCCGCCGCAAACTCTACCGAGGATAGAAGGCGGTCATCACGAAAAGAACTGGATCAGGGCCTGCAAAGGCGGCGAGCCCGCCTGCTCAAACTTTGACTACTCCGGCCCATTTACCGAGGCCGTTGTGATGGGCAATCTTGCCATTCGTCGGCTGGGAGAGAAGTTGCTGTGGGATGGTGCGAATATGAAGGTTACAAATGATGATGAAGCCAACAAATTCGTCAAACAGCCCTGCCGTGAAGGATGGTCCTTGGAGATTTAGAAAGCGATTCAAATACTTATGGAAATTTTTGTATAGAAAAGAGGTGCTATTCTATGAAGAGACAGAACCAAACGAGCAATCAGCAGAATAGGAAACTCTCGCGCCGGGATTTTATGGGCAGTGCCGCAGCAGCGGTTGCGGCCTTTACGATTGTGCCCCGGTATGTGCTGGGACAGGCCGGCAATCCTCCTCCGAGTGAAAAACTCAATATAGCAGGCATCGGCGTGGGAGGTCAGGGGGCCGGTGACATTGATAATGTCAGCAGCGAGAATATTGTGGCCCTATGCGATGTCGACCAGGAAAAGGCAGGAGGGACCTTCAAAAAGTTCCCCAACGCGAAAGTTTACCGCGATTACCGCCAGATGCTGGAAAAGGAGAACAAAAATATAGACGCGGTGGTCATCGCAACGCCGGACCACAACCATGCCCCTGCTGCTATAATGGCCATGAGGATGGGCAAGCACGTTTATGTTGAAAAGCCGATGGCGCATACAATCTATGAGGCCCGCAAAATGGCAGAGGTGGCCCGCCAGATGAAAGTAGTTACCCAGATGGGTAACCAGGGCCACGCTGGTGAGGGGCTGCGGCTGACATACGAGTTCATTCAGGATGGAGCAATTGGCAAAGTCCACACGGTTCACATCTGGTCCGACCGGCCAATCTGGCCGCAGGGTATCGACCGTCCAACGGATACGCCGCCCGTGCCGCCCACACTTGACTGGGACCTGTGGCTGGGGCCGGCCCCGCAAAGGCCGTATAATCCCGCTTATGTGCCGTTCAACTGGCGAGGCTGGTGGGACTTCGGGTGCGGCGCTATGGGCGATATGGCTGTCCACAATGCCGACCCGGCTTTCTTCTGCCTCGATCTCGGTGCACCCATCGCTGCCGAGGCCGAGACAAGCGGCGTCAACAACGAAACCTTCCCGAAATGGCAGATTATCACGTACTACTTCGCGGCTCGCGGCGACCAGCCGGCAGTGAAACTTATCTGGTATGACGGCGGCAAGATGCCTCCGCGTCCGCCGGAACTTGAACCCGACCGCAAACTGGAAGATAACGGCATTATGTTTGTCGGGGATAAGGGCACAATTCTTTGCGGCGGCTGGGCCGGCGCACCAAGAATTATACCGGAATCGAAAATGCAGGCGTACAAAAGGCCGCCCAAAACCCTGCCGAGGTCACCAGGACACCACAAAGAGTGGATACAGGCCTGCAAGGATAACAATCCCAAAGGCGCATTGGCCGGCTTTGAATACTCAGGTCCATTTACAGAAGCGCTGCTGGTAGGCAATCTTGCTGTCCGCCTCGGCAAGAAAATCGAGTGGGACACCAAGAATATGAAGGCGCTGAATGCTCCTGAGGCCGACAAATACATCAACAAGGAATACCGAAAGGGCTGGGCGATATAAGCTCACTTTGTAAAGGGTTGCGAGATATAGACTGCTCGTTATAAGGAGATGCTGTTATGAAAAAAGACGGAATTACAGCCCCTAAGGGGTGCGGCGGGCAATTTGATAAGAAGTGTTCGGTAGATGTCGGGAGTGGGCGGTTATCACGCCGTGATTTTATAGGCGCGGCAACGGCGGTGGCTGCTTTTACTATTGTGCCGCGTCATGTGCTTGGAGGGCCAAGAAATATCCCTCCGAGCGAGAAGCTTAACATAGCTGGTGTCGGCATAGGTGGCCGCGGCGCAGGCGACCTCGACGAGGTCGGCAGCGAAAACATAGTTGCACTGTGCGATGTCGATAAGAACTATGCGGGTGGTGTCTTCAAAAAATATCCCAACGCCAAAGCATATACCGATTTCCGCATAATGCTCGAAAAGGAAGATAAGAACATCGACGCGGTAGTAATCGCCACGCCCGACCACACGCACGCGGTCATCGCCATGACGGCAATCAGAATGGGTAAGCACGTCTATTGCGAAAAGCCGCTTGCTCATTCAATCTACGAGTGCCGTAAGCTAACCGAGGCAGCCAGAGAGGCCAAGGTCGCAACTCAAATGGGAAATCAGGGACAGGCCTCGGAAGAGCACCGGCTGGTCTGCGAATTTATCTGGGATGGTGCAATCGGCCAGGTTCGCGAGGTTCATTCCTGGTGCAACAGGCCCATCTCGCAGCGAGGTATTGAGCGTCCTAAGGAGACGCCGCCAGTTCCTGAAACGCTTAGCTGGGACCTGTGGCTTGGTCCTGCGCCATATCGTCCGTATCATCCTTGTTATCTGCCGTTCAGCTGGCGTGGCTGGTGGGATTTCGGAACGGGCGTTTTAGGGGACATTGGCTGCCATCAGCTCTCTGTGATTTTCAAGGCATTGAAGCTCGGGTACCCGACCAGCGTTGAGGCCTGTTCAAGCGGGGTCAATTCTGAGACCGCGCCTTTAGCATCGATAGTCAGGTACCAGTTTCCAGCACGGGGCGATTTGCCGCCGCTTACGCTAACCTGGTATGATGGTGACCTGATGCCTGCCCGACCGCCGGAACTTGAGGACGGCCGACATTTCGGCGAGGCCGACGATAATTTATATGTCGGTGACAAGGGCAAAATGCTCGGCCATCGCATTATCCCTGAGTCAAAAATGCAGGAATACAAGAAGCCGCCGCAGACCTTGCCTCGCTCGCCGGGACATCACCGGGAATGGATAAACGCCTGCAAAGGTGGTCCGCCCGCGGGTTCCAACTTCGAGGTCGCAGGACCGCTGGCAGAGGTAGTTCTGCTGGGCAATATCGCCGTTCGATTGGGCCAGAAGCTATATGAAAAAGGCCTTAAGCTGTATTACGACGGGCCAAATATGAAGATTATAAATTTTCCTGAAGCCAATGAGTATATCCGGAGCGAGTATCGTAAGGGCTGGACTTTGTGATTACAGGCAGTTAGTGAATAGAGGAGTTAAGTTGTGAAAAATAAGAATCTTTCCCGGCGTGCTTTTATGGGTAGCGCTGCGGCGGCGGCCTTTACGATTGTCCCGCGTTATGTGCTCGGAGGCCCCGGCAATACACCACCCAGCGAGAAGCTCAATATCGCGGGCATCGGCATAGCAGGGCGAGGTGCAGGCGTCCTGGAGGGTGTGCAAAGTCAAAATATAGTCGCTCTGTGTGACGTGGACTGGAAACACGCAGCGGACACGTTTAATCGGTATCCTGCCGCCAAAAAATACCGTGATTTCCGTAAGATGCTGGAGGAGGAAGGTAAGAACATCGATGCTGTAACAGTGGCCACGCCCGACCACGTGCACGCTGTCGCTTCGATGATGGCAATCAAGATGGGTAAGCACGTCTATTGTGAAAAACCCCTGACGCACTCGGTGTATGAGGCACGTAAAGTTGCCGAGGCGGCGCGTGAGCACAAGGTCGCTACACAGATGGGAAACCAGGGCCAGGCATCCGAGGAGACGCGGCTGATGTGTGAATATATCTGGGACGGCGCTATCGGCCCTGTGCGGGAAGTTCACGTCTGGACCGATAGGCCATCGCAGGGTCTTTTTAATGTCTATTGGCCGCAGGGTGTTGACCGGCCGAAGGATGAGCCGCCCGTTCCTGAAACGCTGGACTGGGACCTGTGGCTTGGCCCGGCGCCATACCGGCCTTATCATCCCTGCTATCTGCCTTTTGCCTGGCGGGGCTGGTGGGATTTCGGGACAGGAGCACTGGGGGACATCGGCTGTCACAGCATTGACCCCATTTTCCGCGCCCTTAAATTAGGACATCCTACCAGCGTGGAGGCATCCTGTACGCTGGTGAATAAGGAGACGTATCCTGTGGCCTCTACCGTTCATTATCAATTTCCTGCCCGCGGTGATATGCCGCCAGTTAAGCTGACCTGGTATGACGGCGGATTGAGGCCGCCCCGGCCGGAGGAGCTCGAAGAAGGCCAGGAGTTTGGTGAAGGCGGTATTCTTTTTGTGGGTGATAAAGGCAAGATGCTCGGCCATCGGCTGATACCAGCATCAAAAATGAAAGACTACGGCAGGCCGCCGCAGAAGATACCCCGCTCGCCGGGCCATTTCGAGGAGTGGATTGAGGCCTGCAAGGGAGGCAAGCCAGCCGGCTCTAATTTCGACCACGCAGGTCTATTGGCACAGGCAGTTTTATTAGGTAATGTTGCTCTGCGTGTGGAACTAAGGGAGAAATTAACACGGATGAAGCTGAACTGGGACGGGCCGAATATGAAGATTACCAATCTACCCGAGGCCAACCAGCTCCTGCAACGTGAGTACCGTAAGGGTTGGACGCTGTAGTTGACGGATATTGAGGAGTCTGTTATGGATAGTAACAAAATTTCGCGTCGGCAGTTTCTTGGTAGTGCTGCTGTGGCAGCAGGTTTTACAGTTGTTCCACGTTATGTGCTTGGCGGGCCTCGCAACGTCCCGCCGAGCGAAAAACTCAACATCGCCTGCATCGGCGTCGGCGGAATGGGGGCATCTGATTCACAGCAGGTCAGCACGGAAAACATAGTGGCGCTATGCGACGTGGATTCCAAGAACGCAGCGGAAACATTCAAGAAGTTTCCCAATGCCAGGAAATACAGCGATTTCCGCCAGATGCTGGAGAAAGAGAAAAACATCGACGCTGTCACGGTATCCACGCCCGACAATACCCACGCAGTCGCAGCTATGATGGCTATAAAAATGGGTAAGCACGTCTATTGTCAAAAACCATTGGCGCATGATGTATTTGAGGTCCGTAAACTCACTGAGGCAGCCCGTGAGCACAAGGTGATGACCCAGATGGGCATTCAACTTCACGCCACGGAGGCTCTTAAGCTGCTGGTGGAAATAATCAAGTCCGGTATGATTGGTAATGTCCAGCGGGTGGATATCTGGAGCAACAAAAACTGGGGCGGCGGCACCCGGCCCATCGAGACCCCGCTTGTGCCTGATTGGCTCGACTGGGACCTCTGGCTTGGCCCGGCCCCCCAGCGCCCATATCATCCGACCTATCAGCCCGGCAACTGGCGCCGCTGGTGGGATTTCGGAACAGGCACATTAGGAGATATGGGCTGCCATATAATAGACCCTGCTTATTGGGCCCTTGATTTGAGTTATCCAGTAAGCGTGGAAGCCCACCCCGGCAAGTTTAATAATGAGACTTATCCGGAGGCAACGATAGTCCGGTGGGAGTTTCCTGCACGTGGTAACCTGCCGCCCGTGGTGGTGACGTGGTATGACGGCGAGAATATGCCGCCTCGGCCGGAAGAGCTTGAGCAAGACCGCAAGCTTCCCGACCAGGGCGGACTATACTACGGCGAAAAGGGTACTATCCTTGCGCCACACATGGATGGCCCACGGCTCATACCGGAATCGAAAATGAAGGGCTTCAAGCCCCCGCGGCAGCTTTTCCCAAGAGATGTTGACCACTATCAGGAATGGGTCAGGGCCTGTAAGGGCGGGGCGAAGCCGCTGGCCAATTTCGACTACTCAGGGCCGCTAACGGAAACTATCCTGCTCGGCAACGTGGCGGCTCGTGCCGGCGAGAAACTATCCTGGGATGGGCCAAACTGCAAAGTTACCAATGTCCCCGAGGCAAATAAATACCTCCAGCGACAATATCGCAAAGGATGGACGCTGTAGATAAAACAATAAAAGTAATACATTTGATTCAGGAGAATGAAAAATGAACAAGGATGCAAAAATCACCATTGTATTGGTTGCGATTGTTCCGTTTATCTGGTGCGTGACCAGAGTGTGTGCCGCTGACCCGTCAAAGGCAGACTGGCAGCTGTGCATGCAGGCATACACCTTCAATCGCTTTACGTTTTACGAGGCGATAGACAAAACCAAAGCACTCGGCCTGCGTTACATCGAGGCCTATCCCGGTCAGCAGCTAAGTAAGGAAAAGCCCGATGTCAAGTTCGACCATAACGTCTCTGCCGAGATAAGAGTGGAGGTAAAGAAGAAACTGCAAGCGGCCGGGGTGAAGTTAGTGAACTATGGTGTGGTGGGCCTGTCGAACAACGAACAAGAGAACCGAAAGGTCTTTGACTTTGCAAAGGATATGGGAATTGAGACGATTGTCTCCGAGCCGCCGGAGGACGCGTTCAAACTGATAGATAAGTTATGCCAGGAATACAAAATCAACGTTGCCATACACAACCATCCCAAACCTTCGCTCTATTGGGACCCCAATACCGTGCTCAAGGTTTGCAAGGGACGCAGTTCCCGCATAGGAGCCTGTGCGGATACCGGCCACTGGTTCCGTTCAGGCCTCGTTCCACTCGAATGCCTTAAAAAGCTTCAGGGTCGCATTATCAGTCTGCACTTTAAGGATCTGAGCGAAGGGCACGATGTAATATGGGGGACAGGAAAGTGCGACGTCAAGGCGATGCTGACTGAGATTGCCCGCCAGAATTTCAAGGGTGTGTTCTCAATTGAGTACGAGTACAACTGGGAAAATTCTTCCCCTGAAATTGCCCAGTGTATCCCATACTTTCAGAAGACCGCTGCGCAATTAAAACGAACCACCGCCCAACCAGAGCAGACCGCCACAGAATCGGGGCAGGTCGGTTGGCAATCAATTTTCAACGGCAAGGATTTGGCCGGCTGGGATGGGGACAGCCGATTCTGGTCGGTTAAAGATGGCGCCATTCGCGGCGAAACCAGCATCGGAAATCTTCCAAGTAACAATACGTTCTGTATCTGGCGCGGCGGCAAGCTCAAAGATTTTGAGCTGAAGATAAAGTTCTGCATCCAGAACGGCAACTCCGGAATCCAGTATCGAAGCAAAGACCTCGGTGAGTGGCATGTCGGCGGCTATCAGGCCGAAGTAGAAAACTCGCCGGGCAAGGTCGGCTTTCTCTATGATGAACGAGGCAGAGGGGGATTGGTCAACGTCGGTGAATTTGTGGTAATTGACGAAAACGGCAAGAAAAATGCCATCAGCAAGGTCTCCGACAAAGATGAGCTTATCAAGGCCGGCTACTACAAAGAAAAAGATTGGAACGAATATCACATCATCGCCCAGGGCAATCACATTGTTCAATACCTCAATGGTTTCCAGACAATCGAATTAATTGACAACGACCCCAAGGGCGGTTCTCGCGAAGGCATCTTTGCACTTCAAATCCACGTCGGCCCTCCAATGGTCGTTGAGTTCAAGGACATACGCATTAAGAATCTGGAGCCAAAATACGGCGATGCTGTCCTGCTTTTCAACGGCAAAGACCTTAACGAATGGGAAGTTGCCGATGATAAAACTAAATCCAAGTGGGTCGTAGGCACAGCCGCCGTTTCCCCTGATAACCCAAAGCAGCTTGTAGCCAACAAAGGCGAAGGTGAAATGATAAACCTTGCCGCCCAGCACGGCGACAGTCTCGATATATTCTCCAAAGCCAGGTTCGGCGACTGCCGTATCGAAGTGCAACTGATGGTCCCCAAGGATTCCAATTCCGGCGTCTATGTTTCCGGGGAATATGAGATACAGGTGCTGGATAGTTACGGCAGAGAAAAGATGGGCAATGGTGACATGGGTGCGGTTTATGGTGCTGCTCCGCCGCCCGTCAACGCTTGTAAGAAACCCGGCGAGTGGCAAAAGTACGTCATTGAGGTCATTGCTCCTAAGTTTGATACGAACGGCAATAAAATTGCCGCCGGCAATGCTAAACTTATAAAGGTGGAGCTCAACGGCCAGGTGCTTCATGAGAACCTCGAACTGCCCGGACCGACGCCGGGCGGCGTCACCGGCAGGGAAGCGCCTACCGGACCCCTTATGTTCCAGGGTAACCACGGCCCCGTGGCGTACCGCAATATCATAGTGATGCCAAAGCTTTTGTAGATGTTGTCGAGGGCATATAGATAGAAAAATCGCAGTTGCGCGCTTGACCGGAATCAAAAATATCGCCATAATGATGAGCGAATTAGCAAATTAGTTAATTGGCCATTAACCAATTAACTAAACAGAGGTTGAGAATTTCGGAGTTATAATGCAATGAGCAAGCGAAAAACGAAGAATGGTATAGACAGACGTAGTTTCCTGCGCTCCACCGCAGCCGCAGGTGCGGGTCTGGTATTGTCACCTGTGGTCTTCGGGCAGGCAGCCAGCGAGAAAAAACCAGAGGATATAAATGTGGCTTTGCTCGGCGCCGGAGCCCAGGGACAGGTTTTGATGGAGGCCTGCCGGAAAATTCCTGGTATTCGCTTCAAGGCGGTCTGTGACGTCTGGCAAGCATGGAACCTCAAACGGGTCTCCAATATATGGAAGAAGTACAAAATTGAGCACAATGCCTATACCGACTACAAGGAGATGCTCGACAAAGAGAAAGACCTCAATGCTGTCATAATCGCCACGCCTGATTTCTGGCACGCTGAGCACGCGGTGGCCGCACTTTCGGCCGGTCTGCACGTCTATTGCGAGAAGGAGATGTCCAACACGCTTGAAGGCGCTAAAAAAATGCTGCAGGCCGCCAAAGAGACCGGCAAACTCCTTCAGATTGGCCACCAGCGCCGCAGCAATCCCCGCTATATCCACTGCTACGACAAGCTAATCAAGAATGCAAAACTATTGGGTCGGATTACCACCATCAATGGCCAGTGGAACCGCGGCAAGGCATCCTGCGAAGATTTGCTTTGGCCAAAAGATACTGATATCGACAAAGCCACACTCGAAAAATACGGTTTCGAATCTATGCAGCAATTCAGAAACTGGCGGTGGTATAAGAAATTTGGTGGCGGACCTATAGTTGACCTCGGCTCCCACCAGATTGATATTTATGGCTGGTTCCTCGGAGCAAATCCCAAATCCATTATAGCCAGCGGCGGTGTAGATTACTGGAAAGGCCACGAGTGGTATGACCATGTAATGGCCGTTTATGAATACCAAACTAATGAAGGTGTCGTCCGGGCCTTTTACCAGACAATAACCACAAACAGCAGCAACGGATATTTTGAGCTCTTTATGGGTGATGAAGGGACACTATTAATCTCCGAAGCTTCCGGCCGAGGTGATGTCTATCGCGAAAAATGGCTTCCGGATGACCATTGGGACAAGTGGGTCAAGATGGGCTACCTCAAGGCGCCTCCGGAGGAAAAGAAAGAAGAAAAACCGGCAGCGGCTGATGGCGCAGTCGATGTGCGAGAGTCACCTAAACCGCCTCGCTTTGATTTGCCGGTAACGATGGATAAGCCATATCATCAGCCGCATCTGGAGAATTTCTTCGATGCGATTCGTGGCAAGGCAAAACTCAATTGCCCCGCTGAGGTCGGATACGAAACTGCTGTTACCGTGTTGAAAGTCAACGAAGCGATAGAAGCCGGCAAGAAACTGGAGTTTAAGCCGGAGGATTTTAAGGTTTAGCCGGTAGGTGTACTCGATGCTCGATGCCAGATACTCCGCCGTAAGGCGTCCCCAAGCGGAGATGCTCGTCGAGCAACGAGATAAAGGATTGGCCGTACGTTGAAAAAAGGATTGAAAGTAATAGGTGTCTTGTTGTATCTTTCGGCAACTTTGTCTGTTACTGCCGAAGCCGGCGAGAAGTTGTTGGGAGATGAAAGCGACGGCAGCAGAGCCGGTTCCCACCATCTTATCTACCTATATCCTGAAAACGAAGAGGGTAAAAAAGGCAACAAAATAACTCCGGACGATAAACCGCTTCTGCCATTTTCGACTCGCTGGACGTGCGGGGATTGTCACAGCTACAATACTGTTAGCAAAGGCTGGCATTTTAATGCCATCGATGCAAATGTCCCTCCCGGCCGGCCCGCTCAGCCGTGGATTCTTATTGATGGTGCAACGGGGACGCAGGTCCCTGTTTCATACCGCTCCTGGCCAGGGACATACAGACCTGAGCAGGTTGGCTTGACGGCTCGTCGATTTACCAAGCTATTTGGCAGGCATATGCCCGGAGGCGGTGCAGGAGAACTTGCAAGCAAAGACCCTGATGAGATTGGCCGCGAGTATATATCGGGTAAGCTGGAAATCAATTGTCTGGCCTGCCACAACGGCCATCCGGGTCAAGACCAGGGAAGCGTGGAAGGCTATGCAGTGCAGGTATCGCGGGAGAATTTTCGCTGGGCGGCGGCTGCTTCTACTGAGTTGGCAACGGTTCGTGGTTCGGCTGAATATATGCCTGATACTTATGACCCTTTTATGCCCGCACCGCTGGAAAGTAAAAGATTGACACCACCTACGATTACCTATCGGGAAAACATATTTGAGCAAGAAAACAAGGTTTTTTTTAATATTGTCCGAAAAGTCCCTGCCGAACGCTGCTACTTCTGCCATTCCAATTCGTATCTGGTTGAAAAGGAAACAGAAAAGTGGACATCAGAGGAGGATGTGCACCTTACCGCAGGACTGACCTGCGTTGATTGTCACCGCAACGGCATTGACCACAACATTACCCGCGGATACGAAGGAGAAAACTGTGCCTCAACAAATCCTCTGGCGGCCACTTCATCCTGCCGGAGTTGTCATCTTGGGGAAAAGCCGTCGTCGATACCGGTAGCGGGTCGGCTGGGTGCACCTGTGCCCAAGCATCCGGGCATCCCGCCGGTGCACTTTGATAAGCTCACCTGCACGGCCTGCCATTCGGGCCCTTGGCCGGCACAGAATACTTACCTTACCAAAACTTCGCGAGCCCACCGATTAGGAACAATTAACGTCAATAAATCCCCTGAGATGCTGCCTCATATAATTGCTCCTGTTTTTGCAAAGCAGCCGGACGGCAAGATTGCTCCACATAAGCTATTGTGGCCTGCCTTCTGGGGTGTTATGAAAAATTTACCCGACAAAAATACGGCGGGCCAGAATGTCACGCCGCTTGACATCGAGTTTGTCAGGCAAACTGCTGGCGAAGTCCTCGCAGAGGAAAAACGTCCCACTTCGGGTGATTGGCCGGCACTAACTGCCGAACACATTACCAAGGCCTTAAAATCGCTGTCTTCGGATAAATCATTGGAGGGTAAGGTCGTTTATATCGCCGGCGGCAAACTCTACTTTCTCGATGAAACAGGGAAGCTCTGCCAGGAAGAAGGTAATCCGGCAGCACAGCCATATTTATGGCCTATTGCCCATGATGTAAGACCCGCCGCCCAGGCGCTGGGCGTTCGCTACTGTACCGATTGCCACGCCACAGATGCCCCCTTATTCTTCGGTGCGGTCGCAATCGATTCTCCTCTTGCCTCGCAGCGAGGGTCCTTCAAAAAAATGTTCGAGTTTCAGGATATAAACTCACGTTATGCCTGGGCGTTTGCTTTCTCGTTTGTGTTTCGGCCGTGGCTGAAGGTTATTGCTCTCGGCTCTGCTGCCATTATAGCTGCCGTCTTGTTATTATATGCGCTTAAGGCGTTGGCCAGTGTTGTGAAAGCACTGGCTGAACGGGATTAGTGACTGTGATGGGAATATGTGAAGTATGTTTCGCACGGTTGCGATAATTGCTTTTATAGTTACTTTTGCCGGTATTGGCGTTCATTGTTTAGTTTTTCCTGTCACTGGAGAACGCCGCTGGGGGCCGGTGCACATCTTGAGACGACTGGTCTGTCTTTTCGCGCTGTTTTTCATAGAGCAGAAGTTAAGCCCGCTGGGGGTCTTGAAGAAACTTGTGTTTCTGCTGGCGCTACTTTGCTTTGTGGTGCTGGCAGTTACCGGCTTTTATCAGCGGCTGGTCTTCGGTGTTCCCATTTCCGGCTATTTTGTAATGGTGCACGCAACTTTTGCGCCGGTTTTCGCAATCTGCCTGGCGGTCCTGGCTGTGCTGTGGGCTCGCAGTCATCGCTTCGAGCGCAGCGATTGGCCGCTGCTACAGCGCATCATTGAGCGGGTTACTTTGTGGAAAACCTCTACTGAAGAGAGTGTTTACAAAAGTGCCTCTGTTGTACAGAAAATAACATTCTGGGTGATTGTGTTTCTATCCCTGCCCTTAATCCTGTCGATTGTTTCGAGCATGTTCCCGCTATTTGGAACGAACTGGCAGGAATTTCTCTTGGCCGCACACCGCTGGACCGCACTTGTATTTGCAGTGGTCGCAATTATACATATTTATCTGGTAATCCGAGCTCAACTGAAACAATAACAACTGGATTCCTTAACTTTGATTTTTTACTCTTAATTTTTGAGTTTTCGATGCCGGAAAGGAGCAAGTGCCTATGCGAAAGGTAAAGGTAGCGGTGGTGGGGCTTGGCTTCGGCGCCGAGTTCATTCCTATTTATCAAAGGCATCCCAACGCTGAGTGTTATGCTATTTGCCAGAGGACTAAAAAGCATCTCAACCAGATAGGCGACCAGTTTGAAATTAAAAGACGCTTTACCAGATTTGAAGACCTCCTGGATATTGCCGAGCTGGATGCTATCCACATTGTTTCGCCGATAGCCGACCATGCCTGGATGGCGCTGGCTTCTCTGAAAGCAGGCAAGCACACTGCCTGCACAGTTCCGATGGCGACCACCACAAAGGACTGTCTTGCGATTGTGCGGGCAAGGAAAAAGGCCGGCAAAGTATATATGATGATGGAGACTGCTGTCTATACACGGGAGTTCCTTTATGCAAAGGAGCTTGTTGAATCAGGCAAGCTCGGCAAGATTCAATTTTTGAGGGGTTCGCACCAGCAGAATATGGGATTGCCCGGCTGGCCGGATTACTGGTATGGTTTCCCTCCTATGCACTACGCAACCCACGCTGTCAGCCCCTTGCTGTGCCTGGCGAAGAAAAGAGCCGAGTCGGTTGTCTGTTATGGCTCAGGCCGAATCCGCAAGGATTACAGCAGGCGATACAATTCTCCTTTTGCAGTTGAAACTGCTCTTGTAAAATTGATGGGTTCAGACCTCGCCTGCGAAGTTACCAGGTCGCTTTTCGATACAATCCGCCAGTACAGAGAAAGTTTCGACGTATATGGCACCAAGCTTTCGTTCGAGTGGGAGCAGACCGCCGGCCAGGGGCCTGCGATTTATTCCGGTTACGAGGACGCTAAAAGAGTAGAGGTTCCTGATTATGGGCGATTGTTGCCGAAAGAAATAGCTCCCTTCACCGGCCACGGTGTCTATGACGAGGAGCACGAGCATACATCCTTTATTCAGGGCAGCGGCCACGGCGGGTCTCATCCGCATCTGGTTCATGAGTTTATTTGCGCTATTATTGAGAACCGCCGGTCCGCGGTCGATGCTAAACCAGCGGCAAACTGGACGATGACGGGCATCTGTGCCCACGAGTCGGCAATGAAGGGCGGCAGGAGAATCCAGATTCCGCAGACAGATTAGTTTTAAGTGGACGTGTTTCAAACATCTGGCGAAATAGTTAGCCGGATGTTATATTCGTGAATCCTGGCGAGTCGCCAGGCGAGTGTTTATTGGTATATTTTAGTTAAGGAGAACAGATTATGAGTAACGGAATTCTGCCAAGTTATTTGAGTATGGCCAAGCCCAACCCTCCTGATAACCGGGCGCCCTGGTATAAGAACACGGCCCAGACATACGCCGGTATCTTCCTGTGGTTTGTGTTCTGGAGCCAGGTTGCCAGCGGTGGGACAAATGTGCCAGGCGGGGTGCTCTCAAAAGGCCTCGGAGTCGCATTACTCGGCTTGATTGTCGCTGCCTTATTGTGTCACTTTCTTTTCTACTATGTACCCGGCCTATTTGGTATGAAGACGGGCTTGCCGCTTTATGTTGTAGGAAGCTCAACATACGGGACCCAGGGCGGCTTCCTGATGCCCGGGTTTTTGATGGGTATCCTGCAGTTTGGCTGGCTCGGTGTGAACGCTTATTTTGCCTCGCTGGCGTTATCACCTCTGTTTGGCGGCAACCCGGCAGCGCAGAAGGTAATCGCGGTCATCTGGGCGGTCCTTGCTGCCTTTGTCGGGCTCAAGGGAATCCAGTATGTCGCAAAGGTTGCAACTTTTCTGCCTTTAATCCCGCTGGTCATACTGATTGTTATGACAGGTAAAACATTGGGCGGCATAGGCAGCTTTGACCCTGATAAACTTATTGCTGCCGGCACTGTGGCTGCGGCAGGTCAAGGCGCTGCCCTGAGTTCGTGGGGTGTTCTGGCTCTTTGCATAACTTATGTCGTTGGATTCTTTGCGACCGCCGGGGCTGCGGGCGTGGACTTTGGAATGAACAATAGAGACGAGAAGGACGTGCAGATGGGAGGCCTGGTCGGCATTGCTCTGGCGATTATTGTGGCAGGAGGCGCTTCCTTGTTGATTGCGGCAGGTGCATTCGGAGCAGGCGGTAAGTATGGACTCAACACTGCTGACCCAGGTTTTATGAGCACAGTTATGGGTTCGCAAGGCGCAGGAAAAACTATGGGACTGCTGCTTGCGCTTGCTGCGTTCCCTCCGGCATGCTTTTCATCCTTCATCGCTGCCAACAGCTTCAAAACGACACTGCCTAAAGTCAACCCGTTTGTCTCTGTCGGAATTGGTACTGCTGTTAGTGTCCTCCTTGCGGTAACTGGATGGGCTGGTGACGCAGGGCGCGTCTTCACAGTCATCGGTGCATCCTTTGGGCCTATCTGCGGTGCAATGATGGTGGATTACTTACTGTCGGGCAAGAAATGGGCTGGTCCACGGGCAGGGTTTAACTTAGCCGGCTGGATATCCTGGGCGGCTGGGTTTATCGTCGGAATAGCACCGCTGGTCAAACTGGCTAACGTGCCGGCTGCTCCACTGGTGGCATTTATTGTCGGTGCAGTGCTATACTATGTTCTTGCGAAAGCCGGTTTGCAGCCGCCAGTTGTTCCGATGACATCGGGCGAGAAGGCCCAGAGAAGCTGATGCTGTTATAGGCGGGCTTGAAAACTAAAGGCCGTGCCGATGAATTGTCTTGTTCAGCAGGGATTCGACAGAAGCCGAATCCCTGCTTTTATTTACGCGTTTTTAACGGAAAATGGCGGTTGGCGTACCA
>Ga0315277_10003869_pt1 | contig 20156 bp, 16 predicted proteins | sample YL17G05_15_MG_FD_203695 | JGI IMG/M metagenome (GOLD analysis project Ga0315277, IMG submission 203695) | Sediment microbial communities from Yellowstone Lake, YNP, Wyoming, USA - YL17G05_15 | ecosystem: Environmental > Aquatic > Freshwater > Lake > Sediment | place: USA: Wyoming | collected... | reverse complement strand
GAACGTTGTTGTGACGTGTGGCAGTTCGAGAGTGAGTGCTGGGGACGAAGATCAACCGGTTAGGGCGGTTCCAGGGACGGGATATCAATGAGAAAACAGATACCTATATTACGTGGGCTTGCCATCTTGGCGGTGGTCTTGTATCACTGCGCTGCCTGGGGGCACACAGCAATGTTCTTCTGGACGCACCGATTTCGACAGGTTCAGCCACCGAACTACGACCAGTTTAGATCGATCGCGTATTACGTTCTGCTCGCGATTGAACGTCTTGCGTGGTTCAGTGTGCCCGCTTTCTTGTTCATTTCTGGATTCTCCATAGCGTATGCCGCGAGCGGTGCAGGGAACACCGTGAGCTGGGGAACGATACGGTCCCGAATCAGCCGTCTGGCGTTTCCATATTTCATATGGTCAGCGGCGATCTTTCTTGGTAACGGCGTCTTCCTCGGAACGTGGCAGAAGCCAGCTGAGTATCTTGGGCGGCTTGCGGTTGGTAATGCCGAGGGGCTTTACTATTTCGTGCCACTTCTGGCTCAGTTTTACATTCTGTCGCCGGTGATCACGCGCTTGGCAAAGAGGCGACCCGTTCTCCTGCTCGTGGGTGCGGCAGCGGTTCAAACGACAATGCAGTATCTGTTACATTCACCCGGCGGGGGTATCGCCTACCCATGGGGATTCTTCTATTGGGCGCTTCTGTTCCCTCTGGGAGCAATCGTTTTTCTGCACTATCAACAAGCCAGACTCGTTATCAGCAGACTGAAATGGGTGGCGTTGGTTGTAGCTGTTTGCAGTTGGCTGTATTCTGTGCGTGAAGTTGTTGTTTTATTCTCACGCGGATCAGGGTTCGGTGTAGCGCACCATGCCGTTCGATTTTCGTCATCGCTGTATGCACTGGCGTTCATAGCGGCTTTTCTCGGGTTCGACAAGGCGAAGATACCGTTGTCCGGCTTCCTGCAATGGTTGGGAGCCAGGTCATACGGGCTCTATCTTCTTCACTTTACTGTGCAATTGGCTTTATCGAAGTTCATATATCGCTATGCATCGTGGCTGCTTGGAATTCAGGTTCTCTATCAGTCTGTGTTACTGCTGGCAGGTTTAGGGTTGCCGATTGCGTTTATGGAAGTCGTCGCCAGGTCTCCTTTGAGGAAAACGTATCGGTATCTGTTTGGCGCGACGCCGCCAGCCCCTCTGCGCAAGAAACCTGTATCGCGCAAAGCTCCAACGTGTTGTTCCGTCACAAGAACCGTCGCCTTCGTTGAGCGTTGCGCGGACGACCGCGGAAACGGGGGATTAAGGTCAGATGTGTGCCATTTGTGGCGTGCTGAATCTGAATGAGTATGGAGCAATCGAGCCGGAGATTCTCCGGACGATGATCGCCGTGGTGCGACATCGCGGTCCGGATGAAGCGGGCGTCTATATTGATGATCGCGTTGGGCTTGGTCATGCGCGATTGAGCATCATTGACCTGAGCGGCGGCAGTCAGCCCTTGAGCAACGAAGACGGAACGCTCTGGATCGTGTTCAACGGCGAAATATACAACTATGTCGAGCTGCGGCGAGAGCTTGAGCAGAGAGGTCATCGGTTCAAGACCCAATCCGATACGGAGACGATCATTCATGCGTACGAGGAGTACGGGTACGGCTGTCTGCAGCGGTTCAACGGGCAGTTCGCCTTCGCGCTGTGGGACCGACGGTCTGCTGAGTTGCTCTTAGCTCGCGACCGACTGGGAGTACGTCCCCTTTTCTACACGATCTCCAACGGTCAGTTGATCTTTGGGTCTGAGATCAAATCGATCGGGGTGCATCCAAATGTCTCATTAGATATTGACCCGGTCGCGCTACGCGAGGTATTCACCTATTGGGCACCCCTTTCTCCTCGCACGGCGTTCAAAGAGATCGCGGAAGTGCCACCCGGCCACTTCATGGTAGTTCGGAACGGACAGACTCGGCTGGAAAGGTATTGGCAGCTCGACTTCCCGGAGGAGGGTGCCGAAGCAACCACGTCTATTGACGAACTTGCTGCTGAGTTGCGCGAAGCGTTGATAGCTGCTACCCGCCTGAGATTGCGCGCTGATGTTCCCGTCGGCGCATATCTGAGTGGCGGGCTGGACTCGTCGGTCATCACGACGATTATCAGGAATCACACGGACGCCCCGCTCATCGCCTTTTCCGTGAGATTTGAGGATGAACGGTACGACGAAGGGTGCTATCAGAAAGAACTCATAAAGTATTTGGACACCGAGTGCCGCGAGGTAACGTGTTCTGCGAGCGATATTGCCCGAGTGTTTCCTGATGTTATCTGGCATACGGAAGCGCCAATCCTTCGGACAGCGCCAGCGCCGATGTTTCTCTTGTCAGACCTCGTTCATCGAAGCGGTATCAAGGTCGTGTTGACCGGAGAAGGATCGGACGAGTTCTTGGGCGGGTATAATATATATAAGGAGGCGAAGATCCGGCGGTTCTGGGCTCGATACCCTGAATCGAAGGTGAGACCGCTGCTGTTGCACAAGCTATATCCATACCTGGCGCAGTCTCCGGCACGCGCCGGGCAGTTCTGGCAGGAGTTCTTCCGTCCGGGCATCGAAGATACGGAATCGCCGTACTACTCTCATGTGCCCCGATGGCGGAACACCGCCAAACTCCACGCCCTGTTTTCCGACAGGGTCCGGTCCGAGATCGGCGGTCACGATAGCACGCCGGATCTGGAAGCTCTCCTGAACCCACGCATCGTGGATTGGGACCCGCTGGCTCGTGCTCAGCACGTGGAAATCAGCACGTTTCTGTCGCCGTACCTACTGAGCTCCCAGGGCGATCGGGTAGGTATGGCGCATTCGGTTGAGGGACGATTCCCGTTCCTGGATGTGAACGTTTTGGAGGTATGTTCGCGGATCTCTCCAAGGTATAAGCTGAGAGGGTTGACTGAGAAATATATCCTGAAAAGGAGCATGCAAGGCGAGATACCGGAGTCCATTCGACGACGGGCTAAACAGCCGTATCGGGCACCCGACAGTCCGTGCTTTTTCGGACCGAATGTACCTGAGTACGTGCGCGATCTCCTGTCAGAGAACGGTCTGAAACAGTCCGGTTTCTTCGATCACGATGCAGTTGCGCGGCTCATTAGGAAGTGCGAACGACGATTGGGGCAACCAATGAGTGCCATGGATGACATGGCGGTGGTTGGGGTTGTGTCGTCGCAATTGTTGTACAACAGCTTCATCGAACGGTTCAGCGAAAAGGTCCTTGAGGCAAAACGAGCTCCTCTCAATATGACCGTGTGGGTTGATGCACGAAACGCACCGGTGTGCGCTAGCTGAACGGATTTGGGGAGGGGGAAAGGTTGAACAATATGGAAACAATGACGGTGAGAAAGGTTATCAAGGAGTTCATTTTCGAGAACTTCATGATGGGGTTGAACGAGAACCATCTCGGCGATACCGACTCGTTTCTCGAAAAGGGGATCATTGATTCCACCGGCGTGCTCGAACTCGTGGCTTTCGTCGAACAAACCTTCGGATTCGAGGTCGCTGACGACGAGCTCGTTCCGGAGAACTTCGATTCGGTTGCCAAGCTGGAAAGCTATGTTCAGCGAAAAGTGTCCCCGGGAGCCGATGGAAATGCTTCTGAATGATTTCCTTGAGATAAGCGCTCAAAAGTATCCGGACAAGTGCGCGCTCATATGCCAGGGGCGACGGTACACGTATGCCGAGCTCGACTTGATGTCGAACTGGGTCGCTAATGCACTCGTGAACCGCAGTGTCCAGAACGGCGACCGAATTGTGGTGTTCCTCGATAACTCCTGGCAGTCTGTCATTTCGATTTTTGGCATTCTCAAAGCTGGCTGTGCATTTGTCGTCGTAAATCCGCAGACAAAGGTGAAGAAGCTCTGTTACATACTGAACAATTGCGCCGCGAAAGCGTTCATTACCCACTGGAAGTACCGTCAGATGCTTGAGTCGGTCGAAGCGGAAGTTGGTTCCTTGGAGTTCTCGTTCGTCTGCAATGCTGAGGAAGGCGGTCTGGCGCAGGATAAGAGCCGCGTATCGCTTGAACACGTTTTAGCAGACGGACCGGATCGTAGATTGGGGCCGCGCGCTATAGATATTGATTTGGCCGCTATCATATACACGTCAGGCAGCACCGGATTCCCAAAAGGGGCGTCGTTCACTCACCGTGCAATGGTTTCTGCGTCAACCTCCATCGCGACGTACCTTGAGACCGCGGACACGGACATCGTCATAAACATGTTGCCGCTCGCGTTTGATTATGGGCTGTACCAGGTGCTCATGTCCGCTCAGGCGGGAGCCACATTGGTGCTCGAAAGAGATTTTGTCTTTCCGTATGAGATTGTCAAGGCGGTCGTTCACGAGCGAGTCACCGCGTTTCCCGGTGTTCCAACGATCTTCGGGATGCTTCTCCACCTCAAGGACCTTGAGCGATACGATTTCAGTTCGGTCCGCTACGTGACGAACACCGCAGCAGCGTTGCCTCCACGTCACATACGCGAACTTAAGAGGATATTCCCGAAAGCGAAGATCTATTCGATGTATGGTATAACCGAGTGCAAACGCGTCTCCTATATGCCACCCGACGAGCTGGATGAACGACCGACGTCTGTCGGGAAAGGCATGCCTAACGAGGAGGTTTACATCGTCAACGAGAAAGGCGAGAGAGTTAGGCCAAACGAGGTCGGCGAACTGGTTGTGCGCGGGTCGAACGTGATGATGGGATATTGGGGGATGCCCGAAGAGACCGCAAAAGTATTGCGACCGGGCAGATACCCAGGCGAACGGGTCCTGTACACGGGCGACCTGTTCAAGATGGACGAGGACGGGTATCTGTACTTCGTCGCACGTAAAGACGACATTATCAAGACGCGCGGCGAAAAGGTATCACCGAAAGAGGTCGAAGCTGTCATCTACGAGCTTCCGGAAGTGCTTGAGGTTTCAGTCGTGGGTGTTCAGGACGATCTCCTGGGTCAGGCTATCAAAGCGAAGATCGTGCTCAAGGACGGTCTAAAAAGCCTGACAGACCGCGACGTTATTGCTCACTGTCTCCGGAACCTGGAACCGTTTATGGTGCCCAAACATGTCGAGTTCGTCGCATCGCTGCGGAAGACCCAGTCGGGCAAGATCATGAAGCGAGATGTCGAGCCGGACGAGTAGGAAGGAATTGGATTGCGCGAAATGAGGCTGTGTACACAGTGCGTGTTGCCGGAGACGTTTCCGGGAATACGGTTTGATGACCGTGGCGTATGCAATTACTGTCACGCGGAAGAGCACTCAGCGGACCTTGACGGTCGAAAGGCAAAGTACCGGCAGAAGTTTGAGAACGTCTGGAGTGAGAACCGGGGCAAAAGCACGTACGATTGTCTTGTGTCCTACAGCGGCGGTAAAGACAGCAGCTATACGTTGAGCCTTATGGTGCGCGCGTATCAGGCACGCGTCCTTGCCGTTACGGTTGACAATGGGTTTGTCTCGCCGCAGGCTCTCAAGAACATCCGGGCGATAGTCGAAGGGTTGGGCGTAGATCACGTGCTGTTCGAGCCGCGATTCGATGTGCTGAAGCGAATCTTCGTTGCGTGCAGTTCGAGCCAGTTGTTTGCGCCAAAGACGATCGAACGCGCGAGCACGATATGTACGGCATGTATGAGTATCGTGAAGTTTGTCTCGCTCAAGATTGCGCTCGAGAAAAGGATACCGTTCGTCGTGTACGGATGGTCACCCGGTCAAGCCGGGCTGAGCTCGTCCGTGTTTAAGACGACGGCGCGTATGATCCGGAGCATGCAGGAACCTGTTCAGGAACCGCTGCGATGCGTCGTCGGCAAGGATATCGACCCCTATTTCCTGAATGAAGACGATTTTGCTCGCGCGGATGAGTTCCCCTATTACATCAACCCGCTGGCTTTTTCCGACTATGATGAAGGACACATTGTGTCCGTGATCTCGGAGTTCGGGTGGACACCTCCCGATGACACGGATCCGAACTCGACCAACTGCTTGCTTAATACCTATGCAAACGCTGTGCACAAGAAGCAATTCGGGTTCAATCCATATTCGTTCGAGCTCGCGGGATTGGTGCGTCGTGGTATACTTAAGAGGGAGGAAGCTATTAGTCGGCTATCCGAACCCGAAGATGACGGGGTTCTGGACAGCGTGAAACGTCGCTTGGGGATTACAGAACCAATCCCTCAACTTCAAGGAGCAAAGAGCACATCATCCGGAATCTGAAGATGCCCTTGCATATGGGGATTGTGAGGCGCATTATGATACGGAGGCAGTGAGAAGGGACCTAAAATAAGAGGCGAATATGTCGTAGTGAAACGTACAAACTGGTTTTTTGCTATGGCGCCGCTAATTCGCTGTTGCGGGCTTGCGGCTAGGATATCAGCTATCCTCACCAATATGGCGTGCATCCAGACGTTTCGGTCTTGTAGTACCGGAGACGTAACCTGTATAGCAGAAGAAGATGAACAAACCTCGTTTGTCGCCAGGTATTGAGGCTATTCTCGGTGTTGGCGTCCCTGAGCTTGCGTTGTAGTGCGCGGTAGGAAGTATGTGTATGTGGAGTCGTCTAAATGCTTGAGCGTGAATCTGTAGGACTTCTGAAAGCGCAGATCTGTAAGAGAGAAGCACACGTTGGTGTCATGGGGCTGGGTTATGTGGGCTTGCCTCTCGCGACGGAATTTGCTGCGGCAGGCTATAAGGTTACGGGCGTTGATACCGACCCGGCCAAGGTTGAGAGTATCAACCGCGGCAAATCGTACGTTCCCGATGTCCCGTCCGAACAGCTGGGCAAACTCAGAGAAAGAAAATTATTGTACGCGACCACAGACACGTCGGTTCTCGCTGAGATGGATACGATCAGCATCTGTGTTCCGACACCCCTTGGCAAGACGCGCGATCCGGACATATCGTTCGTTGTGGAAGCTACTGACAACATTGCAGCCAACGTCCATTCGGGACAACTCATTGTTCTTGAAAGCACGACGTACCCGGGCACCACCGAGGAAGTGATTCTTCCCAAGCTGGAGTCAACGGGATTAAAGGTGGGTGTTGACTTCTTTCTCGCCTTTTCGCCAGAACGGATTGATCCGGGTAACAAACAGTACACGCTCAAGAACACGCCCAAGGTCATAGCCGGCATCACTGCTCAATGCTGTGAACTTGCCAAGACCCTTTATGGTGCAGTCATAGAGCGGGTCGTTCCGGTCTCCTCGACGAGATGCGCCGAGATGGTGAAACTGCTCGAGAATACGTTCAGGTACACGAATCTCGCTATGGTGAATGAGCTGGCGATCATGTGCGAGAGGTTAGGGGTGGACGTCTGGGAGGTCATAGATGCTGCTGCAACAAAACCGTTCGGATTCATGCCGTTTTTTCCAGGACCGGGTCTCGGTGGACACTGCATACCGATCGATCCTCATTATCTCTCGTGGAAACTGAGAACGTTGAATTACACAGCTCGATTTATTGAGCTTGCAGACCAGATCAATACTGAAATGCCACATCATGTCGTACGCAAGATCGCTGACGGACTCAATGACGTGTCCAAAAGCGTGAAGAGCTCCAAGATACTGATTCTTGGTGTCGCTTATAAAAGAGATGTTGCTGATACGCGCGAATCGCCTGCTCTAGATATCATGAAATTGCTCTCGGCAAAAGGGGCGATAATCTCATATAGCGACCCGTACGTGCCCGTGCTCAAGTTCGAGAGTGAGCCGTACTATTCTGTGAGGCTCGATCCTTCGGCGCTCGAACAGTTCGATTGCGCGGTGATCGTTTCGGACCATTCCTGCTTTGACTACACTATGATAGTCGGACATTCCAAACTATTGGTTGACACGCGCAATGCCACGCGCAATGTCATCGGGGACAAGCGGAGAATTATCAAGCTCTGAAAAGAGAGTTGCGAGGAACGAGAAGGACGTCGAACTATCTGATAACAGGAAAAGCGGGCTTTATCGGTTCGAATATCGCTGAGTCGCTGCTCGAACGCGGAGAAAAGGTGCGAATCCTGGAGGATTTCGCAGCGAATGTCATTGTCTGTTGACGAGTGTGGACACTATGGAAAACATATCGGAAGACGCGAAAGATCTCAATACCGTTCACGTTCTGTCGAATAGGCATGTGCGTGCCGGCATCTTTCAGCGTACGACCAGGTTCGTCCGGGAGATGTTCGCGGAACTGTTTAGGTACCGCGAACTGCTCCTAACGTTAGCGTGGCGCGACATACAGGCGAGATACAAACACTCGCTTATTGGTGCCGGGTGGGCGATCTTTGTCCCGGTCATCCAGATGGTAGTGTTTGGGACGGTCTTGCAGAAGGTCGCCAAGATTGATACGGGAGACCTCCCCTACCCTATCTTTGTGTACTGTGGACTTGTACCGTGGCAGTTTTTCGAACAGTCCGTGCTCAAAGGTACGCAAAGCCTTGTCGTCAACAGTAATCTCGTGACGAAGATATATTTTGCTCGGGAAGTGCTTCCTTGTGCGGCCATCCTCGGAGGAGCGTTTGACTTTGTCATCGCCTCGACGGTGCTTGCGGGCATGATGGTCTGGTACAAGATCGCGCCGATCCACACGCTCGCATGGGTGCCGCTCATCATTCTTATACAGATAGTGTTTTCGTCCGGCGTGGTGCTTGTCCTGTCCATGGTGAACCTGTTTTACAGGGATGTTGGTCAGGCGATAACCGTCATGATGAGAGCATGGATGTTTCTCACTACGGTCATGTATCCCCTTGACAATACGGGTCTATGGCGTGTCGTTAACACGCTCAACCCGATGACGCCGATCATTACCGCGTACCGCGACGTCATCCTGAACGGAGCGTCCCCTGACTGGAGCAGCTTGGGTCCGGCAGCCGCTCTTTCGGCGGCGGTCTTGCTGATAGCGTGGATAGTGTTCCACACGAATGAGTTCAGATTTGCTGAGAACGTGTAACATGAACGAACCGGCCATCATCTTTGATCACGTCTGGAAGAAGTTCCGCAGAGGCGAAAAGGCGACCGGTGTGCGCGACCTTCTCGCAAGTATCCCGCGTCGGCTGATCGGTCTCTCGGGCAAACACCGCAAACATGAGACGTTCTGGGCATTACAGGACGTCTGTTTTCATGTTGAAAGGGGCGAATGTTTTGGGATCGTAGGACCGAACGGTGCCGGTAAGAGCACGATCCTGAAACTGGCATCGAACATACTGAGACCAAATGGCGGGTCGGTCAGAGTTGCTGGGCGAGTATCAACGCTGATAGAGCTTGGCTCTGGTTTCTCATGGGAACTTACCGGGTACGAGAACATTCTCGTCAACGGCTCGATCCTGGGTCTTACGCACGCGGAGATAAAGAAGAGGATGCCTCAGATCATCGAGTTCTCTGAACTCGACCACGAGGCACTGAGCACCCCGCTCAAGTACTACTCGTCCGGCATGTTCCTGAGGGTGGGTTTCAGCGTTGCCGTGTTTGCGAGCCCGGATATTCTGCTCGTGGACGAGATACTTGCCGTCGGCGATATGTCGTTCCAGATGAAATGTAACGACAAGATGAGCGAACTGAGACGGAGCGGGGTCACGGTAGTCGTGGTGACGCATAACCTTGGTCTCGTACGGCAGATGTGCGACCATGCCATGATGCTCGGCTCCGGCGTTCAAGCAGGTCCGGACGCGGCCGGCGCTATCGTTGACATGTATGAGACTACCGTCATGAAACGTGCGGCTGCCAAACTTGCCTCGAGCCGAACCGAGGATGATGCTCAGCAGCGCGGCGGCGTACGATTCACCCATGTTGCGTGGATAAACAGTAAGGACGCGACACAGTCGGGCATCCAGACCGGTTCGCCTCTGGAGATCGAGGTCGGGTACGTGTGTGATATTCCAGTGAAAAAGCCGAGCCTGCGCGTTGCGTTCATGAGCGCCGGCGGCAGCATTACGGAATGTCTGACGAAATTTGACGGTCCGCAAATTGAAGAATTGCGGGGTGGCGGGAAATTCACCATCTGGATTCCAGCGCTTGGCTTAGCGCCGGGATGCTACCCGATGAAGATCCAGATTTTCGACGAGTATGGCGTGCCATGCGCCACATCGGACAATGAGTACATGGTCGAGGTTCATCCAGGAAAAGTGATCGGAATCTCGGGACGCAGGTTGTTTTATCAGCACTATTCGTGGGAACATGCGCCGGACCGTCCTTGAATGAAGCTGCGGAGAAATGCGGGACACAAGGTTGTAACGTGAAAACGTTGCGGTTCACGAAACCTCAGGTAACGGGAAATAGGGTCGCATTTCGGTGGCAATGTGACCCGCCAGTTCCGCTGTTGCTCAGAGACAATTTCAGCATCGAATATCCTTTTTCGGTAGAAGACGCCGATGTTCCGGAGTCCATGTGGTGGTCAGTCCTTCTTGGATGTGCGTTTGCTACATGGAATTTCCTCGAGGATTACACAATCGTTTGTGACGGTGGTGTGTCATGTGAAGAGCGAGAAGCCTGGAGCCGGTTGGCTGATTACGAACGCTGGATGTTTCAGAAATATAGCGATGGCACCGGTCGGCATCGTCCGTTCGCCGTCGAAGCGTCGGAACTGGCTCACGGAGCTGCCGCGCCACGGACAGAAGCCCGAGGTGCTGCTAGTTGCCTCAGCGGCGGCAAGGAAAGCCTGCTTCAAGCAGGACTGCTTCGTGAAATGGGATCCCCGATGTCGCTTGTGAATATTATCTCACCGATACCAAGCCAGCGGGATCACGAAAGCCGGAAACGAACGCGGATCATGTCTCAGTTTGCAGGATGCTCGTGGGCTGAGTTGGTGAGGGTGAGAAGCGACGTGCGCTCCACTTTCGATAACAACTATCCGCGCGAGCACGGTGCAGGAGTTAGCTTCAATGAACTGGCTGACTCGGTTATATACGCGAGTCTTGCACTTCCTGTAGCGTGGTATCACAGACGCGAGTCCGTTCTGCTCGGAAGCGAATGGGAGGTATCCTGGCTCAAACGCCAGCACAATCTGCCGTGTCCTGACACGTATGCGATGTACTCCATACCGACGTTTGCCGGTATCGATGCCACATGGAGGAACCTCTATGGGATAGGGTACGGATCGTTGCTATTCCCGTTGACGCAATTCTGTATCGAGTCGCTTCTGTGCACCCGGTATAAGGACCTTTTGCCGATGCAGGATTCGTGTTGGCGTACTGACGGTATCCACGATTATTGTAGCCAGTGCGAGAAATGTTTGCGGGTGGCAAGTATGCTGTTGGCTCATAAGGTTTCGCCAACCGACATCGCAATTGACCTGAACCGATTGTTCAGCCCGGAGAGTTCTATCATGCGCGTCTGGCCGCCAGCATATGACGATATCGTCCACACCTTGTATCATGATTCGATACGGTACGCCGCGAGCAAAATCGATCCGCAGTGGGCATTGGACCTGTTTCGCGAGGGCACAAGCTTGCGGAACGGACCGTTCCGGAGATGGCGTACCAAGCGATCCTTTCTCAAGTGGAGGCAGCGTACCGCTGACAGTACGGTCGGGCACGTCGCATTGCCGAAGTCAGACTACTTCAAGTACGTGCCGGAGACGTATCGGGAATCCGTGCGCGGCATCGTGCATGAAGTTCTACCGGATGATGACACGCGCGACTTCTCGGAGCCGCTGGCGTGCATAGACGAAGCAATCGAATATTTGCGCGCGCCGTTTTCAGTTCTGACAGCAATCAGACAGATGGGGTGACCGCGAAGGGTATTGCGGCAACGTTGAGAACTGCGATGAAGATATTGGTCTTCTCAGGCGATGTTGGCAGCAAGAACGTCGGCGATATCGGGGTGACCTATAACGTCATTCGCAAAGCGAGAGAACGGTGGCCGGCCGCCGATATCATTTTTTTGAGCCGCGAGAATCTGACCGAAGATTACGACGTGACCACTGAGCCAGGTGCAGCACCCTACTTCTGGAGACCACCGCCGCGCCTGTTACATCTAGTCGGGGATCTGAATTCAAGAAAGATGGCTTCTGCGGTTCGATACGGTGCGATTACGGCAACCGCAATTGCGAAAAAAGCCGGGTTGCCGATGCTCAACCGTTCCGAACCGGCACGGCTGGCGGAGCTTGTGCGAGGATCGGACCTGGTACTTATCGCTGGCGGCGGTTACATGAACTACCTCTGGCCGTTGCTCCTGCTCGAGGCAGCGACGTTCTGCATGCTTGCAGACCGTTTCGACGTTCCGGTGATGGTGAGCGGACAAGGGGTTGGACCGTTCACACGAGCATGGCACAAACGAACTGCCCGGTACATATTTGAGAAAGCGACGGTTGCGTACACCCGGAACCCGTACTCGCGCGATATGCTCACGGCAATTGGTGTCAGCGAAGAAAAGGCGAAGAATCTCGGCGATGATACCGCGGATCTACCGTGCGGCTCCGTTTCTCCGGTTTTGGACTGTCCGTCAGAATCGGTTCGAGACTTCGAGACGCCCTTCATCGCATGTCATTTCCGGAATACGCACTGGTGCGTGTGTTCTGCCGACCATCTTGATCGTATAGCTCAGGTGCTCGATCGATTGGCTGTGAAAACGGGACTCCGGATCATTTTCTTCCCGCTTCACAGAGGGGTGACCGATGACGTTGCGGCAAATTTCGAGATTTATCGGCGGATGAGGGAGAAGCAAAAAGCTGAGATGCTCTTTCACACCTATCATCCTACAACCATGAAGGCGCTCCTTTCGCGGGCAACGCTGGGTGTTGGCATGGGGTTGCACTTCTCGATATTTCAATTGTCTTCGGGCGTTCCGTGCGTCGGGCTGTATCATACCGACTATTACTCGTTGAAACTGAGAGGCGCGTTCGCCCAGTCTGGCGTTGAACAGTTCGCGTTGAACAGCGAGGAGGCTCCGATTGACCGGATCGTTGAGGTTGCGGTGACCGCTTTCAACCAGCGAGATGCATTGCGGGCTCACCTTCTGGAGGCGACCGATAGGATGGTCCGGCAGATCAACGCAGCATGGGATAGGCTTGCAGAAGCACGGGCGGCTCGCAGCGGAGTCCGAGCAGCATTTCGTGCGCCGGCAGAGCTCGTTGAGAGAGGATCGAAATGACGTCAGCCGTCGTATCCGTACTGATGTCAGTCTATAACAGCAGCCGATTTGTTCGGGCGGTTATCGAGAGCATTTTGGGTCAGACATTTCGGGATTTCGAGTTCATTATCATTGACGACTGTTCGACGGACAATTCCGTCGAGATCGTACGCTCGTACAATGATCCCCGAATTCGTCTCATACCGCTGCCTGAGAACCGCGGCTTATCCGCGGCATTGAATTACGGCATCGAACAAGCGCGAGGCGAGTATATCGCTCGGGCTGACTATGACGATGTACCTGAGGTAGCCCGTCTCGAAAGACAGCTTGGGTTCCTTCGAGAGCATCCAGATATCGTCTTGTTAGGCACCTGGAACATGGTCATAGACGCAGAGGGTCGGTTGCGCGGTCGCACTGAGTACCCAGTATCACACGAGGAGATCGTGGAGCAACTGGCTAAGAAGAACTGTTTTTGTCATTCCTCGGTCATTGTGCGCACGGATGTGGTTCGCGAGCGTAGGGGGTATCGCGGGTTTCGTATTTCGCAAGACTACGATCTCTGGACCCGCGTCGCTGAGCGGTACCGCGTCGCAAACCTACCCGAGTATCTTATAAGGTACCGCGTCTTGCAGCGTAGCCTTTCCAGAGGCGCCAACTTAAAGCGCCAAGCACTTGAGTCTGCCATGGTAGGGTACCTTTACGTCGAGCGGCGCGCAGGCAGGTCGGATCCCCTTGACAACATCCCATTTTCCGAGCAGGCAACATGGATTGAGCAGCATGCGCATCTTGTCCGGAAGCAAGCGAAAGATAAGTACCGGGATGGTCTAGCTCTGTTGATGCACTACGGGTTGGGCGAACGCGGGACACGTCGAGCGCTCGCGTTCTGCCTGCGAGGCATCTGGAATTTTCCCCGCGAGCGTCTGTTTTGGCAGTTCCTCTACTATCATGGCACGTCACGTGCGATCCAGCGACTCGTTCATGTTGTTCGGAACATCTTTCGAGTTCTATACGGTGACCATGGTTAGTTCCACGAGGCAAAGATTCTATGAGCCGGTACACGTTTCTCGCTTCTTCGTTTTTCGAACGGTACCGGTTGGTTTTCTGGTTGGGCCAATAGGGAGGGGAGAATCGCTAGAATGAGGGTTGCGTTTTTAACCCCTGAATATGTCACCGAGTCGAATTTCGACGGGGGACTTGCAAACTATCTTCATCGCCTCGCGCGCGGACTGATCGAACGTGGGCATGACGTCGAGATTTTCACCATTTCCGACCAGAATGGGACGGTGGAACACGACGGTGTAATGGTGCACCGGGTGCGACCAGAGTCGAAATGGTTCTTCCGGCTTCACCGTTTTTTCGGGAGTGATATGCTCATCACGAAAGGCATGATCCTTGAATCATGGTGTCTCAAGCGAAGTTTCGTAGAGCGACATGCGGCTTTACCATTTGACATAGTGCAGGCTCCCAGTTTCCGCGCATCAGGTTTGGCGCTTTCCCTGTGTTCTCTGGTCCCCGTTGTGACGCGCGTATCGAGTCACAGCAGGTTGTGGGACGAGGCATACCGACATCAACGAACCTTGGATCACAAGGTACGCGAATGGCTTGAACGTCAAACGCTTCGCAGGAGCGTTAGAGCATATGCGCCGAGCAAATTTCTTGCAGGAATACTTGCGAACGAACTCGCGTTCCGCGTGGACGTCGTGCGCCCGTTGTTCTTTATCGAAGAACGTGCGCCCGATTACAGCGTTTACGACAGCGTGCTGCGTGGACTGGAGTATCTCCTCTTTGTTGGGACCATAGGGCGTCTCAAAGGCGCCTTTGTGCTGGCGGAGGCTCTCACAGATATGTTACCGCGGTTTCCCGAGATGCACGTTGCGTTGGCGGGTAAGGAGCTGATGAGCAATGGACGGTCATCGGTGGAATCGTTTCGGGAAAGGCTCCGTGAGTTTCAAGAGCGCATCCATTGGTTGGGTTCGATCCCTCACGCGCAACTGTATCCGGTTCTGGAGAAGGCGCGCGTGGTAGTTTTACCGTCGCTCATTGACAACTTGCCGAACTCGTGCATGGAAGCTATAGCGTTTGGGCGAGTCGTGGTTGCCTCGAAGGGGGTCAGTTTCGAGGAGTTGATTGATGATGGAGAATCAGGGTTTCTGGCAGAACCGGGAAATGCGCGTGCGCTTGCCGAAACGGTTACGCGGGCGTGGTGTCTAAGCCAATCGCAGCGCGCCGTCATTGGCGCGAAGGCGAGAGAGCGGATCAGTCTGCTCGAGCCGGACAAAACTCTCTCGGCGCTCGAAGAGCTTTATCATGAAGCGATCGCTGATTGGTCCAAGCGGAAGCGCAGACGTGCGCACCCTATCTTGTCGAGATAGCGGAGAAGTGCGACTACGTACGCGCCATCACCATCGAGCAACATCTAGGGATGGCATGGTTACTCTGGGAAGTTTCGCCAATGAGTGCGATTCCACAGGTTAGCGTTCTATTTACGACATATAACGATAGCCGGTTTGTCGCCCAGGCGATTGAGTCCGTTCTCAATCAGACGTTTGCCGATTTCGAGGTGATCGTGGCAGACGATGCTTCGACCGACAATACGATTGATGTCGTGTCACAATACAAAGATCCCCGGATACGGATCGTCCGGAACGATAAGAATCTCGGGTTGGCGAGGAACCTCAACGCGGCTCTTCCTCGTTGCCGCGCCGATCTTGTAGCCCGCCAGGACGGTGATGACGCATCGTTTCCGACGCGGTTCGACAAGCAGGTCCGGTATCTGCGCGAACATGCTGAGGTCGCCGTGCTTGGCACGCAGGATATCTGGATTGATGAGAACGGACACGAAACGGATCGGTACTGGTTCCCGACAGATCACGACGATATTGTCGCATGTCTGAGAGAACGAAACTGTTTCAACCACTCGTCGGTTGTGTTTCGCAAAAGCGTCATCGAAAGCCTTGGGGCGTATCGTCCATTTCCGGGGTGTGAGGATTACGAGCTGTGGGCCCGTGTTGCCGCACGACATCGCGTAGCGAACTTGCCGGAGCGACTGGTTTTGCGCCGGATACGTCGCGGTTCGATGTCCTGGGAGGGGCTCGGAACGCAGACAGCGTCGTTTCGCGTGATCTCGCGGCTCGCCAAACAGAGATTTGACACCGGACGGGATGAGCTTGACGAGTTGCATGGCGCGCAACTGGAGCAGAGAATTGCCATTCTTCTGAAGCGAGAGCTGAAAGCGAGTCGCAAAGTGCGCGCGTCCGGGAACGTCGAGATATTTCATCGGGTGCTCCAGTCGAGCGGGAAATGGGCTGCGTTCCCGTATTGCGTGCGGGCGATGCGACTTGATCCGTGGAACCCCTATATAATACGTCTGTTTCTCGATCATTACGTGTCGCCTCGCATATACCGATTGTGGAAGGGCATTAAGGGTGGCGCCTCAACTCGTTCAGGCGATGGATGAGCATGTGGTTGTAGAGATGAAGAGTGATATGCAAAAATCTTCTGCCGGATCAGCGGAGATGCCGTCCCGGGTTCACCACGGAGCCGACCAACCTTTGGTATACATCATCGTCATTTCCTACAATGGTGTTCCGTCTATCACGACATGTCTGACATCCTTGTTATCCACAACGCACACGCGGTTCAAGGTCATGGTAATTGACAATGCCTCCTCCGACGGAACACCGACCGTTGTCCAGAACGAGTTTCCGGGCGTCGAGCTGACTGTATGCGGGCGAAATCTCGGGTACGGGGATGCGTGCAACCGAGGGATCAAGCGTGCGCTTGATGCAGGCGCCGATTACGTGGCGTTGTTCAACCAGGACGTCGTTGTAGAGCCACGGTGGTTGTCGCAGCTCCTGGAGGCGGCGCAGACCGTGCCGGAGGCCGGAATCCTCAGCCCGCTCCAGATTGTGCCGGGTACCAATCGAATTGATCCCAGCGTTGCGGAAACCATTGGATACGAGCGTGTGGAGGACGTCGGAAGGGCGGATGACCCGAAGCGGAGAATTATTGATACCGACTGGGCGATTGGAGCTGCTCTTCTCTTGACCAGACGTCTGCTCGACACAGTCGGCGGTTTCGATCCGTTCTATTTCATGTACGGCGAAGAAACCGACCTGTGTAATCGTGCCCGGTTTCACGGGTTCAAGATCGTAACGGTCACCGATGCACATGTGTATCACCGGAGCACGTTCTCCGAATGCAGTTTTCATCCGAAGATCAGGCGACTGTACTTCCGGAATCAGTACGTGCTGTTTTTGAAGAACCCGCGAGACAGTTTTTTGAAGAACCTGTACGGATACGTTCGGTGCACGTTTTGTCAGACGACCGCCCGAGCTTGGCGCGACCCGCGTATCCGGGTTCCGGGTGCAGCCAGTGCATTTGGCTTCCTTGTTGACCTGATGATAACTCAGATGTCTATCGCTGTCGCGATGTTCCGGTTGGCACGCAGTCAGCGTGAAGAACGGCTCGGTCGATGGCATCTGTAAGGAGTTTCCACCGTTTATGAGGGTTGCCGTTTACAGCAGCTTGCCGGTTGGCGGCGCATGGCACGCGACGAATGAGCTCTTCTCAGCGCTCTCCAAGCGGCACGAAATCGAGGTCTTTGGGCTCGCACAGGGAGCGGCTATCGCGGATGAAGCGCCCGTAGCGTATCGTTCTTTCCCATGCGCTTTCAGACGTCGGTTTGACTTTCCTCTGAGTCGGCTGAACTGGGCGGCGGACTACGCAAATCTCAAGCGGCTGACCGCAGCGCAAAAAGAACTTGCTCGCGAGATCGATCGGGGTAACTTCGACGTTGTCTATTGTCCTTCGTGCGGTATCACTGAGGTGCCGCTCATCGTTTCCTATCTCAAAACACCGACTGTGTACCACTGCAACTCACGAGAATGGAACGTGCATCCCAGGGACGCCCGCCGGTATGAACAGTCGCGTCATCCGTACATTCGCCGTCTGATTCCCGATGTCGGACAGAAATGGTACGAGCGATCTTTGAAAGCACGCCGGACCACAGCTATGAACGATGTAGTAACGGTGCTCGGCGTATCCCAGTTCTTGTGCGAACAGGTGTATCTCCAGTACGGGAGACGGTGTTTGCTCTCATACGTCGGTCTTCCTGTTGACAGGTTCTGTCGAATATCCGAAGTTCGGAGAGAGAATATGGTCTTGTCCGTCGGGGCGTTGACCCCACAGAAAGCGCACGATCTCATCATTGAAAGTCTGGCGCTGATCCCACGCGACTTACGACCAGTCCTGGGGATAGCGTTTTCTTCTGCGATTGATAAGGAACGAGAATATCTCTCAGAACTGGGGCAGCGTCTTGGCGTCAGAATCCGATGGTTCGACTCAGTTCGCGGGTATGATGGGATGTCCGAACTCTATTCCCGCGCCGCTCTGGTCGTGGCTACGGGCGTGATGGAAGGACTTGGCAGGGCACCGTTGGAAGCGATGGCGTGCGAAACGCCTGCGATTGCAGTGCGAGAAGGCGGGCTGCGGGAAACCATCAGAGACGGTGTGGACGGGCTCTTGGTTGACCGTGATCCCGATGCACTTGCTAGAGCGATAGAATCTCTATTGACAGATTCAGCGCTGCGGGAACGGTTGGTTCGAGAAGGGCGCAAGTCAGTCGAGCAGTATTGGACTCTGGATCGAGCTGCCTCTGTCCTGGAACAACACCTCGAAGCTACCGCACGACGTGCGGCACGTTCGACAGGGGTTAGGCAATGCTGAAGAACTGTTTCCTGGCAGCGCTTCTCGTATTCGTGCCGTTTTGTTCGGCGCGAGCGCAGACCCCCGAGGCTGACGTCGTGTTCGTGTTTCGGTTTGACGATTATCCCGGGTCTTTCATCGAGGTCCAGAAAGGCGTGATAACGCTGTTTCGAGACCGAGGTGTTCCGCTCACCGTTGCTGCGATTCCGGCTCTATTGGAGCAGAATGCCGAAGCTCTCAGCTTTCTTGCAGGCTCCATTGGACCGATGTGTGAAGCCGCCGTTCACGGATGGGACCATTCTGATCGGTTCCATGCAGGAGTGCCGTCTCAAGCATCGGAGCTCATCGGGCTTTCCGTCGAGGAACAGTACGAGCGGATCACAAGAGGTCTCTCTGCGTTTCAAGAGCGGCTCGAGATCAAACCGGCGACGTTCGTTCCGCCGTTCAACACGTATGATGGAAACACGGTGGAAGCCCTGAGAAAGGCAGGAGTCCAATGTCTCTCAGCAGATATAGGACCCTTTCGGATCAATCATGACAATCTTCTGTGTGTACCGCAGACCTGCACTTTGCAGGACATCGTGAAACTCGAGAGGTTCGACGACGGACTTTACATAGTTATGTTGCACGAGTACGATTTCGTCGAGACAAAGAGCAAAGGGGGCTGGTTGTCTCTGGAGAACTTGGACAACTTGTTGCGCACCCTCTCGGCGCGACCGCATGCGAAGTTCTTTACTGTTGCGGCGCTGGCGGAAAGCGGGCAGTTCGACCTGTCTGCTGCGAGACTTGAATGTGGTCAGGCTTTGGCGGCATATCCGGGGACGGGGCTTTTCACTTTTCCGGCGCACTGGGTTCGACAGATGCCTCTCACCTACGGTACCGTCGAGGGTTATAATCGGCTTCTCCGACGGGCATATCTCGTCGGGACATGTTTAGACGTTATTGCGGCATTGGTGATTCTCGGGTTGGCAGCCGGAGCATACGGTGTTGCAGCGCGGTTGCGAGAACGCCTCGGCTGGAGAAGACACTGCGTTGTTGTTGTGCCAGTTGTGACGTTGATTGCCGTCGCCACCGTGTTGATACTGAGTGGAACTGGATTCGGGTACAAGGATAGGCTGGTGCTCGCCGCAGTGGTCCTTGGCGGACTCGGAGCGATGATGGGAAGTGTTTGCGTGACGAGATGTACGACGCAGCACGGGCGTTCACGAAATGGTTCTTGCGAGACTGACGATCATGCCGTGTGAACCAAAGGTTGCCATAATTATCTTGAACTGGAACGGGAAAGAGGATACGCTCGAGTGCGTTGACTCGTTGCGTCGCCTCGAGTATCAGAACTACGAGATCGTCGTTGTTGACCAGAATTCGCGCGATGGTTCTCAGCAAGCGATCGCAAGCAC
>Ga0315277_10003868_pt1 | contig 20159 bp, 16 predicted proteins | sample YL17G05_15_MG_FD_203695 | JGI IMG/M metagenome (GOLD analysis project Ga0315277, IMG submission 203695) | Sediment microbial communities from Yellowstone Lake, YNP, Wyoming, USA - YL17G05_15 | ecosystem: Environmental > Aquatic > Freshwater > Lake > Sediment | place: USA: Wyoming | collected... | reverse complement strand
GGGGTTCATCTAAAAAAACGATCTTGGGATCATTCAGGATTGCCTGTGCCAGCCCGATTCTCTGCAGCATACCCTTGGAATACCCTTTCAGGGGCAGATCCGCAGCCTGGGAAAGTCCCAGCTGATCAAGGAGCTGGGGGATCTTTTTCCTGCGATCCCTGAAGCACATCCCATACAGCTCGCCATAGTAATCCAGGAATTCATATCCCTTCAGATAATCATAAAAATACGGATTTTCAGGGAGGAAGCCGATCTGGGCTTTCACGGATTTGTCGCCGAGAGGTTTCCCCATGAGTGTGGCTGTGCCGGAGCTGGGGAAAATAAGGCCCATCAAAATCTTGATGGCTGTTGATTTCCCCGCGCCGTTTGGTCCCAGGAGGCCGAAGATCTGTCCCTCTTCCACATCAAGGTTCAAGGATTGGAGCGCTGCGACTTTTCTGTTTTTAAACCGTATTTTGATCTGTCCATATTCTGTGCCGATGACATCCCGGACATAGATTTTGGTCAATTCCCTGATCTGGACGATTGGTACAGGCATAGCTTTCACCTCATGCAGGCATCCGAGATTCTTCCAAATGCCTTCTATTTAAAAAAATCAAAGCGCTGCAGTTTTCGATTCCCTGATAAAGTGTTAAAGAATGTAAGGAATAGGGATGAGGTAAGTCAAGAATAAGATATGACTTATGATAATCCGGGGGGAGATTCCGGATTCGGGATACACGCCCGGGCTTTTATGATATATGAAGAAAAATGTTGACTGGAGATAAGCGGGATTTTAGAAGATTAACTTTCTATAATGATGAAGACGGCGGGGGTGAAGCGTTCCGTTAATTGTGAAAATTTTCACAAAAAAGGGCTTGACACCCTCCCCGCTCATTCAGTAACGGATTACGCACATTTTATCTGGACGAGGTGAAAAATATGGAAAAACGTCTTCTTCTTACACCGGGACCGACCATGGTTCCACCCGAAGTGGCCGCTGCAGAGGCCCAACCCATGATTCATCATCGCGCCCCTGAATTCGATCCCATTTTCATGCGGATCCAGGAAGGCCTGCAGTACGTCTTCCAAACCAAAAATCCCGTGGTGATCCTCGCCTCATCCGGCACGGGCGCCATGGAATGCGCCCTCACCGGTGTCTGTTCCCCCGGCGACAAGGTGATCTGCATCGAAGGCGGAAAATTCGGCGAACGCTGGGGCGAGATTGCCAAGGCGTTCGGCATGAATCCCATCCGCGAGGCCGTTGAATGGGGTTCAACCGTCACACCCGACCGCATCAAGACCATGCTCGAGCAGAATCCCGACACCAAAGCTGTGTGCATCACACATTGTGAAACCTCCACAGGCGTGCTCACAGACGTCAAAGCCATTGCGGACGTGGTGTCCAAAACCGACGCGCTTCTGATTGTGGACGCAGTCAGCTCCCTGGGAGCAGAGGAACTCCGCATGGATGAATGGAAAGTAGATATGGCGGTCACAGGCTCTCAAAAGGCACTGATGCTTCCGCCAGGCCTGGCCTTTGTTGCGCTCAGCCAGCGGGCGATCGAACGCAGCCAGAAGGCCGCATGCGCTTCTTACTATTTTTCCCTGAAAAAGTATCTCAAGAACCTGGAGAAAAAGACCACCCCCTACACCCCGGCCGTGTCCCTCATTCTCGCCCTGGATAAATCTTTGGAAATGATCAGAAAAGAGGGGCTTGAGAACATCTGGGCGCGGCATACCAGACTCTCCCGCGCAATCCAGGCCGGCGTCCAGGCCATGGGACTCAAGCTTTACTCCCAGGTTGCCTCACACGTGGTGACGCCCATATGGGTGCCGGAGGGAATCGAAGGCAAAGCCATTCCGAAAAAACTCCGGGACAAATACGGCGTGACGATCGCAGGCGGCCAGGCTCAGCTCGAAGGCAAGATCATCCGCATCGCAACGCTCGGTTATGCAACTTTGTTTGACGCCACAACAGGCATCTGCGCTCTCGAGATCGTGATGAAGGAGCTGGGCTACAAATTTGAAGAAGGCGCCGGCATCAGGGCCGCGCTCAAGGTCCTCATGGAGAAATAAAAAGGAGTATAACTATGACAAAAATACTCGTGGCAGACAAAATCGCTGGTGAGGGGATCAAGATCCTCGAAGACGGCGGGAATTTCGAGGTGACGTATAAGCCCGAAATCACCCAGGAGGAGATGGAACAGATCATCGGGGATTATGACGCCCTTGTGGTGCGCAGCAGGGCGAAAGCCCCTGCGCCGGTCCTTGAAAAGGGCAAGAAACTCAAAGTTGTGGGACGCGCGGGCGTGGGCGTGGATAATGTTGACGTGAAGGTTGCCACGCGGCTGGGCATCATTGTTATGAACACGCCGGACGGCAATACCATCTCCGCTGCAGAACACACCTGGAGCCTGATCCTGGCATTGGCGCGCAATGTTGCCCTTGCAGACAAAACCATGAAAGAGGGCAAGTGGGAAAAAAAGATTCTCACAGGCGTGGAACTCTACGGCAAAACCCTGGGCGTCATCGGTCTGGGCCGCATCGGCAAGGCGGTTGCTCTGCGCGGCCTGGCGTTCGAGATGAGGGTTCTCTGCTTTGACCCTGCCGTATCGCCCGAGGAAATCCAGAAACTGGGCATGGTCAGCGCCTCGCTCGAAGACATCATCAAGGAATCGGATTTTATCACAACCCACACACCGCTGAACGAAAAAACCAAGGGACTGATCGGCGAGAACCAATTCAAGTATATGAAGAAAGGCGTTCGGCTTGTGAACTGCGCCCGGGGCGGAATCATTGACGAGGCCGCGCTGGTAAAAGCCATTGAAGAAGGCAAGGCGGCAGGCGCTGCGCTCGATGTGTTCCCAGTGGAACCGCTTCCAGAGGATTCCCCCTTGCGAAAGTGCGCCAAACTCCTCCTGACCCCGCATCTGGGCGCCTCCACAGTCGAAGCCCAGGAGAAGGTGGCCCTCCAGGTGGCGGAACAGATCGTCACATACCTGAAAGGCGGAGAGGTGATCAACGCGGTCAATGCGCCGTCCGTGGATCCGAAACTGCTTACAGTGATGCGACCTTATCTCGACCTTGTGGAAAAACTCGGCAAGTTCGCCTCTCTCTACGCCGAATCCCGCGCGGTCAAGATCCTGTGCCAGTTCAGCGGCGGGATCCTGGAATATCCCCTGAAACCCCTCACTACAGCAATCGTGAAGGGATTCATGGAACCATCAACCGATGTTGCGGTGAATTACATCAATGCCATGAACCTGGCAAAGGAACGCGGGATCGAGGTTGTGGAATCCCGTTCAAGCATCAGTTATCAATATGCAAACCTGATCCTGGTTGAGGCTGTCATGGAAAATGGTCAATCAATCAAGGTGGGCGGAACTCTCTACACCCAGGACATGGCCCGCATCGTGATCCTGAACGACCGGCATTTCAACGCCTTCCCTGAAGGCAATATGCTGGTAATCCAGAACAAGGATGTTCCCGGGATCATCGGAGCAGTGTCAACGATCCTGGGCAAACACAACATCAACATCGCGCAGATGACATGGGGACGCTCCAAACCCCTGGGCGATGCCATGACCATTATCAATACAGATCAAGCCATTGAACCGAAGATCGTGGAGGAAATCGGGAAGCTGAAGGATGTGCTCAGCGTCCGGTTCCTGACTGTATAACAAAACAAAATTTATTCATCATGGGGGAAATTCTTCTGAAAAGAATTTCCCCCTTTTTATTTACGAATACTCACCTTTGCTGAATACAAGCCTTGACAAAATATCGGTGTTTACTCTAAAAACTTTTCTCATTAAAAATATCTCATTTTTTCAATAAAATCTCGGAGGAATATCTGATGTTATTCTCAATATCCCAAGGAATATTCAAACATGACAGGGTTACGGGATTTTTCATTTTGCTCTTCCTGTCATTATGCGGATTTCTCATGGCAGGAGACGGGCAGATTGACATCCGGCCAACCGGCAGCGCCACATTCACCATCTCCAGCCCAGGCTCCTATGTGCTGACGGATAATATCACCATGAGCGCGTCTGTTGATTGCATCCAAATTACCGCCAGCGACGTCACCCTTGATCTGAATGGCCATACCATTACAGGAAATGACTCGGCAGCCATTGGCATCAATGGAACAGGCATGAATCGCATTCATTTGGTAAATGGAACCATACGCAATTTCGGTTCCCAGGGAGTTCTCCTGGGTTCTCACTGCCGGATTCGGGATGTCACTATCGCATCATGCGGGGACAACGGCCTGGAAACCGTTGACGGAGCCCATGTCTTTCAGGTAACTGCTGCGTCGTGCGGCGGGAATGGAATCAAGACAGGGGAAAATTGCCTTATCGAAAGCTGCACGGCAAAATCCAATGGTTCAACGGGGGGAAAGGCGGGGATTTATGCGGATGCCTTTGCCACAATCAAGGATTGTGTCTCCAGCGGCAACAGCAATACAACCAATACCAATGTTGACAGCCATGGCATTTATGCCGGAGCAGGGAGTGCGATCTTAAATAACACCTGTTTTGGAAACAACAACTCCACAACTTATAACGGCGGCAGGGCTTATGGCATCTATGCGTCCTCGGGCTGTATCGTGAAAAATAACACCTGTTATCAGAACCAGGCAACCAATGAAGGCACGGACGTCATAGCAATCTATGCCGGATCGGGCAACATAGTCGCGGGAAACACCTGCACTGAAAATTCAGCGACGGGCGTTGGCGGCGAAGCAACAGGGATATATTGCGGTTCGGATGCCATTATCAAGGACAACAACTGTCATGACAACAATGCCCAGGGAGCCACCGGAGCGAACGCCATGGGAATAACAGCCTCCAACAACTCCCTTGTCACAGGCAATAATTGCACAAACAACAATGGCACTACCAATTCCATGGGAATCCGGGTAACGGCAAGCGGAACACGAGTTGAAAACAATCTCTGTTCAAACCACACCACCGGATTAGGCGTGGGGATTATTGTTTCCGCTTCCCTCACTGATTGTTCGATCATAAAGAATACAACATTGAATAATGACACGGGTATTGACCTGGGATCCGGAACTCATTACTGCGGGGAAAACATCCTGACGGACGGCATCCTGAACTCACTGAGCGCCACATTGGGAACGGGCGACCGTTCGAATGTCACATATTAGCTGTAAGAGGAGGATCAAATGCTGACACATTTGAGGGATCAAAGGACGCCGGGAATCGCACCTCTCTGTTGTTGCATCTTCTTTCTCACATCCTGGATCTTTGCCGGAGACGGCCAGATTGACATCCGGCCCACAGGCACAGAAAAATTCACCATTTCCAGCCCCGGATCTTATGTCCTGACCGATAATGTCAACATGTCGGTGAATGTCGGTTACATCAACATTACCGCAAGCGATGTGTTCCTGGACCTGAACGGGCATACCATCACAGGAAACGCCACAGCCACCTATGGCATTGATGGAGCAGGCATGCAACGCATTCATGTGTCCAACGGGATTATACGCAATTTCGCCTCCAAAGGCGTTGTTCTGGGATCTTATTGCCGAGTCCGGGACCTCATTATTGAATCATGCGTAGACAATGGACTTGAGACCGGAGAAGGATCCCATGTTTTTAGAGTGACCGCGGTGTCCAACAAAGGGAATGGAATCAAGACAGGCGCTCATTGCCTTGTAGAAAGCTGCATGGCAAGATCCAACGGATCCAAGGGGGGCAAGGCTGGGATTTACGCGGGAAATTATTGCACAATCAAGGATTGCGTGACTAACGGCAACAGCAATACAACCAACAACACCAATGTTGACAGCTACGGCATTTATGCCGGCGCAGGGAGCACGATCTTTAATAACACCTGTTACTCGAACAACAACTCCACCACATACAACGGCGGCAAGGCTTACGGGATCTATGTCTCCTACGGCAGCACGGTCTCAAACAACGCCTGTTATCAGAATCAGGGGACCAATCAGGGCACGGATGCCATAGGAATTTATGCAGCATCGGGCAGCAATGTCACGGGAAACACCTGTACTGAAAATACGGCATCAAGCGATGGCGGCGATTCCATCGGGATATCATGCGGGGCGAATTCCGTGATCAAAGACAATACCTGCCGCAATAACCATGCACACGGGGCATCCTCTGCGAATGCCGTTGGAATAGCAGCCATGGAAGGTTCCATCATCACGGGCAACAATTGCACAAATAACAATGGCACCACGAGTTCCATTGGGATCCGGATAGGGGCCAACGGAATCCGGGTGGAAAATAATCTCTGTTCAACCCACACCGACGGATCAGGCACTGGGATATATCTTTACAGCAGCCTCACGAGCTCCTCCATCGTGAAGAATACGACCATAGGCAATGACACAGGTATCGATCTGGGAGGCGGGAGCAATTACTGCGCGGAAAATATCTGCACTGACGGTATTATCAATGTAGGATCATCCACCCTAGGATCAGGCAACCGGTCAAATATCGAGTATTAGGCTCTGTGCGATAATTGGCTAGAGGCGAGTATGAACGAAATATATCAGGAAAAACTGCCGAAAATTCTGATCCCTGGTATGTTCCTGGCTGCCTTTTTGCTGGCTCTCATTCCGGCGCGTGCGGTGGATCTTTGCCTTTCCACGGACGAGGATTGCGTCATTTCATCTGTTTCCCCGCACGATCATGAGGTCGTACAGACGAATCTATCCGGTTCATGGACCAATGTCCTTTCCTCACTCACATCCCAGCTGCCCGCCTGCGCCAACTTGGATGCGCTGGATTATAGAAGCGATACCAAAGTCTATTTTTCCCTTGAGGAGGATGCGCTCATCGGCGCAACAGTCTATGCAGACGAGGACATCATTTTATGGAACGGATCTGTTTTCTCCCTGGCATGGGATGGTTCAGCTAGTGGTCTGCCTTCCTGTGTCAACCTTGATGCCCTAACTGTAACGAGCGAATCCCCGCTCGAGTTTCTCTTTTCCCTGGACGGGAATGCGAATTTGACCGGAGTCGGCTGGATCTGCGATGAAGACGTGATTTCATTCAAAACAGGTGTGGGATTTGACGGTTTGCCTTTTGACGGCTCTGAAGAAGGGATTCCGCCCCAGGCGGATCTTGACGGGCTTGCTGTTCTCAGCAGCACAGAATGGCTCATGTCTTTCGATGTTCCCCTTGTGATCGGGGCTCTTTCGGTTGACGATGCGGATCTTGTGGTGTGGAATCCGGTCAGTTCCCAGTTCGGGACATCGCTCTGGTTTGACGCCTCGGCAAATTCCGTTCCGGATAATGTGGATCTGGACGCGATCAGGGTTTCACCTTCCCCGACGCCAACACCAACCCCGACTCCGACAGCGACACCCACGAAGACACCCACGCCCACGCCCACGCCGACTGGAACTGCCACTCACACACAGACGCCCACTTCAACGCCCACGGGAACACCCACCCCCACGCCGACTTCAACATCATCACCAACCCCAACACCTTCTCCGACAGCCACGGGCATTCCCACGCCGACTGCGACGGCAACAGAGACCCCGACACCGACCGCAACAGCGACCCCAACTGAAACCGTCACCCCGACGGCAACGGCGACCGCAACTGCGACCGGGACAGTTATCCCCACACCCACAGGGACAATCACACCGACGCCAACGCCGACAGGGACGGTAACACCCACTCCGACCGGAACGCCTTCGCCCACGGTTCCGCCTATATCCGCCTTCATCCTGCATTAAAAAGGAATTTCAATCAGACACAGGAACCGGGAAGGCATTGGACGCATCCGGCTAGGGTTGGGGACGTACTATGAAATCTTATGAAATGTTTGATAGTGATAGATTTGAACCATTTTGAGAGTCTGACTCCCGACTTCTCTTTCCGGAGATCTTCACGCGGAGGATCTCGCTTGGACGCCAGAGGCGCATGCGCGGACCCCATGTGCCTGTGCCGCGGCAGACGATGACCGTCATTCCATCTACTTCATAGCGTCCGGCGAAAAGCGGATAGCGGCGCTTGACCAGATAACTGAAGGGCCATATCTGGCCGGCATGGGTATGGCCGGAAAGCATCAGGCCGACACCGGCTTTCGCAGCCCTGTCCGCCTGCCACGGCGTGTGGGAGAGAAGGATGGTTGCTCCAGGAGGCCGCAACTCGAGCGCCTTTGAGAGGGGATCATTGACCTGAGCGGAGCGGCGGCCGGATGTCAGGTCGTCCACGCCCGCAAGGACAAGGCCGGGCCGGACCTCAATCCATCTGTTCCGCAGCATCTGGAATCCTGCTTCCTCGATCAGGAACCCACCCGTATTCTGACGGCCATGGGACTCGTGATTGCCGGGAACAGCCCAGACGCCGAGAGGAGCGGAAAGCCGGCTGAAGATCGGAACAAGTTCAGATTCTGAACCGCCATGGCCTTCGAACATATCTCCGAGCAGGACCACGAGGTCGGGCCGGAGCGCCTCCACCTGCGCAATGCGCGCCTCCAGCCATCTCCCGCCGAGCAGCGTTCCGAGGTGCAGGTCGGACATGGCGACAATCACCACGCCCTCCATGTCATCGGGAAGCCCGGACAGGGAAATCTTGTAGTCCTTGACCACCGGAGGCCGCATGCCCTGAACGAGGGCGATCACGGAAAGCGCTCCTCCAGCGGCCACGGCCCAGCCTCGCAGGAAAGGCGCCCGCCTGCGCAGGAGAAAGCCAAACCCGGTGACAACGTCCACAGCAAGAAGACAGACGAACACAAGGAATAGCGATGCCATCCAGTCCATGCCGACAAGTTCGAGTGTCCCGGCAAAAAAGCCGGCGCTGCCATGACCAAGGGCGCGGCTGAGGTAAAAGATCCCCCAGAGAACCACGCCCGCGCCGATGAGTATCTTCAGGGAAACGCGGCGTTTCACAAACGGCACAGAAGAGATGCGCCAGAAGACATAGATATGCATCAAAGTGATAATGGCAGTGAGAAAGAATCCGAACATGGGACCTCCTGGGTGCAACGTCGCCCTGGAAGGGAGAGCGATCCGATCAATGATCGTCTCCGGTGGGGTATTCCCTGTTCTCAGGGAAGGGAGAAAGATTCTGAACGATATTTTCCTTCGCCCCCGAAGGGGGGCAGATCACCATGGCGATGCCGCCCTTGGTCTCCATCCAGACCTTTTCAAAATCCTCCCGGAGCCACTGGCATTGGTAACCACGACCGCTTTTGCCGAGGTAGGAATCTGTTACCACAACGCGGCCATCATCTGCGAAGCCGTTGAGGGCGACGATATGATTGCCCATTTGGCGATAGGGCGGGGCTTTGCACAGGCCTTCCGCCATCCGGATGGAACAGAGAATGACCTTGTTCTCCGCCACGGCCTTCTGAACCGAATCCCAGGTGCGGAACCGCTCGATATATCCTTCACAGCCGAACTGTCCCGCAGCAGCGATGACGCGGGGCCACAGACCCGGATAATTATACTCCGGATCATGGGTGTAACGGACAATCTCCTCCAGGGGAACGGATTTTCCATAATATTCCAGGGCAGAGGCAAGGGCTGCGGACTGGCAGCGATCTTTCATGCTTTCTCCCTGGGAATTCTGCTGACGTCTTAAGGGGATATCAAGCACCCGCGCCGGGGGCGGCGTTCCGGAATCGACCGGACGATGGCGCTCATATTCCCCTGGCGCCGGATGATTGTCCGTTGCAATCACAAGAAGAGAAGGCGGCTTGGCAAGAAGCCTCTCCCCTGCCGATTCGATCCTGAACTGATATGAGACAGCCCTGGCCTTGAGTTTCAGCCAGTCCATATCCACAATGCCGCGGTCAAATTCCGGCTTTTTACGGCCGGAAACCTGCTCCTTCAGGTCGCCCCAGAATCCGCCATAAAGCCAGACGGTTTCGTCCTTTGGTCCGAATATCGCCTTGAGATAAAGGCGAAATGCCTGGTCCTTTTCCATCCGGAGAGTCCAGGAATAGATGAGTTCATCAAAGGCAAAGGGCGGGGTGACGACAGGGGAAACCCATTCCCCATCCCCGCATGGCTTGAAGGATTTCGAAGAAATTTTCTTACGCCAATCTATGGGCTGCATCGTTTCAGGCATCCTTTCTATGATAGTTTCTCTTGTCCGCATGTTAAAACATCCCATGCACATGCAAAGGAACAAGGTAAATAAAAGAGATCTAGACATTCTCATTGCTCCTGGCAACATAAAAATGATCAATAATGGACCTCGCATAATATCCTGCCCTTGTATCCTGTTATATCCACATCCCCCTTTTCGGGTAGAAAGCATTCATGGGTTTTGCCGTTAATCAAAACCGAGCGGATTATACATTTGTCCGGATGCCGGAATCGGACAAGGATGCGTCCCGGATCCCGGAAAAGATCGAGATCAATCTCCGCCTCGATCTTTCGCTGGTCCAACTGGGATCTGAAACAAACGCCGACTTTCCCGAAATGCGTGCACACGTCCAGAAGCTTAAATTCCTTCCTCCCCTTGAACCACTCCCTGGGTATGGCGCGGCCCAGGTGCAGGAGCTCTCCGGAAGCATGGACAAACATATACCTGAGCCACATGACCGCATTCGCCTCGTCGCTGGTTTTGAAATGCGCGGAATTGGAATAACCCAGAACAGGCGCGGGATGTTCGACCATGGCATTTATCTCTTCGCGATAGCACGCGCACCAGGCGTTGAAAAACATCCAGAGATAGATTTCGATCTCGTCCCGCTCCAGGTGGGGTAATAAACCGGCGAGAAGATTCGGCTGCATTGAGAAACCGCCGCGGTCAAACCAATTCTCCTCAAAGTCGGGAATGAGATATCCGAAGGGAGGCTTCGGATACCGGTTGTCATGATAATCCTCCAGGATCCAACCTGCCTGGTGGGAATGGACATCGCACAGGCCGGAGATGAGGAGATACACTGCGCCTTCGAGCGTTTCACGGATCCAGCCGACATCGCGTCCGCGGCGATACAGGCGGCTGGGGTAATGAGGAATCCATCTGCCGCTTCGGAGCCGCACAAGGGGGCTGTGCCCCCTCATGGTTTCAAATCCCCTGACGAGGTCTTTCCTGTAAGCGTCTGCTTCCTTGCGAATACGTTGCGCCTGGGAGTGATTGATTTTTTCCAGGGCGCGGGCAGCCCACTCTGCGCCGCGCCACGACAGGGCATTGGTCGAAAGCCAGTAGTGAAAATCCGTGACATCCTCGAGGCTTCCGGCTGGGAGAAAGCCGTATTCCCAGCCCCGGGAATGCGGAAGGGGTTTCATGGTGCCGCGCCTCTGGCGGAAGATCCAGTCAGCCCCGGCAATCACGGAATCCGCAACCTTCCTGAACCATCTTTCGTCTCCGGAGAGAAAAAAATGTTCGCACAGGCGCCAGAGCACCCATCCATGGTGCTGATTATACGCGCCTTCCTCGAACCCGCCCGCGCCAAAAAACATGCCGTCATAATCCGTGAAGTTTCCTGGCTGAGGAGCAGTGCCCTGGTACCTGATCCAAAGCTCCAGGCGTTGCCGGGCTTCCTCATGCAGTCCCCGCTGATCCATCTCCTGGACGATCATGCACGCCTCATTGCTGAAGTTCCCGTAAGTGGATGCGCCCACAGAGGTATTGATAAGATCGGATCCATCGGGCATGAGGAAATCTGTGATCAGGACATGCGAGAGATGGGAAGCATGAAGGGAGTTGAGATGCGGCTCTGGCGTTTGAAGTATGGCGCCCCGGTGGGACTCCTTGCGCCAAAATTCCGTTGCCGCCTTATACGAAACATCAAACTCCAGCCCCTGGAGAAGTGATAGTTCCTCTGCTTTCTCCAGGCTGATGAAGGGGATTTTGAGGAGGGCGTCGCAAGTCTCTCCAGGTTCCAGCGTTTGAACCAGTTTGATCCCCACTCCATCGGACTTGATTTCCATTCCGGAATCCACAATCAGGCGGAGAACTTCCTGATCCTTCCAGAAACTCGTTATCTTCCGGTCTTTGGAGTAAAGTTGATCATACCGGCTTTTGGGAACCAGGTCATCATCCTGATCAGGCGGATGCATAAGGGGATTGAACGATCTCCGGGAATCCTGGGAATAAAGGATGGGAAGTTCCGTATCAACCTTCCTGTCCCCGCGATTCTGAATATGAAACCGGACAAGAGCCACAATCGGATCATCCCCTTTTGTTTCCTTTTGAAAATCGGGTGATAACAGAGGGACGGCAAAACTCTTCTGCTCCAGCCAGAGCGCATCCTTTTTCAAATGGATGTTGTAAACAAGGACAGGTTCCGGATCCGGGAACCGCGCCACGGACGCCCATTTTTCCAATCCGAAAAAGAAACGCGCGGAACCTTCGTTCTTATAAAGGGGCGTGTCCCTTCCTGTCACGCGCGCGACATTGGCCTTGTTTAAAAGCACATCGCCATTCGCCTCGAGCCAGAAGCGTTGTCTCGCGTGTTTACACGCGAGATTATAGCTGACTGCATGAGGCCGAGGCTGGCCATAAAAGGCGCGGGCATAACTTTGTTCCGGCCTGCTCTTAACCTTCCCATTGATGGAGAGGAAATTTTTTTGCGCTGCGCGATACTCTTCAAAACTGACAGGATCCTGCGCCTTCTTGATGAATATCCCCTTGTCCGCATACCAGATTGGGCCTTCGAGTTCCAGGCTCGCAAGGGAGATTGTGAAGGCGTCTTTTCCCGTTTCAAAAGTAATGTGGCAGTCATCATTAAAATATCTGCCGGAGGTTTTCATGTGGAGAATATCCAAGCTGAAGATCCGTGAGGAAGCCTTGAGGAACTTCACTTCATTTTTCTTCACGGAAATCCCTTTGATCGGTTTGATCGCTTTTATAAGAGCATTATATCCTTTCAACCGGAGGGATTTGCCAGGCGTTTTACGGCCGGCATCCAGCCGCACCTCCAGGCTCGTTCGAGCGGGAGAGGACGATGTAAACACGGAAAGGGATTTGATATCCTGATCCTGAGTCCCATCCAGCTTCACACCCAGGGCGCGCCGGAACGCGACATTAAAATTCTTCATATCAGGGAATTCTTCCGCAAGACCCTTGAACGAAATCTCCACTTTTCGCGGGCTGAGTCGATTTACAATAATGGCAGCCTCCTGCCACTTCCCGTTGAACCAGTCATCCTGCGCTATCCAGCCGAAGGCGCAGGGATTGTCCAGATCTGACATATATTCGATCCGGATTTGGGGCCAGGTTTTGCGGAGATAGTACACCTTGACCTTATCCGGCGTCTTTCGGGTGAAGGACACAATAAGTTTTACAATGTCCCGCGGCTCCTCAAATCGAATGTCCCCTTTCGGGGTGTTGGGAAGCGAAAAAGGGTAAATGTCAAAATCTTTCATATCAAATCACACTCCTTTTTTCAGAACCGCGGTCAAAAACACGATGGAAAAAGTTGAGATCGTATTTCAGAAAATTTCAACCTCCAAAAAGGGAAAAATCCTGTTGAAAGATCATTCGCAAGCTGGGATATATACAAAATATCAATCAGAAAATATGAATCAGATATATTTAAGATATGCTTTATGATGCGCTTCTTTATGTTTCGAAAACCTGAACCACAGGCAATTATTTACGAGGAGAAATGTGATGAAAACCCAGGATTATATTGCGCTGGAGGAGGAATTCGGGGCGAGAAATTATCATCCCCTTGATGTGGTTCTGACCAGGGGACAAGGCATCTGGGTCTGGGATGTAGAGGGCACAAGATATATGGATTGCCTGTCCTCGTATTCCGCCGTGAACCAGGGGCATTGTCATCCCAGGATCGTCCAGACCTTGATTGACCAGGCGCAAAAACTGGCCCTCACCTCCCGCGCCTTCCGCCATGACCAGTTGGGGCTTTTCTACAAGGAGATTTGCGAATTAACCCATTCCCACATGGTTCTTCCCATGAACAGCGGCGCTGAGGCTGTGGAGTCCTGCATTAAGGCGGTGCGGAAATGGGGATACCGGGTGAAAGGAGTGCCGGATGGCAAAGCAGAGATCATAGTGTGCGAGAACAATTTTCACGGCCGCACCATCACGATTGTGGGATTCAGCACGGAGAAGCAATACCGCGACGGATACGCGCCTTTTACCCCCGGTTTCAAGATCATCCCCTTTGGCGATGAGGATGCTTTTGAGGCTGCCATCACACCCCACACTGTGGCTTTCCTGGTGGAACCGATCCAGGGGGAAGGGGGAATCATCATTCCGCACCCTGGTTACCTGCGCACAGTTCGGGACATCTGCAACAGGCATAATGTTGTTCTGATCACTGACGAGATCCAGACCGGGCTTGGCAGGACGGGAAAACTCCTGGCTGAGGAGCACGAGGGAATCGAGGCGGACCTCACCCTTGTGGGCAAAGCCCTTTCCGGTGGGATGTACCCCATTTCCGCCGTGCTTTCCAACAAGGAGGTTCTGGGCGTTTTTCAGCCCGGAGATCATGGAAGCACGTACGGCGGCAACCCCCTCGCCTGCGCAGTGGCGAGAACGGCTCTCAAGGTTCTGATCGAGGAGGGCATGATCGAGAACTCTGCCATGCTCGGACCTTATTTTATGCAGGGACTTTCCCGTATCAAAAGCCCGTATGTAAAAGAAGTTCGTGGAAAGGGTCTTCTCATCGGCGTGGAACTTCATAAAGAGGCTGGAGGCGCGAGGAAATTCTGCATGAAACTCAAGGACAGGGGGCTTTTATGCAAGGAAACACACGAGAACGTGATCCGTTTTGCCCCGCCCCTGGTGATCAAAAAGGACGACATCGATTGGGCGCTTGAAAAGATCGAGCAAGTCCTGACCGGGAAATAGACTTTCTCGCTTTAAGAAATAAATTCAATGCCTGTAAAAGGGAAATTCGGTATTTTAAAACTGATTGTGGCAGGGATGCTTGTTTTCGGATCCCTCTTTTTTATCTATGCGCAATATCGAAAATACAGACCCGCGCCCCCGCCGCCCCGCTCCCCTATGACATCTAATCCCCAGGAAAGTCCGCAGACAAGGGGCAATATCTTCCCTGTCTTCTCCAAAGAGGAAAGGGAGAAGATGAGAACAGAGATTTACGCCCAGCTGAATCCGACTCCGGAACAAGCGAAAAAAATGGATGAGATCACGAAGAGATATGAGGGGCAATTTACTCCGGAATCCCTGAGCAAACGCATCGAGGAGTATTCCCGGGTGCTCTCGCCCGCACAGAGGGAGAAGATGAAGGATGTCCGGAAACAGATGGCTGGGAGAATCGAATCGCGCATCCGCAGCCATATCATGGAGAGAGCTCGTACCCTTCCGGAAAATGAAAAGAAAATCCTCATGGAAAAATTCGATGAGCGCAGGGCGGAAATGCAGAAGCGGATGGATGAGTGGGAACAAGGGAGAGAGAACAGGATTTCAGATTCTGAGAAACCCGCGCAATCCGCACCTTGAGATTACGATTATGATTACGAGTACGAGTACGAGTAAGACAGGGGCAAATGACAGGAATTTCCGGGGGACATCGGGATTCACTTTGATTGAACTACTTGTGGTTGTGGCGATCATAGGGATCCTGGCCGGACTAGCGCTCCCGAACTTTCTGGAGGCGCAGACGCGGAGCAAGGTGAGCAGGGTGAAATCCGACCTCCGCACCCTGGCCGGGGCGCTCGGGGCCTATTTCTCGGACTATGACTATTATCCTTCCAGCACCTTGATCCCGCCTTTCCAGCGTCTTTGCCCCCTGACAACTCCGATTTCCTACATTACAACCGTGCCTCTCGACATCTTCCAACCGGCAAATTATGGTCCGTGGTTTCAGCGCCAGCGAAGTCATTTCGCGTATGGAGCAAGACCCATTGACAAGGAGAGCATCTATGCGCTGGCAAGCAATGGCCCTGACTTGCGGCCGAACCATGAAGCCATCGAGTTTTACCCCGGTTACTCGGATAATATCTGGGAAAATCCCTTGAGCGGATATGATTATATCCGTTACGATCCCACGAATGGCAGCGTGAGCGCGGGGGACATCTGGCGGTTAAGCGACGCGCAGGCGGAATAGGAAATCATACTTAAATCATGCGCCAGGTCTCCCTGCCAGCGGAGCATGAACTCCATGGGACCCAGGTCTGTTTCCACCTTGAAATTCAGATAGCTGTGGAATTGAGTGATATCCTCTATGGCGCTAATGATGTGTATGAAATAACGTTTCATAAGGGATTCGGAAATAAGACGCTGCGCGTCTCCGGGCCAGTCAGCAAGCTGCCGGATAAGTCCTATTTCCATTTCCCGCTGTTCCTGGCTGAAAGCCTTGACCACGAACATGCCGTCCACGCGCGCCTGGAGAAGACCGGCGCCGACAACACCGCTGCAGCGGTATTCCGTGGCTTTTCGGAGCTCAAGGTTAAAGACCTCAATGGGAGAGGCGCCGTCAGTGAACACAAAGATTCTCTCTTTTGTGACGGCAAGCCACAAGGTCTGGTACCGGTTCAGATGGTCAATATCCGTGTCTGTGAAAAGAAGAACATCATCCTGGGAGACATTTACATTCCTGAGCTTTCCCGCGATCGAAGGGGAAATATCTTTTTTAAACATATGTCATATTCAATCAAATTCCGGCATATCTTGACTTATGAAAAAATACACTCTTAACGGATTTTCTTGACAATTCACGTTTTGAAAAACTATGATTTTTTTCAGTGCTATTTCAAAGGAGGTAAGTAAACATGAGTTTAATGAAACGATCGGGAGCGGAGTTTTTCGGAACCTTCTGGCTGGTACTGGGGGGGTGCGGGAGCGCGGTTCTGGCTGCGGCATTTCCCAACTTGGGAATCGGATTTCTGGGAGTATCCCTGGCTTTCGGCTTGACGGTTTTGACCATGGCTTATGCGATAGGTCATATCTCAGGCTGTCATTTGAATCCCGCGGTGTCCATCGGGCTCTGCGCAGGCGGACGTTTCCCGGCAAAAGACCTTGTGCCATACATTGTGGCTCAGGTTTTGGGCGCGATTGCCGGAGGGGCGGTTCTCTTTATCATCGCAAACGGGAAAGCGGGATTCTCCCCGATTGCAGGGTTTGCCTCCAATGGTTACGGAGAGCATTCCCCAGGGGGTTATTCACTCATCGCGTGCCTGGTCACGGAGATCATCATGACTTTCATGTTTCTGTTCATCATCATGGGCGCAACGGATAAAAGGGCGCCCCAGGGATTCGCCCCCATTGCAATCGGTTTGGGATTGACCCTCATTCACCTGATCAGCATTCCTGTGACAAATACATCCGTCAATCCGGCGCGCAGCACAGGTGTGGGTGTTTTCGCAGGCGGTTGGGCCGTGTCCCAGCTGTGGCTTTTCTGGGTGGCGCCGATTATCGGAGGCATCCTCGGAGGGCTTATTTACCGCGGACTTTCGGAAAACAACACGTAATGTTGAAATGACAAAAAGAAGTTTCACGCTCATAGAACTCCTGATCGTTGTTGCCATCATTGCCATCCTGGCGGCGATTGCGGTTCCCAATTTTCTCGAGGCGCAAACCCGAAGCAAGGTGTCGCGGGCAAAATCGGAACTGCGAACCTTAAAAGTAGGACTGGAATCCTACAGGGTGGATCATAACAATTATCCCTGGCACATCCCCCTGAATGTCGGCGCCGAGGGGCCGGAATTAAGAGGAATTACAACACCCCTCGCGTATCTCAGTTCCCTTCCCCAGGATCCTTTTCGCTTAAACACCCCATGGAACAACACCTTTTACCCGGGCTGGTATGATTACACCCGATTCATCCAATATTTTGATGGTTCAGGAATTCTCGTAACAAAATTCTGGAATTGTTTTGGGACGACATTCAGAAAGGATCCTTCGTATTATGGTTATTCGATTTTCTCGCTCGGACCGGATACAAAAGAGGTGCGCGCTTATACATTCGAGGAACCTTTCTCCTTTTCCGCCACAACATACGATCCCAGCAATGGGACAATCTCTGCGGGTGATATTTACTATTTCGGCGGCGTCACGAATGTGCAATAACGTGAAATCATCTCAGAATTGGAAATGACATGTAATCCACTGAAAAGGATGTTGGGGGGAATATGGGAGACTGCGGACTATTTTACGATGATCACGGTGCAGGGCATGGCATCCAGGATATTCTGATGTTCTTTTGCGATCACATCCATTCGTGTGCGTGTGTCGCGCCAGCCTCCGATCACCAGGGCGTCGGCATGGACGCGTCTCGCCTCGTTGATGACTGAGGAATGCGTGGATCCTTTCAAAAGTGTCGTGTGGGCGAGCACGCCCTTCTCTTCTGCCAGGAGCCTGACAAATTCCAGATGTCTTTTGCCCGTATTCTCGATATCTTTCAAATATTCCTTTTTTTCCACATCGTCAAAAATCCTGAGATGGAGAAGCTGGTCAATGGCTGCTGTATCCAAAACGTAACAGACATGGAGGACAATGTCATAATCTTTAGCCATGGCGATGGCGAACTTGCAGGCATTGACGGAACCGGCGGAGCCATCGGCAAGAACAAGAATTGTCCGGAGCAATTTCTCTTCTGCCATGATCATTCCCCTTCCGTTTCTCGGGCAATCCGATTTTTGACCATTTTCAGAATATAAAACGTTTCCTGATCCTTGCCCTCAAGAGTCTCCTCGATGAACTTGATGGTCTCCTGATAGGAAGGCATGAAAATTTTTTCCAGGGCGTTGACGCGCCTCTGGGTTCTCTTCACCTCCCTGGCCAGGATCAATACTGCGTTCTCAATCTCCGCCAGCCGGGCGATGACATCGAGACACTCCAAAAAATGTTTCATGGCTTCATCAAAGGTGGCGGACGTCTGTGCGAGGGAATATCGCACCCTGAACTCATCCGGTTTGAAAAACACGGTGGGGATCCTGAGTCCCACCACCTGGACCGCTTTCACCTCAATAGTATGGTTATATTCGATATCAAGGGATTTTTCCTTGATTTTTTTCTGCCCGTTCCGAAGCAATGCCCGCTTCAGAGACGCATAAGCCTGTCCCAGTTTGGCAAGGGATTCACTCTGAATTCTTTTTGCGGATTCCAGATAACGCATGAGCTCCATGGTCAGGATTTTTCTCTTCTGATCCAGATGTTCATATCCTTCGCTGACAATCTCCAATTCGCGTTTCAGTCGCAGGTGATTGCTCTTTGTGGGGGCGACATCCAGACGCGGCATTTTTCAAAGCCTCTCAAAAGGATTAAAGGGTTCCGGTATAATGCTCCTCGATCTCCTGTTCCGTGACCCTGTGAAGTTCGCTCTTGGGAATTATCGAGAGAACCCTCCAACCGAGATCAAGAGTCTCCGTAATGGAGCGATTCTCATTCTCCCCCTGGTTGAGAAATTTCTTCTCAAATTCAATCCCGAATTTCAGATACGTCTGATCGAGAGTGGACAGCTCCTCTTCTCCGATCACAGCTGCCAGGGACCGGATTTTCTTCACCAGGGAATAGGCTGCAAAGAGCTGGCTGGACAGGCGCATATGGTCGGAGCGTGTAAGCCCCTCGCCGATGCCGTTCTTCATCAGGCGCGACAGGGAGGGAAGGCCGGCGATCGGCGGATAAATCCCCCGCTGGAAAAGGCCGCGATCCAGAACAATCTGCCCCTCGGTGATGAATCCGGTCAGATCCGGAACCGGATGAGAGATGTCATCGTTCGGCATGGTCAAAACCGCCAGCTGAGTGATGGATCCCCTGCTGCCTTCCACCCGTCCCGCGCGTTCGTAGATCGAAGCCAGATCACTATAAAGATATCCGGGATAACCCTTCCTGCTAGGGATCTCGCCTCGCACGGTTGAGATCTCCCGCAGCGACTCGCAGTAATTTGTCATATCGATGAGGATCACAAGGACGTGCCTCTGTTCCGTGAAAGCGAGGTGTTCAGCCAGAGTCAGGGCAGTGCGGGGCGTGACGAGCCTCTCAATCGAGGGATCATCCGCGAGACTCAGGAAAAGGGCGACGTTTGCCAGAACCCCGCTTTCCTCAAAAGAGCGGATGAAAAAATCCGCCACATCGAATTTGACGCCCATGGCTGCAAAGACAATGCTGAATTCGACTTCCTCTGTCAGAAGCCGCGCCTGGCGTGTGATCTGGGCAATGAGCCGATTGTGCGGCAGTCCGCTGCCGGAAAAAATCGGCAGCTTCTGACCCCGCACAAGGGAATTCATGCCATCGATGGCCGATATGCCTGTCTGGATGAACTCCCGGGGATAG
>Ga0315277_10003867_pt1 | contig 20160 bp, 17 predicted proteins | sample YL17G05_15_MG_FD_203695 | JGI IMG/M metagenome (GOLD analysis project Ga0315277, IMG submission 203695) | Sediment microbial communities from Yellowstone Lake, YNP, Wyoming, USA - YL17G05_15 | ecosystem: Environmental > Aquatic > Freshwater > Lake > Sediment | place: USA: Wyoming | collected... | reverse complement strand
GACAAGGTCGGGGTCTCGTGGGACGGAATGCCCAAGGAGAAGGAGGCCCTCACGACCATGTTCGATCAAGCCCAGGCGTGGTCGCAAAAGCACAAGCGGCCGATTCACCTCGGCGAGTTCGGCGTGTACGACAAGGCTGAGATGGCCTCACGGGTCCGCTACCTCGATTTCGTGACGCGGGATGTGGAGAAACGCGGCTGGAGCTGGGCCTACTGGCAGTTCGACAGCGACTTCGTCCTCTACGATATCCCCGGCAAGCGATGGATCGAGCCCGTCCGTGACGCCCTGATCCCGCCGCCGGGCACCAAGTAGAGCGGGCCGGGGGAAGCCGCGCGCGTAGGTGAAGTCTCCGGTGAGGACGCCATGGCGCAATCCTCGTGCGAGAGCCATTTCTGATCCCAGCCTTCTGTTGTATCCATCTCGCCAGGGGCGTTTTTCGTTTGTCTGGGTGGCGATTACGCGCTATGATAGGCGGTATGGAACAGCGAAGGACCATATCGGTATACGCCGACACCTCGGTATTCGGCGGGGTATTTGACGACGAGTTCAAGGATGCAAGCAAGGCGTTCATTGACGCTGTGAGGGCGGGCAGGTTCGTCTTGGTTACATCCGAACTGGTCAGGCAGGAGATTGTAGCAGGTCCGCAAGTCGTTCGCCGATTATTCGAGGAAATGTTGCCTGTTGCAGATATTGCGATGGTTACCACCGAAACACTCCAGTTACAGCAGGCGTATCTCGATGCAGGCATTGTGTCCGGACGATTCGCCACAGATGCCTTGCACGTGGCCCTGGCAACTGTGTCTGGAGCGTCCATGATTGTCAGTTGGAACTTCCGGCATATTGTCAATTTCCAGAGGATCCCCAAGTACAACGCTGTGAACAAACTTCATGGCTACAGCGACATCGCGATATACTCACCGTTGGAGGTGGTTGAACATGAAGACGAAGACCTTTGATGCCGTTCGCATGAAGCGCCAAGGGGCTGAGCGAGTCATGAAGCAACTCGAAGGCAAGTCCCTCCGAGAGCAACTCGAGTATTGGCAGAAAGGCACCGAGGATCTCAAGAAGCTTCAGCGAAAGCTGAAGAAGACCAATAAGCGTCCATGAGATTCCTGTTATCTGAGGTGGTCAACCACGCCTCATGGGCATAGTTGATTAATCGAGGACCTTAGGGAGGGAGTTGACCACAGAGGTTCTTCATGGCGGATGTGAACGGCTACCGAACGATCAAGGCCCTTGTCCTAGACTTCGTGCACCAATGTGACGGGCACGTTTCGTACACGGCCCTGACAGAAGCAGTACGCAGACAGTTTCCGACTAGCAGGTGGAAGAAGTCGCACTGGAACTATTACCGTTACCAGATACTGCGCGGGCGATTTCGGACCATGTTCTCCAATGATGAGTTGACTGCTTTGTCCGGCACCCGTCCGATTCCGTCTGGGCCTCGGGCCCCAGGGTCGCTGGGGAGCCAGCAGGAGGGGGCGCTAGGGTGGAGGCCGGTCCCCAAGGACGCTGAAGTGAAACGTATTGGGGATGCGATTCTCAGCAACATCCGCCTTGTGATTTCACTGGCGGCAGGCGATGACATCGACAAGCGGTTCAAGCTGAACAGGTGGGTCTTCAGCCGGTTGCTGCAAGATGAGAACCGCGTCAAACGCCCGATCAAATGGAGGCTGTGGGAAAGCGGCATACACGCCTGCCAGGCCTGCGGTGAGGAGTTCACTTCGCTCAAGGGCGTGGAAATCCACCGAAAGGACGAGTCTCGAGGGTATTCCCTGGACAATTGCGAACTGCTGTGCCGGGAATGCCATCAGGAGCTTGACTGACACCGCTGAGGTCAGGGGATGGCCTTGGTGGCGCCGGTGGTGAAGCCGCCGTCGACGAGGATGATCTGGCCGGTGATGTAGGCGGAGGCGTCGGAGGCCAGGAAGATCACGGTGCCGTCGAGGTCGTTGGGTTGGCCGGGGCGGCCCAGGGGGATGCGGTCGGTGATGTACTCGACCCATTTGGCGTTGTCATAGAGGACCTTGTTCTGAGCGGTTTTGAACCAGCCGGGAGCGAGGACGTTGACGGTGACGCCGTGACGGCCCCACTCGGCGGCCAGGCTGCGGCTCATCTGCAGGATGCCGCCGCGGCTGGCGCAGTACGGGCTGATGCCCTCCATGCCGAAGACGCAGGTGCACGAGCCGATATTGATGATCCGCCCATACTTGCGTTTCATCATCTCCTTGCCGACGGCCTGGGCGACGAAGAACGCGCCCTTGAGATTCGTGTTCAGGACGGTATCCCACTCCTTCCACGTAAAGTCCACCGCCGGGTGGCGGATGTTCAGGCCGGCGTTGTTGACGAGGATATCGATCTTGCCGTACTCGGCGATGGCGGCGCGGACCATGTTGGCGATGTCGGCCTCGTTGAGCACGTCGAGCTTGACGGGCAGGGCCCTGCGGCCGAGACCCTCGATCTCCTCCTTGAACGGAGTCAATCGTGATGCGTCTCGGCTGGTGATGACGAGGTCTGCGCCCGCCTGGGCCAGCGCCCGGCCGAAATACTGGCCGAGGCCCCGGCTGGTCCCCGTCACAATCGCCACTTTGCCCGACAAGTCGAACAGGTTTTCCATCGGAAGCTCCTACGGAGAGTTCGAAGTCTCAAGTGTGAAGTCGCTCTTCTTCAAACTCGACACTTCACACTTCGTTTATGGTTCCAACACGATCTTCAGCAGATTCTCTTTGCCTTCGAGCAGTCGCTTGAAGGCGGCGGGGCCCTCTTGGAGCGGCAGAACCTCGCTGATGAGCGGGCCGACGTTGATCTTGCCCGTGGCAATCAGGTCGATGCAGGTCCGGAACTCGCCGGCGCTGGCGTACGAGCCGATGAACGCCAGCTCCCGCGAGACCAGCTCCTGCAGGTTGAACTCGGTTTCCTTCTGGAGGTTGCCGACCGCGACGATGGCGCCGCCGGTCTTTGTGATCGAGATCGCCTGGCGGAATGTCTCGCCGAAGCCGACGGCTTCGAATGTGACATCGGCGCCGCGGCCGTCCGTCCTCTTCTGGATTTCGTCGTTCAGGCTGACTTTGGCGGAGTTGATGCAGGCGTCGGCGCCGACCTGCTTTGCGAGGCCGAGCCGGAAATCGTTGATGTCACAGGCGATGACCTTCGCTCCTCGAAGCCTCGCGGCCTGCAAGATGAACAGGCCGATCGTCCCTGCGCCGAGCACGACTGCGGTATCGCCCCTGGAAATCGGCGGGCGGTTGGCGGCGTGCGTGCCGATGGAGGCCGGCTCCAGCAGGCAGGCCTGCACGAAGGACATGCGATCCGGCAGCTTGGCGCAAATCCAGTGCGGGACGGCCACGAACTCCGCGAACGCCCCGTGCCGCTTGAACTCCGGGACGGAGACGCCGAGGACCTGCCGCTTCACGCAACGGTTGTACATGCCCTTCTTGCACGCCGGGCACTGGTTGCAGTAGACGGTCGAGTCGAAGCAGATGCGGTCGCCGGCAGCGAAGCCCGTGACGTTCTTGCCCGCCCGCTCGACGACCCCGGCGGCCTCGTGGCCCATGATCAAAGGTGGCAGGCGCCGGCCCGTCTTGCCGGTGTGGCCCGCCACGTCGGACCCGCAGATGCCGCACGCCTTGACGCGGACGAGGATATCATCATCCCCAGCCTGCGGCTCGGGCCAGTCCGTATATTCCAGCGTATACGGCGCCGTGTAGAGTAATGCCTTCAATTGTCACCTCCTACACCATCCACCATGCTGAGACCATTCGGCAAAGGCATCCATAGTGAACAACAGGGTAATGCCCGTTGATGAACATGTCCACACCTTTTCGTGACTGGCAGGGAAGGATATGGTTCATCCGCATGATGTGTTTTGTCCTTGACGCCTTTGCATGCAGTCAGTAAGCTACGCCTGTTCCTGAAGCGCAGGGGGCTGATTTGATGTTGAGAGGAATGATATGGATGCGAAGGAAATCCTTGAGGCCACCCGCCGGGCAATCAGCGAGTGTGCGGGCGGCGATCCGGACAAGTGGTTCTATGCCAATCGGTTTGTCTTTGCCCGGCTCCAGTGGGACGAACGGAGAACCAAGACCAAGATCAAGAAGGAATTGCTGGAGGGCGAAAATCCGTCGTGCGGTTACTCCGGCTGCGGCAAGAGCATCGACAGCAAGCGAGGTGTTCATCTGCATCGGCGAGACACCACTCGTGGCTACAGTCGCGACAACTGTGTTCTCATGCACCCTGCTTGTCACATGAAGTACCACGCCGAGCATCCACCAGGGCCCCGCGACGAAACATCGGGCGAGGATGAACGTAATGCCAGCGAAGCAGTTCTGAAGAAGGAGAGCAAACGCCACGAGGGGCAACGATTCTTCTATTGGTGGGATGTTACCCCCAGCTTGCTCGGCAGACTCGACCGCTATGAAGCGGTGGAATTCATCAAGAAGGATACGGGCGAGAGGTGCTGTGTGCCGGTCCCTGCTCTGAAAGGATATCTGACCGAGGAGCGCCGGACAAGCAAAGGGAACTGGAGTATCAAAGTCCTCAAAGGCAAGGAGGACCAACTTGCCTTTGAGCCTGGTGCCAAAACCGGCAAATGGCTCCATCTGCCCGTCATCTGGTTCCATGAGCAGGAGGATTGACTATGCCGATTCATGGAGCCACGGCCAGGATGGCCGTGCTGCCGGAGTTTGCCGCTTTGTGGCCTCCAGCATGGTGACGGGTCGAGTCCGGCGTGGTCATAGGTGTGCACCGCACACCCTCACGCTGGTGGCTCCAAAGCGGAAAAAACCCGGCCCAAGGGGCCGGAACCTGATCTCAGCAGAACTGCGCAACAATCGAATGAGCCGTCAGTCCAGCAGCATAGATGGCACTGCCACCCTCCTGCTCTTGGATTGACGGCTCGAGAATCAGCGGTCATTTCGTGGCGGCCTTGAGCTTATCGGCGAACGGCAGGGTGTCGGGGACGACGCGGATTTCGGTGCTGAAGCGGTAGGGCAGCGCCCCGCCGGAATCGAAGAGCAGTTCGACGAAGTAGGCGGTCCAGCCCTTTTCCGGCGCCTTCACAGTGGCATCGTAGACACCTTTGTCGTTTCCGGTCAGGGGCGAGCTGGTCCACGCCTTGCCAATGGTCTCGAGGCGGAAGTCACGAGCGGTCGGATTCGTGGCCGTCCATAGGCTTACCTGCGAAGGCCGCGTCTTGGCGATGACGACCATGTGGCCCTCGCCGGCGACGTTCCAGGAGAAATCGGGCAACTCGCGGCCGCCCAGGATGGCCATATACCATGCCAGCAGGGCCTTGTCGGCTTGCGAGCCGCTGAGCCCGTGGTCGGTGTTCGGGTTGTAGAGCAGGTATTTCGGAGCCGGAAGGTCCTTGAAGTAGAACTGGGTCGAGTCCGAGAGGAAATACTGGTCGCCCGCCGAGTTGATGACGAACTTCGGCATCGTGTAGCGGGTCCGGTACTCGTAGGGGTCCACGAAGTTGCGAATGTCGCTGCCGCCCTGGGAGCCCATGCGATTGAGGACCTTCATCTGCTCGTAATCGCCGATGGCCTCGGAATAGAAGCCGTAAGCGGCGAAGTGATGCTCCATCTGCGGACCCATGTTGAGCACGTCGATGACGATCGGGGCGATGGCCCGGACGCGTTTATCGACGGCGGCGGTCAGCCAGGTGGTCCAGCCGCGCTTTGAGCCGCCGGAGACGACGAAATCCTTGATCTGGACCTTTCCGCCGGTCGCCTTGGTCAAATGGTCCTGGACGGTATCCATCGCGCGGACGGCGCTCTTGGCCATCGGCAGCAGCAGCGGCCAGGTGGGGTCCTGGGTCTTGAGGAACTTGTCGAAGGTATAGGCGATGATGGCGTCCTCGTTACGCTCATTGCCGGGATCGTCGGCGAAAATCAGCGGCTGGTTCGGCACCTGCTTGAGATCCACGACGACGGTCTTGCTCTGCAGGGCCATCTGGATCAGCATGCCGTCGGGGCTTGGCGGCGTGGTGTTTCGATTGCTGCCGCCGTTGATCCAGAGCAGGGCCGTGTTGGAGGTGACGTCGTTCGGCACGATGATGGTCAGCCAGTGCTGCCAGAGCGTTCGGTTCACTTCCTTCTCGCTGCGCCACGTCTGGGACTTCATGTCGATGACGTACACCTTGCCCAGGGGGTTATCGATGGTCTGCACGACGGTGTAGGTATAGCTTGGATCGGGCTTGGCAATATAGTCGTCGAGCGGCGTCGCGGCCGCCATGACCGTCATCAGCAGGGTTAGCAGGACCATAGAGACCTTTCGTTGCACTCTCATCATCAAACCTACCTTTCTTCAATCTCCGGCTTGCCTTGTTCCTCACGGGTGTTCACGTCAATTCTCCTGCCTCATTGTCATACCTGGCGCGGGAATATCGTTCGCAGGTACTCGGCGTCGTAGCGGCAGCTTTCCTCGACGCCCAGCGGCAGCTTCGTGCCTTCCATGACCAGCCAGCCGCGGTAGCCGGCCTCGTCCATCGCCTCGCGGACCCGTTTGAAATCAATCGAGCCCTTGCCGTAGAGGTCGTCGTAGTCCTTGGCATGCACCTGGCAGATGCGTTTGCCGAGCGTGCGGATCTCTTTGTAGATGTCGTAGCCCATCTTATGCGAGTTGGCGACGTCGTAGTACACCTGCACGGCGGGCGAGCCGACGCGGTCGAGGATGGCGATGTGCTCCTCGGCGCTAAGCCACGACTCGACGCCGAGCGTCACGCGAGCCTTCTCCGCCTTCGATGCGATGTTCTTCAGGCGACTCACGACGGCGTCGGTGCCTGCCGCATCGTTCTTAAGGTCGCCTTTGCCAAAGAAGGCCAGCAGGATGATCCGTTGCCGCATCGCCTGGGCGACATCGATCGCCTGATCGACCCATTTCTCGGCGCGGGCGTCGCTCTTGTACGGAACCTCGTTGAGGACGCCCATCGCCAGCGAGGCGATTCGCACCTCCTGGGTCTTGACCTCCTCCAGGTACCGCTTCTGCAGGTCCGGGTCGAACAGGGGCGGGTCCTTCTCCCCGCCGCCGAAATCGACCTGAACGCCGTCGAGCCCGATCTTCTTCGCAAGGGCGAAGACCGTCGGGTCGGTCCGCTTGTTGATTGTCCAGTCGCAGACGCCGATCCGGAATCCTCTGGGCCTTCTCTTCTGCTCGGCTTCCTGCCCGAGCGACAGGGCGGAGGCGGCGAGCGTTAAGCCCGCGATGGTCCCGCCGGTCCGCGTGAACAACTCCCGCCGGCTGATTTCTCTGTGAATCATGTGCCTTCTCCTTGATATACGCCTCTCAGGGGGCGTGCCACAAAATCTCAAGCAACTACGCTAGAGCAAACCATCGCCAAGCTTCGCTTGACGATGCCACCCGGCGAATACACGGCTTCTCACGCACCTTTTCAGGCTTTGACGCCTTTGAGGTTCGCGTCGAGTTTCTCTTTGTTCTTGAGCATCTCGTCCCAGGTGACCATGCGATTGCCGTAGGCGGCGGTGCGGCCGAGGATCGTGATCAGGTTGCTTCGCACGCTGGTCTCGACCGTCGGGTTGTCGAATTTGCCGCCGGTGACGCTCTCGTAGAAGGTCTTGATATTGGCGACCGCGCCATCCTGGTAGATGCCCGGGGACTTGCCGCCGCGATAGAAGTTCTTGCCACGGACGATGACTTGCCCGCCGTACTCGGTTTCGAGGACGCCCTCGCTTCCGAACATGCGGTTGCGGATGCCCTCAGGCTGTGTGCCGTGGCCCTCGATCTGGCGGGAGCTGAAGGTGATGCCGATGTTGTTCGGGTACAGGAACAGGGCGCTGAAGGTGTCCCAGCAGGTTCCGACGGGCCGGACCTTGCGGCCGCCGGTGCCCACGGCCCACAGAGGCGGCACCTCCATAATCCAGTTCATCACGTCCAGCGTGTGGATATTCTGCTCGGTGATGATGTCGCCGGAGAGGACCTTGTCGAGGCCCCAGGCCCGCAGGCGGTTCTCGCCGTTCTCCGGGTCGCTGCGCCAGGTGTCATACATCCGGCCGAACGGACAGGTCGCGTGGTAGGTTGCCTCGCCGAACGCGATCTCTCCAAGGGCCTTCTCCTCATGCACGCGACGCAGGGCCTCCATGTAGAACGGATCGGCCCGCGTCTGGAAATCGATCAGGAATACCCGCTTGTTGGCGCGGGACTTCTTGCCGCTATCCTCGATACTCAGGCAGCCCGGGACATCGACGGCGACGGGCTTGGCGGCATAGACGTGCTTGCCCGCCTCAACAGCGGCGGCCGCATGCTCGGGACGGAAGTACGGCGCGGTCTCCAGTGCCACGGCATCCACTTTCTCCAGCACCTTCAGATAGCCTTTGAGGCCCGTGAACCGGTTGGCCTGAGGGACTCCGAGCTCGTTGCCGGCGTTATCGGCGCGGTCCTGGAAGTAATCGGCGACGGCGGTAACATTGTATCCGCCGTTGTCCCGGAAGAGCTTGGCGATCCAGGTTCCGCGTCCGCCGCAGCCGACCAGGCCGAGATTGATTTTGGAGTTGGCGGCGGTGCCACGGACGAGTCCCGGCCGGATCACGGCGAACGACACGGCGGCGGCCCCCGCACCGGCCATGAAGCCGCGGCGGCTCACGGATTTACGGCTTGGGGATGCTTCGGTAGGTTGGCTCGGATGTGACATTTGACGGTCCTCCCTTGGGATTTATGATTGAACATTTACGATTTACGATTTGGTGCGCGGGCCATGGAACGAATCATAAATCTCAAATCGTAAATAGTAAATAACAAATGGCCCCGGTCAAATGCCGGTTTTGGCGGTTTGCGAGGCCATGTACTCGGCCACGGGGGTGTGCTTGGCCTCCAGGTGCTCCAGGTTGATGTAGTGCTCGCGTTTGATCTTGCCGGTGGAGGTCTTGACGAACTCGCCGGGGTGGATCTCCAGGTGGTGTGCGGCGATCTTCTCGAAGCCGGAGAGCTGCTTGTTCTTCTGCTGGCAGTCGCGGATGCTCTCCCAGAGCAGGCCCTTGACCAATTGCGGCTCGGCGAGCAGGTCCCGCTGTTTGCGGCCGGTATGGGCCTCCAGAAGCTCCCACGCCGGAACTACCAGGGCCCGCACGGACTCCTCCATAATGCCGTTGGCCTCCAGCCGGCGCGTCGGGACTACGAGCACCTCCTTGACGAATTGGGCCTCGGAAAGTGCTGACTCGACCCGCTCGGGGTTCACGTTCTTGCCGCCGGGCAGGATGATCAGGTATTTCTTGCGGCCGGTGATGTAGAGGTTGCCTTCCTCATCGAGATAGCCGAGGTCGCCCGTGTGCAGCCAGCGGACGCCTTGCTCATCGGTGTCGAGCGCGGCCTGCGTGGCCTTCGGGTTCTTGTAGTAGCCCTTCATGATGCAGGGTCCGCCGAGGCAGATCTCACCTCGTTGTCGCGGCGGTTGTGTGTGATTGTCCTCGTCCACGATCTTGACGACGAGCGTGTCGATAGGCTTGCCGACGGAGCCGAGCCACTCCAGCCGGTCGTTGAACCCGTAGACCGGCGAGTTCTCCGTCGTGCCGTAGCCCTCGTACATTTTGAAGCCGCGTCGCCACAGGACTTCCAGGACCCAGCGGGGCATCGGGGCGGCGCCGGACAGGAAGAAGCGGACCTGTGACCAGCCCAGCTTTTCGCGAATCTTGCGGCCGAGGTAGCGCGGCGCGAAGCGGTCGAGCAGGGCGACGATTCGCTTCTCCTTCTTCTGTTTGGTGATGCCGTCCTCGATCTTCTTGGCCAGCGTGGTGTAGAGCGCCGGGATGGCGATGAAGATCGTGACGTGCCTGTCGCGGATCAGGTCGGAGACCTCGCGATATTTGTTCGTGTAGATGTTGGTCGCTCCGGCGGCTAAGGACAGGAACTTGCCGACGGTCAGGCCGAAGGAATGGTGCGGCGGCAGGATGTGGCCGAGAATGTCTCGGGGCCCGATATCGACCTTTCGAACCGAGCCCTGCACGTTCGCGACGAAATTCGCGTGGGTCAGCTCCACCTCGCGGGGATCGCCCGTCGTGCCGGAGGTGCACAGGATGATGGCGGTATCTTCCGGATTGACCTGACGCTCGATATCGGCAAGAGCGCCGATGTTCGGGACGCCGGTCGGGCACAGGGGCTTGTCCGTCATTGTCACCATGCGGAGCTTATGGGCCTCTGCAAACTGGCTCAGCTCGTATCGGGCGTCCTCATGCTCGTAATCGTCCGCCATAACCAGGCCGCGGGCGTCCGTGGACAGCAGATGCGAGATCACGCCCTGCGGACCACGCTCGGGGTCGATCAGAACGGGGATCATGCCGGCGAGAATCGTGCCCCACAGCGCGACGTCCCAGTCGATACGGTTCTTGCTGACAAGGGCGATCTTGTCGCCGTGACTGAGACCCGACTCGCGCAGCAGCCACGTCGCGAAGGCCTCCGCCCGCTCCTTCAACTGGCGGAACGTCATGGTCTCGTGGCGGTCCGGGCGTATGATCTCGACACAGGTCTTGTCGAGGGGCGTCACGGCCGCCAGCGACCGGTTGAACAGCTCGATCAAGTTGCGATGCTTCAGGGCGGTCTCCATGTCCGTTCAACTCCAACCGTAGGGTGTATCGATCCGCGCGTCGCCGATCGTCAGGCAACGCACTCGCTGCACATCAAATTGCGGGGCGCGTATTGTGCCTCTGGATTTCTCCTGCCGCCACTGCTCGATGACGCCAATCGCGATGTCCTGTCCGGTCAAATCGGACAAGCCGACGAGACGCCCAACCGTATTTCCGGCGGTCGCGCGATATGTCGTCTGAACGGCCAGGATACTGAAGTCGAGCGTGTGGGCGGCGGCGTTCCGGAAGTAGCTCTCGAAGAGCCTGCGGCGATGCTCTTGCCTCGCTTCAGGCGACTTGCGGCGAAGCTGTGGCGGCGCCTTGACCAGCTCGATAGCCGACAGGCCGGCGTGCAGACCTCGCAGCAGATCGCTCATCTCGTCTTCCCGCTGCACGGCGATGATGCGTTGGGGCCTCAGCAGCCGCTGAACTGTCCACCAGAGCGAGCAAGCGGCACCGCCGGTCACGAGGCCGGGAGTATCGATGAGCAGCACGTCGGCCGCTCGCGATGCCTGCTCGACACACAGCGCGATGGAGGCGGTCAACTGGAGCAGATGGCCCACCGGCGTGATGTCGCCGACGAAAGCAATCCCCCGGGCCTGAAGGTCGGCGCCCGTCTCAGGCTCGATCCGGTCTCCTCTATCGAGGACCGTCCAGCCGACCGTTGTCGGCGGGCCGATATGCGACTGGCCGACGTCTGCATCGACCAGGGCGACCGGCTGGTTCTGCGCCAGCCGGTTGGCCAGTGCATTCACCAGGGTCGTCTTTCCCGTGTCGGCGGCCCCGAGGAACAGGATCATGCCCTTGGCAAGCGGATTTGCACTGGCAATCCGCTCTGCGATCACATCAGCCCAGCTCTCAGACATTCATCAAGGTCCACCAGCAACTCCTTGCGGTTCTCTCGTTCCGGTTATTGCATCATTTGGCGGACAAATTCGCAAGAGGAAAGGCGAAAATCCGCGACAAGCTGCTGCGTGGCGTCGAGCCTTCATTTCGTAGACGCCGCCAGCTTGCCAGCCGTCTGTCGTGCGATTTCGTCGCGGTTTTCCGTGGTCAGGTGCAGCAACTCGATGCCGGGGCGGCTCTTGACCTCGCGCGTGAGCCCGTCGCCCTTGAGAGCGACAGTGGCCAGGACTGACTTGTCGGAGTCGAGCAGCCGGCGGACTGCCTCGACGAACCGCTCTGAGAAGCATTCCATTTTGCCGATCTCATCGATGACGAACAAATCGACGCTGGCGCCGGGATCGAGCACAGGGACCGCCTCCCTGTCGAAACTCTCGATATCGACGCCGTACTTGCTCACTCGGTACTTGCTTTTGATGTCGACGTGGGCCAGCACCCCCGTTCGGCCGTCCAGCCGATGCCAGCGAAAACCCTCGCGCCGGCGCCGCTCGCGAATCTCCTGAGTATAGAAGCCGGCGATCCTCGCTGTACCGAGAGCTTCGACGATCTTCATCACGGCCGTCGTCTTGCCGCAGCCCGGCGGGCCCGTCAGCAGAATCTTGTGCAGTTCCCTCGCCATATCGTCATGATCCCGGTCCGGCAAAAGCCTGCCGGCTGCTATTATACCTCCTTCCCGGTATCTGCATTGGAAGGTACCATAGTCTCCAACCTGTACCTGCGGTGAGCGTACGCATTCTGTGAAATTCGGTGCTGTATGGCGATTCTGCCCAGATTCTTACATCTGCGAGCCGCCGATGGGACCAGTGCGATCAGGGTCTCGCCTCGATTGATCGAGGCGGCACGTCTGACGCCCCAGGCGGCGATGGAACTGCTTCGGAGCGGGCCGCAAGGTCTGCCTCAGGAGCAGGTCGAGCAGCGTCTGGAGGAATATGGGCCCAACGTGGTAGTCCAGGAGAAGCGGCACACGCGGCTTGTCCTGCTCGGACACGCCTTGATCAACCCGCTGGTCGTCCTCTTGCTGATCCTGGCGACCGTTTCCCTGCTCACCGGGGAGCTGAAGGCGGCCATCGTCATGTCCGTCATGGTCGTGCTGGGGGTCGTGTTGCGGTTCGTGCAAGAGATGAAGGCCGACGCGGCCGCCGCCAAGCTCAAGGCCATGATCAGCGTCACTGCCACCGTTATCCGCGACGGCGCCGCCCGAGAGGCGCCGCTGGAGGAACTGGTGCCCGGCGACGTGGTGAAACTCTCGGCCGGCGACATGATTCCGGCCGATGTACGGATCCTCACCTGCAAGGACTTGTTCATCATCCAGGCCAGCCTCACCGGGGAATCCATGCCTGTCGAGAAGAGCGAGGCCTCTATCGACGCTGCGGGCCGTTCGCCTTTGGAATTGGCCAATGTATCTTTTCTGGGCACCAGTGTCGAGAGCGGCGCCGCTACGGCCCTCGTCATTGCGACCGGGCTCGCCACGTACCTCGGCGCGATGTCCAAGGCCCTGGTGGGTCCGCCGGTCGAGACCAGCTTTGACAAGGGCATCCGCAGGTTCACGTGGCTGATGATTCGCTTCATCGCCGTCATGGTGCCGCTGGTGTTTCTCATCAACGGCCTGACCAAGGGCAACTGGGGGGAGGCGTTCTTCTTCGCGGTGGCGGTGGCCGTCGGGCTGACGCCGGAGATGCTGCCCATGATCGTTACGGTCTGCCTGTCCAAGGGCGCCATCGCCATGAGCCGCAAGAAGGTGATCGTCAAACGGCTGCACTCCATCCAGAACTTCGGGGCGATGGATGTGCTGTGTACCGACAAGACCGGGACGCTGACGCTCGACCGCATCATTATCGAGAAGCACTGCGACGTTGTGCGCAACGAAGATGATGACGTCCTGGCCATGGTCTATCTCAACAGCCATTTTCAGACCGGACTGAAGAACGTGCTCGACCGGGCCGTACTGGAACACCGGGAGATTCATGCGGAGATCAACGTGCCCGCGTGGGAAAAAGTCGATGAGATCCCTTTCGATTTCTCGCGGCGCCTGATGTCCGTAGTGGTCGAGACGCCCGAGGACACCCACCGGATCATCACTAAGGGCGCCCCCGAAGAGGTCTTCCTCCGCTGCTCGCAATTCGAGCTGGAGAGGCAGTTGTACCCGATGGACCCGATTCTCATCGACGACTTGCGGATGGAATATGAGGCCCTGAGCGAAGACGGCTTCCGCGTACTGGCCGTCGCATACAAGGACGTGCCCCACAAGCCCGCCTACTCCAAGGCGGACGAAAGCGACATGGTCTTACGAGGCTATATAGCGTTCCTGGACCCGCCCAAAGAGACGGCTCGGCCCGCTCTGGAAGCGTTGCGTCAACACGGCGTGACCGCGAAGATCCTGACGGGCGACAACGAGCTCGTCAGCAAAAAGATCTGCCACGAGGTGGGGCTGCCCACCGAGCACATTCTGCTGGGCAGTCAGGTCGAGGCGATGGAGGACGCGCAACTGGCCGAGGAGGCCGAGAAGGTCACGCTGTTTGCTCGCCTGTCGCCCGCGCACAAGCAACGGATTATTCAGGCCCTTCAGCGCCACAGACACGCGGTCGGCTTTCTGGGCGACGGCATCAACGACGCCCCGGCGCTCCGGGCCGCCGATGTGGGCATTTCGGTGGATTCGGCCGTCGATGTCGCCAAGGAATCCGCCGATGTGATCCTGCTGGAGAAGAGCCTGCTGATCCTGGAGGAAGGCGTGCTGGAAGGCCGCAAAGTATTCGCCAACATCCTCAAATACGTGCGGATGGGCGCCAGCTCGAACTTCGGCAACATGTTCAGCGTGCTGGGGGCGAGTCTCTTCCTGCCGTTCCTGCCGATGGCCCCGCTCCAAATCCTGATGAACAACCTGCTCTACGACTTCTCCCAGGTGCCTATCCCGACCGATGACGTGGACTCGGAGCAGATCGGCCGCCCCCGGCCGTGGTCGATGAGAGAGATCTCCCGGTTCATCCTGTTCATCGGGCCGTGCAGCTCGATCTTCGACTATACGACCTACTTTCTCATGCTCTACGTCTTTGGGGCCTGGGACAATCCGTCCCTGTTCCAGACGGGCTGGTTCGTCGAGTCCCTTCTGACCCAGACGCTGATCATTCACATCATTCGGACCAACCGCATCCCGTTTCTTCAAAGCCATGCGAGTTGGCCGCTGATTGTGACGACAGCCGTTGTCATGATGATCGGCGTGTGGTTGCCCTTCTCGCCCGTCGGCCCGGCTCTGGACTTTCAACCGCTGCCGCCACTCTACTGGCCGCTGGTCGTGCTGACGCTGGTGTGCTATACCCTCCTTACCCAGATAGTGAAAGGATGGCTGCTGCGCCGCCGGTGGATCTGATCGTCACCGGCCGCCTCGCCTTGTCCCACCCTCGGCTACCAGTGGTACTTGCGCCAGAGGTAGGCGATGACGGCGACGGAGATGGCAGCGATGCTGGTGATAACCCAGAAGGCGTGGTAGTACGGCTCCAGCGGGATTCGGACGTTCATCGAGAAGATGCTGACGATCAGCGTCGGCAGCATGATGCCGATGGTGACGATCGTCAGCGCCTTGATCCGCACGTTGAGGTTGTTGCTGATGATCGAGGCGCGGGCATCCATCAGGCTGGACAACACCTGGGAGTAGATCTCGGTCTGGCCGCGGCACTGGTTGTTCTCGATCAGGATATCATCGAGGAATTCGACGTTGTCCGGGCTCAGTCCCAGCTTGGCGGCGGCGTTTCTCAGCTTGTCGATGAGCATGCCGTTCGAGTTGATGGCGCTGAGGTAGTAGACGAGGCTCTTTTCCAGCGTGAATAGATTCAGAAGGTACTTGTTCTCCATAGCCGTGTTGATCTGCTGCTCGAGCTCGCTGGAGATCAGGTTGATGCCGCGAAGGTGCTCGACAAAATGGGAGATCGCCCGGTAGATGAGCTTGAGCAACACGTCCTGCATGGATTGGATCTTGATGAACGGTCGGCCCTCGAACAGCGGGGCCTCGTCCGCCCGGACGATGATCAGGCGGTCTTTGAAGATGAAAACGCCGGTGGAGATCACCCGAAAGAGGAAATTATCCTGGGCGGTGTAGTGCTTGGGCCGTTTGAAGATGATGGCGGCGTGGTCGGGCTCGAACTCGAGGCGGCTCAATTCATCGGGGTCCAGGGCCGAGTTGAGCGTGTGTTCGTCGATCTTCATCTGATCGATCAGATACCTCCGCTCGGCCTCGTCGGGGGCCGTGTAGACCCAGACCGGGGCGTCACTCTCGCCGTTCTCTGTAATCTTGCCATCGATGATACACAGTCGTTTCAACATTGGCTGTTATCACATGCCTCAAGGAATAGCCCGTACCTATCGCCACACTCTGCCCGGGGTGCCGCCAAACTCCGTTCAGCAAAATTCCCGCTATAAGAGACACTACGTTGGCCGCCGTCAAGAGGTTATTGAAAATGTTTTCGCGGCGGTCAGCGCGTCGGGTCCTTGAGGAACCACCGTTTGGCGTTGGCGTCGGTCTTGAAGAACTGCAGCAGCCCCTGGGCGACTTTCAGCCGGCCGGAGGTGCTCGGATGTGTGCCGTCGGGGCCCAGGTCCTCGCGAAGCCAGACCATGTTGTCGGCTTGGCGAGCGTGCGTTCCGTCGGCCCACAGGTAGGGGCCCCATAACAACAGCGGCGCCAGCACGGGACCTTTGGCCGCATCGTAGTTCAGGTTGGGATCGTTGTTGATCTGGGCCTCGATCAGCCACCGCACGGAGAAGGCGGACTCGTAGGCGTAGGGTTCAGGATTTAGTTGGGTCGTGGCATAGCCGGCGTAAATGCGGCTGGACGGGTAGGCGATGCGCAGATTGGGGAACCGCATTTCGAGCTTGCGCAGAATCACGGCGACGTTATCTCGCAGGGTCTGGGCATGAGCTGGAAACTCGCCCAGCCGGGCCGGCGAGATTTCCGCTTGTTTGAGCCAGACGACCTGGACCTGCGCCGCCGTCACGCCCGCCCGCTGAATCCGCTCATCCATCACGAGCCAGGGGGAAGGCTTGCCCGAGTTGTCCTGGCCGGGATAGGCCCATTGGTAGGCGGCCTGCCCGCCCTGTGCACAATCGACGATAACCAGGCGCGGCGATTTGTTGGGATCTCCATCCGCCAGCTTCTTGAAGGCGGAGAACTCCTGAGTCGTATTCGACATGCCCAGCGAGATCAGCACGACTTTGCCCGTTTCGGAGGGGACGCCATTCGCATCGAGCGGCTGGATCAGACTTGTTTGCGCCTGTGCTGCCTTGAGGTGGGATTCGGGAGGCGTATTCTGCCCGCCGCCGTAGAGGCCGCCTGCCTGTTCTTTGTATCGGCCCTCTCCCATCTCGGTGACCGGCACGAGGCCCGTGGTCTCCTTGCCTTGCCCGGCTATCTTCACGTCTGTTTGCCGGCGGCGCTCGCGCTTAGCGCGTTCCAGGTAGGCCCGCTCATCCGTCGTCAGCGTTTCTCCCCTCTGCTCCCTGCGATACAGATCTCTGGCCCGCTGCCAATCTACGGGCTGATCCCCGGCCGGCGCCAGTGAAACCAGCGTGACCAACACCCAGAGCACGGCGATGGCGTACACACGTGACTCAATCGAAGTCTTCATAAGCAATCTCCAATCACCCAAAGCGGAATCTGTCTCCGTGGTAGAGACGCAAGATTTTGCGTCTTCATCCCATTATACCTCGCCACTCAGACTACCACAAAGCCACATGCACGGCAGAGACGCAAGATTCTGCGTCTCTACGGCGGGTGGCATCGTCATGCTCGTTCGTAGTGTGTCCGTAAGGGCGTCGTGTGGCACGGGCATCTTGCCGGTGATGCTGAATCATGGGCGAGACGCCCATGCTACGGAAACGCCTTACGGCGTCACTACAAACGAGGCCTTCGGCCTTGACGATGCCATCCAGTGCGCCGCCTGCAATCGACGATGAATACATACTTCCGCCTTGCTGAGGAATTGGCTGTCCTATGGGCGCTTGGCTTTGAGGAAGGCTTTGAGCTTGGAGAGGCTGGAGGTGTTGAGGACATCGGTCTTGGCGGCCCAGCCGCGTGCAGCGGTGGCGACGCCGAACGGCATCAGGCCCAGGCCGCCTGTGCTGTGGGCGTCCGTGTTGATCGCCAGCTTGACGCCCGCCTCGACGGCCATCCTGCAGTGGACGTCCTTGAGGTCCAGGCGGGAGGGATCGGCGTTGACTTCGAGGGCCGTGCCGGTCTGGGCCGCGTGCTCGATCACCGCGGGCATGTCCAGGTCCATCGCCTCGCGGTAGCCGATGACCCGCCCGGTCGGATGGCCGATGCACGTCACGTAGGGGTTGTCCATCGCCTTGAGCGTGCGCGTGGTGACGCGCTCGCGGGCGCTGCCGAGGGCCGAATGGATCGACGCGACGACGAAATCCAGGTCGGCCAGCAGCTTATCATCGAAGTCGAGATTGCCGCCGGCGAGGATGTCCACCTCGGCGCCGGCCAGGATCGTGATCCCCTTGAGCTTCGCGTTTATTCTGTGGATTTCCTTGATCTGCTGTGCGAGCCGCTGGGGCGACTGGCCGTTGGCGATGGCGGAAGATTTCGAATGGTCGGCGATGCCGAGGAATTCGTAGCCTTGCTCTTTCGCGGCCAGGGCCATCTCCTCAATGGTGTTGCTGCCGTCGGAGGCGACGGTATGCGTGTGAAAATCGCCGCGGATGTCCTTGAGTTGGACGAGTTTGGGCAGGGCGTGGCGTTTGGCGGCATCGATCTCGCCACGGTCTTCACGCAACAGCGGGTGAATAAAATCCAGGCCGAGCTTCTCATAGATTTCCTGCTCGACCGCCCCGGCGATCGTATCGTCATCTTTGAACAGGCCGTACTCGTTGAGCTTGAGCCCGGCCTTGATGGCGATCTCGCGCAGGCGGACGTTATGGGCTTTGGAGCCGGTGAAGTATTGCATGGCAGCGCCGAAGCTCTCCGCCGGCACCACGCGGACATCGACCTGCACCGGCGTCGTCTCGGTGCGGATGACGGCCGAGCCCTTGGTCCCGCCGGCCGCTAGCACCCGCTCGACGAACGGCGCAGTCGTGAACGATTCGATGATCTGCTCGGCCGTCTGCTCGTTTGCAGTGGCGCCGTGAGGCGTTCGTGTCGAGGGCGTCTCGCCCTCGAATCGCGGGCTGGAAGCCCGCGACACGTGGTTCGATGCCCTTGCGGGCGCACTACAGATAAGGAGATCGACGTCGCCGATGGTCTCCGCCCAGCGGCGCAGGGACCCGGCCGTTTCGATTCTGTCCACGCCCGGCAGCGGGCGAAGGTAGTCCGTGACAATGTGTGCGGCGATCATCGCCTGGTCGAGCCGGATGCGCCCGGTCGCCTTCTCCAAAAACTCGATGCCTCGCAGGATGGCGGCGGCTTTCTTCTCTCCAAACCCCGGCAGTGTCTCGACAACACCGTCGTTGATCGCCTTTTTCAGCTCCGCGATGCTGCTGATGTGAAGATTGTCGTACAGGGTCTTGACGCTCTTGGGCCCGACGCCCGGAATCGTCAGCAGGTCCGGCAGGGTCGTCGGAATCTTGGCCAGCAGCTCCCGGTGGGCATTGATCTCGCCGGTCTTGACGAACTCCTCGATCTTCGCCAACGAGGATTTGCCGATGCCCGGGGTCTCCGCGAGCCGGCCCGTTTCGAGAAGGACCTCGACGTCGGTCGGCATCTCCTGGATGACTCGGGCGACCGTGCGATAGCTGTTGACGCGGAACCGGTCCTCGCCGAGGATCTCCATCACATCGGCCATCTGGCTGAAGATCGCGCTGAGTGTCGCGTTTGCCATGGTCCTGATTATACCCGGCCGGGACGCAACCTGGAACAGCCGTCACCTGTCAGCGGCGGGAGAAATAGTGGATAAGCCAGAGGATCAGCGTCAGGAGGATGGAAAGAATGATGCTGCTGGCCAGGGGGAAATAGATGCGCCAGTTGCGGCCGCCGAAGCTGAAATCGCCCGGCAGGCGGAACAGCCCGAATTTGCCGAGCAGCATGACGAGCAGGCCGATCCCGACGATCACGGCCCCGATCGCTATGAGCCATTTGCCCAACTGTTGCGGTCCAAAATCCATATCCATTGATGATTGATAAATGATTATTGATAATTGGGCGACGATTCGCGCAAATAATCAATAATCAATTATCCATAATCAATCAAGAGGGCCTTCATGGGCGATGCGGGTTGTGAAATTCGGGTCGGCACCTCGGGCTGGTACTACGATCACTGGATCGGCCGGTTCTACCCGGAGAAGATGCGCAAGGAGAACTGGCTCGAATTCTACGCTCAGCACTTCGACACCGTCGAGATCAACAACACGTTTTATCACATGCCGCGAGAGCAGACGATGATCAACTGGCGCGACAAGGTGCCGGCCAATTTCCTCTTCGCCGTCAAGGCCAACCGCTACATCACGCACATCAAAAAGCTGCACAACACCGTCGAGGAGGTCGGTCGCTTCTTCGCCCTGGCGGATCTGCTCGGGGATCGCCTGGGGCCCGTGCTCTACCAACTGCCACCGAGCCTGCACAAGAACCTTGAGCGGCTCGACGAGTTCATCACGAGCCTGCCGAGACGGGACCTCGCCGTATTCGAGTTCCGCGACAAGAGCTGGTACGACCGGGAGACGTTTGACTTGATGAACAAGCGGGGCGTCGCGCTCTGCGTGC
>Ga0315277_10003866_pt1 | contig 20160 bp, 11 predicted proteins | sample YL17G05_15_MG_FD_203695 | JGI IMG/M metagenome (GOLD analysis project Ga0315277, IMG submission 203695) | Sediment microbial communities from Yellowstone Lake, YNP, Wyoming, USA - YL17G05_15 | ecosystem: Environmental > Aquatic > Freshwater > Lake > Sediment | place: USA: Wyoming | collected... | reverse complement strand
GTTTTTGGGGTCGCTGAGCAGCACGCTGAACGTCATACTGGCCATTCCGATGTCCCTAATGGGGACGATGGCCATCATCTATTTTCTGGGGTTCACTTTTAACACATTCACGCTGCTGGGGATGGCGCTGGCCGTGGGAATTGTGGTCGATGACGCCATCATGGTGATGGAGAATATATTCAGGCACAGGGAGGGCGGAAAAGGGCTGGTCAAGGCGGCCCTGGAGGGTACCCACGAAATTGCGTTTGCGGCGCTGGCCGCGACACTGGCGGTCGTGGCGATTTTTGTGCCCGTCGTCTTCATGAAGGGGATCATCGGCCGGTACTTTTTGCAGTTCGGGATCACGCTGTGTCTGTGCGTGCTGCTGTCGTATGTGGAGGCGGTAACGCTGGCGCCGGCGCGGTGCTCGCAATTCTTGCGGACAAGCCGGGAGGGACGGAGCCGGCTAGGACTGGCCGTTGACAACAGCTTCCGGTGGCTGGAGAAGAACTACGGGAAGGTGCTGGGGCGGTCGCTGAAAAGGCCGGGGCTCATTTTGATCGGGGCGGTGGTGCTCTTCGGGGGGGCGCTCATGGTGATGAGGAGCCTGCCGGGAGAATTCGTGCCCAGCCAGGACCTAAGCCGGCTGAGCGTGCGCTTCCAGACCGCGGTCGGGTCGGGCATCGGGGAGACAGAGCAGCTGATGGATAGGGTCGAGGGCACTATGCGCAGCCATCCTGAGGTCACCCAGCTATTCGGGTTTGTGGGGGGCATGGGTGGAGGAGGCATCAACCAGGGCATGCTTTTCGGAACGCTTGTGCCTCCGGGCGAGCGCAAGATGACCCAGGCGGAGATTTCGGGCGTGCTGAGGCGGGAGCTGAATTCGATACCGGGAGTCAGGGCCGTCATCCAGGACATGTCGCAGCAGGGGTTCACGGCCCAGAGAGGATTCCCGGTGGAGTTCAGCGTGCGCGGGTCGGACTGGAACCATCTGGTCGAGGTCAGCCAGAACGTGATGGCCAAGATGGTCCAGAGCGGCCTGGTCGTGGACGTGGACACGGATTATCAGCTCGGGATGCCGGAGCTCCAGGTGGAGCCGGACAGGGCGGTGGCCTCGGATGTCGGGGTTTCGATCGACGACGTGGCCACAACGCTCAACGCGCTGGTCGGCGGGATTCGAGTCGGGAAGTACAGCACGGGAGGACGGCGGATCGATGTGCGGTTGAAGTTGCTGGCGGGCCAGAGGTCGCGGCCCGAGGACATCGCCCGGCTGAAGGTGCAGACGAGGTCGGGGGACCTGGTGCCGCTGTCGTCACTTGTTAATTATACGGAGCGGCCGGCTTTGCAGGCGATCACGAGGAGAGACAGGGAGCGGGCGATTTCGATATACGCGAACGTGGCGCCGGGGCATGCGCAGAACGAGGCGCTGAAGTACGTGGAGAGCCTGGGAAAGGGGCTGCCGGTCGGGAACCGGCTCGTGCTGGGCGGGGCGAGCGTCGCCTTCAGGGAGTCGATGAGCAGCCTGATATTCGCGCTGTTCATGGGGATTGCGATTGCCTACATGATTTTGGCGTCGCAGTTTAACTCATACAAGGACCCGTTCACGATCATCACGATTCTGCCGCTGTCGATCGCGGGGGCGGCCTTTGCGCTGATGCTGGCCCGGCAGAGCCTCAACATCTTCAGCATGATCGGGCTGCTGCTGCTAATGGGGATCGTCAAGAAGAACTCGATCATCCTGGTGGATTATGCCAATGCCTATAGGGACAAGGGGTTCGACGCCAGGGAATCGATGAAGCGGGCGGGGCCGGTAAGGCTGCGGCCGATATTAATGACGGCCACGGCGACGATGATGGCGGCCATCCCGCCGGCACTGGGGCTCGGGCCCGGGTCGGAGATTCGGATGCCGATGGCCATAGCGGTTATCGGCGGGCTCGTGCTGTCGACGATATTGAGCCTGGTTGTCGTGCCCTCGTTCTATGTGATCGCGGATAAGCTGTTCAAGCGGAGGCGGCGGCCGGTTGAGGAAGCCGAGAAGGCCGCGGAGGGCAAGGTAGCACCCGAAGTCGCCCCCGGTCCTTAACTCTTACTTTGCTTTTTTCTTGATGCGTTTGCGGAGCTCGGGGAGTGAGGTGACTGGCAGCGCGGTTATCCGGTCGTCCAGAGAGTACCGCTCAGGGAATTAAGGGGACACTAAACTTAATTCAAGGCGAGATCGTCGCTGGTCAGACCGCCATGCTCCCTCTCCCTTTGAGGGGAGAGGGTCGGGGTGAGGGTGATTAAGAAATGCACCCCCTCTCCTCGATCCTCCCCCACCAGGGGGGAGGAAGAAGCAAATTATGCGAGCCGGGTGGGGAGAAAATTCGGGATATGTAACAATTTCTCTTGAATTTGTTCGGTGTCCCTGAATTTTCCTTAAGTCTCATCCTATCCAGTATTGGTTGGATGTTGAGACCTGACCCCCATTTCCTTTTCTTCTTCCAATAGGGCCGGATGTCGGCTAGAATCAAGTATAATGTTTCCATAACTTGAGGAGGCCATCATGAGAACGAAACACCTAATGAAGAAGAGGGGGATGACCGTCCCCATTTTTCTGCTGGCCATCTCATTGCTGGCCGGGCCAGCCGTCGCCCAGCAGAAGTACGAGAAGCCGCCCCAGGAAATCCTGGATGTCCTGAACGCGCCGCTTCCGCCGACTCCGTTCTTGAGTCCGACGCGCGACCTGCTGGCCCTCGCCCAGCCGGTGATCTACCCGGCCATCTCGGACCTGGCCGAGCCCATGCTCCGCCTGGCCGGCGTCCGGATCAACCCGCGCACAAACGCGGAACGCAGCTATATCTATTACTGGACCGGGCTGACCTTGAAGAGAATCTCCGATGGCACCGAGATTCCTGTCGCGCTGCCCGCCGCCGTCCGCCGCATGGGCCCTCTCCAGTGGAACGCGACCGGGACCATGTTGGCTTTTACCAACGAGGCATCTGACGGGGTCGAGCTGTGGGTAGTGGATGTTGCCACTCAAAAAGTGCGGCAGATGCCCGGCCTGCACGTCAATCCGCTTCTTAGGTCCGCGGTTCAGTGGATGCCGGGCCAGAAAACACTGCTCGTAAAGGCCATACCAGCCGAGCGCGGCACACCGCCGGCACCACCCGTCGTCCCGCCAGGCCCGAAGATCCAGGAGAGTTTAGGTGTCTCGGCGGCCAGCAGCACCTACGAGGCTCGGGATGTTCTGAAGAATCCCTATGACGCGGATCTCTTTGACTACTACACATCTTCCCAGCTCGCCTTGGTGAACGTTTCATCGGGAGAGGTTACCCGGATCGGTAAGGCCGCCGTTTTCGGCGAGGTCAGCGCCGCGCCCGGAGGAAACTATTTGCTGGTCGAACGCATCCACCGTCCATACTCATACCTGTGTGCCTATTACCGGTTTCCCAAAGAGGTGGAGGTGTGGACGACAGCCGGCGACCTGGCTGAAACGGCCGCCAGCCTGCCCCTCGCTGAGCAGGTCCCGATCGACGGCGTTCCCACCGGGCCCCGGGAGCACACGTGGCGCCCGACCGATGCAGCCACCCTTGTCTGGGCTGAGGCGCTCGACGGCGGCAATCCCAAGACCAAGGCCCCGAACCGCGATCGCCTTTTACTCAAGCCGGTTGGGGGGGAGGCCGTCGAGCTCTGCAAGTCCGTTGAGCGGGTCGCCGACCTGCAGTGGGTCGAGAAGGGAGGGCTGGCCCTCCTGTCTGATTATGACCCCGATCGCCACTGGATGCGCACGTTTGTCGTCAATGCCAACGATAGAGCGGTGCTTCCCCGGCTTCTTTGGGACATGAGCACGGACGACCGGTACAAGAACCCGGGCTATCCCATCTTCCGCGTGCTGCCGACAGGGGCCTATGCGATCCTGCAGCAGAGCGAGTGGATCTTTCTGCGTGGCAATGGCTCGTCCCCGGAGGGCGACCGGCCCTTCCTCGACCGCCTGAACCTGCGCACGTTCAAGTCGGAGCGGCTTTTCCGCTCGGATCGCGCGAGCTACGAGTATTTCGTGGCCTGGCTGAACCCTGCGGCCGGGACTTTTATCACCCGGCGCGAATCGCCCGCCGACCCTCCTAACTTCTTCGCGCGGACATTGGCAAAAAAACCGTTGAAGGGAGCGGCGGAGGGAGAGGCGAGCTGGACGTCGACATCGCGCGTCATTACAAAGTTCCCCAACCCGACGCCCCAGCTCAGCGGCATCACGAAGCGCCTTGTCACCTACGCTCGAGCCGACGGCATTCCCCTGTCGTTCATGCTCTATCTGCCGCCGGGCTACAAACCGGGCACTCCTCTGCCCACGGTGGTCTGGGCCTACCCGCTCGACTACGCCGAGAAGGGGGTCGCCGGGCAGATCGAGGGGTCGTCCAAGCTGTTCACGACCATCCGGGGCGACTCCGAGCTCTTCTTCCTGCTTCAGGGATACGCGGTACTGGATGATGCCGCGATGCCCGTGGTCGGCCCTCCGGAGACCGCCTATGACACTTTCCCAGAGCAGATCGTCGCCAATGCCAAGGCCGCTATAGACAAGGCGGTTGAGCTGGGGGTGACCGACCCGGAGCGCGTCGGCGTCGCCGGTCACAGTCACGGTGCGTTGATGACGGCTAACCTTCTCGTCTACTCGGACCTTTTTCGGGCGGGCATCGCCCGGAGCGGCGCCTTCAACCACACGATGCGGCCTTTCGGATTTCAGAACGAGAGGCGGACCTACTGGCAGGCGCGCGATACGTACGTCAAGCTCTCGCCGGTGCTCCAGGCCGACAAGATCAACGAGCCGCTGCTCCTCATCCATGGGGAGCTCGACCAGAACCCGGGGACCGTCCCGATGCAGTCGGAAAAACTGTACGAGGCCGCGCGTGGAGTCGGAGCGACGGTGCGCCTCGTCATGCTGCCCTACGAGAGCCATGGCTACACGGCCCGGGAATCGATCGAGCACGTGCTCTACGAGATGCTGACCTGGTTCGACCGCTACGTGAAAAACGCCAAGCCGCGCGGGAAATAGATTACGAGACGCCGAGGGCGCGGAGTTCTTTTTCGAGGTCGGTGTCGGGCTCGTAGAGGATTGTGTGGAGCCCGAGGGCCGCGGCGCCGCGGACGTTTTCTTCCATGTCGTCAATGAAGACGCAGGAGGCGGGAGGTGCTCCCGCCTTCCTGAGGGCCGCCCTGTAGATCTCGGGGTCCGGCTTGAGCGCCCTGACCTCGTATGACAGGACATAGTCATCAAAAAACAGGATGTCGGAGAAGCGCTCCCGCACGAACCCGAAGCGCAGCGGGTCGGTGTTCGAGAGGAGGATGAGCTTGTACCGCCCCTTCAGACTCTTATACAGGTCGAGGACCGGCAGGTTGCGGGTGAAGACATCGATGTAGGCGGGGACGAACTCGTCGTAGCCGATGCGGGCGCCGAGGAGAGCGATGGCCCGCTCGTAGAACTCGTGCGGCGTAAGGGCGCCCTCGTCAAAGAGTTCGATAAACTCTAAGCTCCGGTGAACGATCTCCCGGATCTCGTCGACCGACTTCGAACAGTAGGGCGTCATCTTCCGGTAAAAGACCTTGTTGTCGAACCAGAGCACGACTTTTCCGAGGTCGGATATTATGGTCGAGATCATGGGCGGCGCCTTTCTACAGGATAAGACCAGCTTTTATACCAGAAATACCCCCTCCGCCGCAACAAGGAACGTGGGTCTCTATGACAACGTGCGCTAATTCGGTGCTAGGCAACTAACCTGATCTATTCACAAGTAATACAAATAAATATTCCCTCTCCCCAACCCTCTCCCTGGACGGGAGAGGGAATTTTTTACTCTTCATTTCATGAATAATCTAGGCTAAATACCCTAACTAGAATTTCGGTAATTACATGCCTGGCATCAAATTAGGGGTGCCTGGCACCGAAATTATGCAATTGAAGCTTGATCGGATGTATTAATTAAGGTGACACTAAACCTAATTCCATCCTAAATCTATCCATAGAATTCGATATCCATTTCTCTTCTGAGAGAATTTTGACACTCGCCCTTCGTCTTTAATTATGTGCTGACTAAAATTGGGCAGGAGAGTTATGGGGGCATATAGCCCGATTCTTTTCTCGTCTTTTCATATGCCGGATTATTTCTACCATCAAGTGAATGCTCCATTCGGCCGAACGTCCCTGGATGTATCCTGATAAGCTCAAATGCCTCGAATTGCCCGAATTGTAGTTCCTCATTTTCCGCATCATGTGATCCAAAGAGGAAATCGCAGGCAAAATATATTTTTCAGCGAAAGCGATAAAAGCCTTTACATAAAGCTTCTCCAAAAGCAAGGCAAGGAAGCAGGCATCAAGTATTGGTCTTATTGCCTGATGGACAATCATATTCATCTCGTGGCCATTCCCGAAAAAGAAAAGAGCTTGGCTCAAGGAATTGGAAAAGCCGACAGAGAATATTCTCTGCTGATCAATTCACGTGAAGGCTGGCGGGGGTACCTTTGGCAAGGGAGATTCATGTCCTATCCCATGGATGACAGTTATCTTTTTGCAGCCATCAGATATATTGAAAGAAATCCAGTTCGGGCAGGATTGGTTAAGTATGCTGAAGACTATACGTGGTCAAGCGCCAGAGCTCACGTCTACAGATCTGATGATCCGCTGGTCTCCGAAATTCCTTCCCATTTGCATATCGACAGCTGGGCAGAATACTTAAGACACCCCGACGATCAATCCATGATGAGAGCTTTCGGCTGTAGTGCGAGAACGGGTAGGCCACTCGGCGATGATCCTTTTCTCCTTGAGCTGGAAAAAATAACAGGGAGGGTTTTGCGCAAAAAGAAGCCGGGCCCTAAACCAAGATCTCAACTAAAAAGATAGATTCGAATCGGGCAAGAATTAAGTTATGTGTCACCTTAATTGCACCTTAATTGTGTGATTTGTTGAATGTTGAGACCTGACCCCCTAGGCTTGGGCCTTGCTGGTCGGGAGCTCGATGCCCACGTTCTCCTTTTTGGCGGCGGCCTTGAGCAGCAGCGCGAACACCAGCCCGACGAACCCGAGCGAGGCGAACATCACGATGGTGTGGGTGTAGTCGCCGTTCGCCATGTCGGTGAGCTTTCCGGCCATCCAGTTGAACAGCGTCAGCCCGGCGTTCTGGATAAGGGTCATCAGGCCGAAGGCGGTCCCCAGGCGCTTCTCCTCGACCATGATCGGGATGGAGGGCCACATGGCGGCCGGCACCAGCGAGAACGAAATCCCCAAGATAATCATGGCGAGGGCCGGCGCGAAGTGGGTCAGCCCCAGGCTCAGGTGAATGGGCACGAGCAACAGAGAGCCGATGATCATCATCGTCGCCCGCTTGCCGATTTTATCGCAGACCAGCCCGAAGAGCGGAGTGAATATGATGGTGCCAGTGATGACGAGCGAGGTGTAGAAACCGCCTTTGACGGCGCTGAACCCGAACTTCGACTGGAGGAAGACCGTCGAGAAGGCGGTGAACGGGAAAATGGCCGAGTAGAAGGTCATGCAGAGGAGCGAGACGAACCAGAAGGACGGCCGGAAGGCGAACACATCCTTGAAGACAAACTTCTCGTCCTCGCCGACGACCTTTTCCTTGACGAAGAACTTTTCCTTGCTTTTGTCGAGTCCCGTGTAAATGAAGAACAGCGCGAAGCAGACGAACATGATGACCGCGGAGACCCAGATGGCCAGGCGCCAGGAGCCGGTCACCGCCTGGATGCGGGCGGCGCTGTTGAGGGCGGCAAAGGTCCCCAGCCGGGCGACCATGAGATTGAGCCCGAAGGACAAGGCCATTTCCCTCCCCTTGAACCACTTGGCCAGGACCTTGTTCTGGGTGATGATCAGCGATTCGGCGCCCAGGCCGTAAAGCAGCCGGCCCATCAGCATGACGGGGAAAATCTTGGTGGCCGCGGTCAGGACGACGCCGGCCGCGCAGAGGGCGGCGAACAGCGTCCCGGCCTTGCGGATGCCGATGCGGTCGAGGAGGATCCCGCCGATGAGGACCATGATGATGTTGGGCACATAATAGAAGCTGAAGAGCAGGCCGTATTGCGCCCGCGAGATGTTGATCCCCTTCATGATGAAATCGGCGATCGGGCTGAGGGCGTCGTAGGCGTAGTAGACGCCGAAAATGACCAGCCCCATGATCACCAAGACAAACCAGCGCAGCCTGTAAACAGTCTCTTTGGTGTCTTCTTTCATCGTTCGGTTGTCCTCCGCTTTTTTGCTCGCAATGTGCTTGAAAAATATGCTAATAATGATGTCGATGTCAAGCTTTTCTCTGTTCCCTCTCCCCGACCCTCTCCCATTGAAGGGAGAGGGAGAAACAGAGCATTGTTCCTCCCCCCAGGTGGGGGAGGATGGAGGAGAGGGGCGATTTTTCTGAGTAAAACAGGCAGGAAAGAGAACAGTTCCAGAATGGTTGAACGAGGAGGAAGGAAATGGAAAACTCAATAAAAACAAAAGGATCGTCGGGGCTCGGGCTGCTCCTGGTCTTGGGTGCGGCGGCCTTGCTTGTCTTCGGCGGAGCCTTCGCCCTCCACCACTTCAAAGGGAAAAAGATCAACACCGAGGACATCGCCGCGGCCGAAAAAATCAACGGCCTCCGTTTCACTCACAAAGAGCGGAAGCTCATGGTCGAGGACCTCAGGGAAAACGCCGACGCCTACGCTAAGCTCCGCCAGGTCACCATAGCCAACAGTGTTCCACCGGCCATCCGGTTCGACCCCGTCCTGCCCGGAATGAGCTTCGACCAGGAGAAGCGGCCCTATGCATTCCCGGAAGCGGCAGCTGTCGAAAGGCCCTCCAACCTCGAGGACCTCGCCTTCGCGCCGGTGACGACACTCGCCCGGCTCGTCCGCGCCCGCAAGGTGACTTCGACTGAGCTTACGCAAATGTACCTTGCCCGCCTCAAGAAATACGGCCCTCGCCTCGAATGCGTCATCACCCTGACCGAAGACCTGGCCCTCGCCCAAGCCAAAAGAGCCGATGAGGAGATCGCCGCCGGCAGTTATCACGGGCCTCTCCACGGCATCCCCTACGGGGCCAAGGACCTGCTCGCCACCAAAGGGATTCGCACGACTTGGGGAAGCAAGCCTTACCTGGACCAGGTCCCCGATTATGACGCCACGGTCATCGAGCGTTTGGAACAGGCCGGCGCCGTGCTCGTGGCCAAACTGACACTGGGGGAACTGGCCTGGGGCGATGTCTGGTTCGGCGGTAAGACGCGCAACCCCTGGAATTATGAACAGGGCTCGAGCGGCTCCTCGGCGGGATCGGCCTCAGCCACTGCAGCCGGCCTGGTCGGGTTTGCCATCGGCACCGAGACCTGGGGCTCGATCATCTCACCCTCGACCCGCTGCGGTGTCGCCGGCCTGCGGCCGACTTACGGGCGGGTGAGCCGCGCCGGCGCCATGGCCCTGAGCTGGAGCATGGACAAGATCGGACCCATCTGCCGTTCGGTCGAGGACTGCGCCCTGGTCTTCGAGGCGATCTACGGTCCGGATGGAAAAGAGCTCACGGTCGTGGACCTCCCCTTCAACTGGGATCCGTCGGCAGACCTCAAAACCATCCGCGTCGGCTATCTCAAGAAGGCCTTCGGGGAGGACTCCGAGACGAAGAAGAACGACCAAGCGGTGCTTGAGGTCATTCGGTCAGCCGGCATCGAACTCGTGCCGTTCGAACTTCCCGCCGACCTTCCCATCCAGCCTCTCGCCATCATCTTGAACGCCGAGGCGGCGGCCGCTTTCGACGAGCTGACCCGTTCGAACCGCGACGACCTGATGGCCCGGCAGGAGCGGAACGCCTGGCCGAACGCCTTCCGAGCCGCCCGGTTCATCCCGGCCGTGGAATACATCCAGGCCAACCGGGTGCGGACGCTCCTGATGGAGGAGATGGCGGAGAGGATGAAGGCGGTCGACGTTTATATTGTGCCCTCTTCCGACGACGATAACGGGCTGCTCACCAACCTCACCGGCCACCCCGCCGTCGTGGTGCCCAACGGGTTTGATGAAAAGGGCTCGCCGACGAGCATCTCGTTTATCGGCGGGCTCTACGAGGAGGCCAAGACGCTGCGGGTCGCCCTCGCCTACGAGCAGGCAACGGAGTTCCACACCAAGCATCCTGTCCTGAAGGAGTAGGAAATTGGGGAGAAATCAAGGCAGAATACTCCGGCGGGCGGCGTCCGCGGTGGTCGCCCTGTTGTGCTTCTTGGCCCTCCCCTCGGCTGCCCCGACTGCGCGCTGGGAGCAACGCGAGCCCCCATCGCCGCCCACCTTCGACGTGGCGCTCGAGGAGGCGTGGATCCCGATGGCTGACGGCGTCCGCCTCGCAGCCGACCTGTGGCGGCCGAAGGGCCCGGGCGACCGAGGAAAATTTCCAGTCCTCCTTGAGTATCTCCCCTACCGCAAGACCGAGGCGCGCGGCAGCAGCTACTCCCTCTACGCCTGGTTCGTCCGCCGCGGCTACGTGGTCGCGCGCGTCGATATCCGGGGCACCGGCAACAGCGAGGGGACGCTCATCCCGTACGAGTACAGCGAAATCGAGCAGCGGGACGGCGAACAGGTCATCGCCTGGCTCGCCCGCCAGCCGTTCTCGAACGGCAACGTCGGGATGTTCGGGATCTCCTGGGGCGGGTTCAACTCCATCCACATGGCCATGCGGAATCCACCCGCGCTCAAGGCTATCATCGCGGTGGACGCGACCGACGACCTTTACCAAGACGACGTGCACTTTATGGACGGCATGATGCATGTCGACTCTTGGGAGATGAGCCAGGACCTGGCGAACGCCGTGCCGGGGGCGCCCGACTACCGCATCGACGAGCGCTACTTCGCCGAACGCTTCGACACGCCGCCCTGGATGCTCACCTACAAGCCGCAGCAGCGCGACGGGCCTTTCTGGGACCGCACGGCCCTCAAGACGCGTTACGAGTCGATCCGCATCCCCACGTTCCTGATCGGAGGATGGTACGACGGCTACCGCGACAGCCTGCCCCGGATGCTCGAGCACCTGAAGGCCCCGGTGAAGGCGATCATCGGTCCTTGGAATCACACTTACCCGAGCGAGCCCTACCCGAAGCCGGGGATCGAGTGGCGGCACGAGGCCGTCCGTTGGTTTGACCAATGGCTCAAGGGGCAGAACACCGGGATTATGGACGAGCCCCGCTTCGCGGTCTATGTCCGGAACTGGCACCCGCCCGGGCCGTACCTCGAGGAGGCGCCCGGTGAGTGGCGCTACGAGGACGGCTGGCCCGTCGGGCGAATCCGGGAGCAACCTCTCTATCCGCGGCCGGACCGGGCGCTTGGGGAAGAACCGGCCGGCGAAAGCGTTCACCTTCTCCGGTACGTGCCCACGACCGGCATCGAGGCAGGGGGACCCGTGATGTGGTTCGGCGATGTCGCGCCAGACCAGAGGCCGAGCGACGCTTTCAGCCTTGTCTACGACACGCAGCCGCTCGACAGCAATGTGGAGATCCTGGGTCTGCCGCGCGCGCGGATTCGCGTCTCCGCCGACGCCCCTCTCGCTCACTGGTTCGTTCGCCTCAACGACATCGCCCCCGACGGCACGGTGACGCTGGTGGCGAGCGCAGGTTTCAACGGCGCGCACCGCGAGTCTGCCCGCAATCCGCAGCCCATCGAGCCGGGCAAGCCCTTCTTCCTGGAGATCGAGATGCACTTCACGTCCTGGGTTTTCCCCAAAGGCCACCGGATGCGGCTCGCCGTCGGCAATGCCCAATGGCCGATGATCTGGCCGACGCCCTATCCTATGACGACATCGCTGTACCTCGGCGGGGCCGACCCGACGCGGCTTATGCTCCCGGTCGTGGACCCGGGAGAACGTCCCCATCCATCCTACTTGACACCGGTGACGGATGAGCCTTCGCTGCCCGGATACGAGACACTCGATGTCGGGACCTCCTCCGGCTACGGCGAGATCTCATCAATCGACCGGAACCCGCAGCGGCACTCGACCCGGATCACCGCCACCAATGAGAGCGCCGCGCGGTACCCGTGGGGAGAGGAGCGCAACACCGAGATCATCGTCCACGAGGCGGAGGATGCACACCCCGAGACGACGTCCGTCCGCGGCGAGTACTCGACGACCGTCACCCTTCCGGACCGGACGCTCCGCTGGGAGAGCCGCGTTCAATTCCGCAGCGACGAGAAAAACTTTTACTACACCGGGGTACGGCGGCTGCTGAAGGACGGCCTCCTTCTCCGCGAGAAGACCTGGGACGAGACGATCCCGCGCGACAACCAGTAGACTCTGAGGCAAGCCCCGCCGTAAGGTTTAATTCCCCTCTTTAGCAAAGAGGGGTCAGGGGAGATTTCATAAATCATAAGCGGTGTTCCAAAAATCCCCCCTTACCCCCCCTTTTCCAAAGGGGGGAATTTAGCGGCCGGCAGGGAGTGCAATTATGGTGACACTAAACTTAATTCGGTAAAAACTTGTTGGTGAATTAAGTTTAGTGTCACCATAATTTGCACCATAATTTAAGGGAGAGGGTGCAGATGGATTTTGCTAGCTGGCTCGAGTCGCTTTGGCGTCGGTAGTGATGTCCAGATCGGGGACGCTGACAATGCCTTCCATCGCGTCCGTTCCGACTTTGAACTCCGCCTTGACCGTCCTCGACAGGCCGTCCGGAGGCGTGGGCGAGATGAAGTTGAAGCGGAACGTGACGGAATCATAGAAAATGTCGCTGATCGCGACATCCGTGAACGATCCCATGGATTCGCTGATCTTTCCCGCCAGCTGACTCTGGGTTTCGGTGACGACCAGGCTGAGATAGTAGGTCGTATCGCCCGCAAAGACTTCGATCTTCCAGGCGCCGACGATCTTGGCGGTGTCCGTTTTTTCCTGGACCATCGCTGAAGCCGCGATCGACAGGGCGAAAACCGCCGCGAGTACGAACAGGAAACGTATCTCTCTCATGAATGACCTCCAGGCTGGATTCGAGCTTCTATTTATGCCACGACCGCGGCCATTTATCAAGCCCGCCGGGAGCGGCTTGACAAAGAGACGGAATATCGAAGAATATTTGGGCGCGATGCCCCGCCCAGGCCCCATGATCGAAACCGCCAACCTCCAGGGCTTGGAAAAGGCGATCACTGACGGCCTGGCCGATCTCGCCCGCCGCAAGGTCGTCTCCCGCATCTGGAAAAAAGACTGGACCGTGTGGCGGGATGACCCCGGCGAGGTCCGCAACCGGCTGGGCTGGCTCACTTCCCCCCGCGCTATGGAAAAGCGGCTCGGCGGGATAAAACTCTATGCCCGGAGAATCCGGGACAAGGGATACACCCAGGCTCTGCTGCTGGGCATGGGGGGGTCAAGTCTCGCCCCGCTTGTTCTGGCCGATGTCTTCAAGACGCCGGCCGGCTATCTCGACCTCGGCGTCCTGGACCTGACCGATCCCGGGGCCGTGCTGGGTTGGCAGAAAAGGCTCAACCCGGCGAAAACCCTCTTCATCGTCTCCTCTAAGTCGGGAACGACCGTCGAGACCAACTCCTTTTTCCGGTATTTCTGGAACTGGGCGGCCGACCGCCTGGGCGCGAAAAAGACAGGCGGCCATTTCGCCGCCATAACCGACCCGGGAACTCCACTCGAAGAAAAGGCCCGGAGGCTCGGGTTCGGCGCCGTCTTTGCCGGCGACCCGGAGATCGGCGGCCGCTTCTCTGCCCTCTCCCCGTTCTGCCTCGTGCCGGCCGCGCTCAAGGGAATAGGGGTCGAAAGCCTTCTCGAAAGCGCGGTCAGAATGTCCGCGGAGTGCCGCCGCGAGCCCGACCTCATGGCCAACCCGGGGGCTCTGCTGGGCACGATCCTCGGCATCCTGGCTGAAAGGGGCCGGGACAAACTAACGCTGCTCCTCTCCCCGCGCCTGCGGAGCTTCGGCCTCTGGCTGGAGCAGCTCATCGCCGAGAGCACGGGCAAGGAGGGGAAGGGGATCCTTCCTGTAGACGGCGAGACGTTCGGCGGCGCCGAAGTCTATGGAGACGACCGCCTGTTCGTCCGGATCAAGGAAAAGGGAGAGACGGCGGGCGATGCCACGGCCCAACGTCTCGAAACAGCCGGGTTTCCGCTTCTCTCCTTCGTTATCCCCGGCCCGTCCCATCTCGGCAGCCAGTTCTTCCTCTGGGAGTTCGCCACGGCCGTGGCCGGCTATTTCCTCGGGCTCAACCCCTTCGACCAGCCCGATGTGGACTCGGCCAAAAAAAAGACTCAGGAATTCGTCAGCTTCTTTCTCGAGCACGGTTCCCTACCGGAGGAAAAACCGAGCTTCCGGAGGGGCGGGATCTCTCTATATTCGGACGTCAGGGCCCCCTCGTTGGGTCGCTCTCTGGAGCGCTTCCTCTCCTCCGCCGCCCCGGGCGACTACTTGGCAATCCAGGCATTCCTGGCCCCGACGCGGGAGACGGACGCGGTCCTGCAGAAGCTCCGGCATCGTCTCCGCGACCGGACATGTCTGGCCACGACCGTCGGCTACGGCCCCCGTTTCCTCCACTCGACGGGGCAGCTCCACAAGGGCGATCGGGGCAACGGCCTGTTCATCCAGATCACGGCGGACGACCGGCGCGACGCGGCAATCCCCGACTCACCGGGAGAAGCGGGCTCGTCCATCTCTTTCGGCTTGCTCAAAGCCGCCCAGGCCCGCGGTGACTTCGAAGCCCTGAAGTCGCGGGGCCGCCGCATCATCCGGTTCCACTTGGGGAAAGACGCGGCGGCCGGCATCGAACGCCTGCTTTCGTTCTGGCCTTAAAGTTAGTTTTTTTGATAAAGATAATTAAGGATGGTTCTTCCGGGAATAGCATGGATCAAATCGGAATCGGATGCAAATTCTCTCCCCCCTTTGCGAAAGGGGGGATCAAGGGGGAATCGATTCCAAAGACTCTATTCTCCCCTTACCCCTCCTTTCAAAAGGAGGGGAAAGATATCAGATCACCTACAGGAAAGCCGGATGAACCTTAAGGATTAGGGAGCATGACCTCGAAAGAACGCGTCCTCGCAAGTTTGAACCACCATGAGCCCGATGCTGTTCCTGTCGATTTAGGCTCGACGGCGGTTACCGGAATCCACGTCAACGCCCTGGCCTGCCTCCGCGGACACTACGGCCTGGCGAAATGGCCGGTCAGGGTTTACGAGCCTTACCAGATGCTCGGCCTAATCGACGAGGACCTCAAGAAGGTCATAGGCATCGACGTTGAAGGGATTCCGGCCCCGGAGACACTCTTCGGCTTCCGGAACGAGAACTGGAAGCCCTACCGTTTGGACAGCGGCCTCGAAGTCCTCGTCTCCGAGCACTTCCGGACGACCAAGGAACCAAACGGCGATACCGTCATTTATCCCAAGGGCGACCTCTCCGCACCGTCGAGCGGCCGGATGCCCAAGGACGGCTTTTTCTTCGACACCATCGTCCGCCAGGAGCCCATCGACGAGGCCAGGCTCAACCCCGAGGACAACCTCGAGGAGTTCGGCCCGATCACGCTGCCGAATCTCGACTATTTCGCGGCCGAGGCCGGGCGCGCCGCCGCCACCGGGCGGGCCGTCATGGCCACTTTCGGGGGCACGGCCTTCGGAGACATCGCCCTCGTCCCCGCGCCCTTCCTCAAGCACCCCAAGGGGATCCGCGACGTCGAGGAGTGGTATATCTCCACCGTGACCCGGCAGGAGTACATCCACCGCATCTTCGAGAAGCAGGCCGAGATCGCCCTCAAGAACCTGGAGAAGATCAAGGCGGCGGTAGGCGGCCGTGTGGACGCCGTCTTCATCTGCGGGACCGACCTGGGCACCCAGCAGTCTCAGTTCTGCTCGGTCGACACCTTCCGCAAGCTCTATTTCCCGTACTACAAGATGGTCAACGACTGGGTCCACCGGAACACAAAGTGGAAGACGTTCAAGCATTCCTGCGGTGCTGTCGAGCCGCTGATCGAGCCGTTCATCGAGGCCGGGTTCGATATCCTTAACCCGGTCCAGGTTACGGCGGCGGGGATGGACGCGGCCCACCTCAAAAAGACCTACGGCGGCCGCATCGTCTTCTGGGGCGGCGGCGTCGACACCCAGACGACCTTCGCCTTCGGAACGCCGGCCCAGGTGCGCGAGCAAGTCCTGCGCCGGATGGAGATCCTGGCTCCCGGCGGCGGGTTCATCTTCAACGCCGTCCACAACATCCAGGCCACGACACCGGTGGCCAACATCGTCGCCATGATCGAAGCAGTTAAAGAATTCAACGGACGCAAGTGAGGAGAAAGGAATGATCAATAAGAAATTTGTTATCCTCGTCCTTTGCGGACTGATGCTGCTGGTGTCGTGCCGGGGGCTGAAGAGAGGCCCCGCCATCATCATTTCCAAAGATGCCTCGGCTCTCGAGGAGCTGGCCTCGAAGGAGGTCCGGCGCTACCTCTACCTCCGCACGGGAAAACTCGTCCCCATCGAGCCGCGAGCCGATGCGGCCAACCTGCGGGGCGATGCCGTTGTCATCATGGACAAGGGCCGCTTTTTGGCGTCCGGGTTCGCCGACCCCAGCCTCAGGCAGAAGGTCGAAGCGTTGGGGGCCGAGGAATATTTACTGAAAACCTTCGCTCATCGGAAAAGCACCGTCCTGCTGGTGGCCGGCGGTGACGAGGTCGGGACGCTCTATGGGGCCTACCGCCTCGCCGAAAAAATGGGAGTACGGTTCTACCTCCACGGCGATGTCGTCCCCGACGTCCCTATCGCCCTGGAAATACCGGCCGTCGATGAAGCCGGGAAGCCGCTCTTCCGCCTCCGCGGCATCCATCCGTTCCACGATTTTCCCGAGGGCCCGGACTGGTGGAACGCCGAGGACTACAAGGCCGTCCTCAGCCAGCTCCCCAAGCTGCGGATGAATTTCTTCGGCCTCCACACCTATCCCGAGGGGCGTCCCAACGCAGAGCCGACGGTCTGGATCGGGCTCGCCGGGGACAGCCGTCCCGACGGGACGGTGAGCTTCAGCTACCCCTCGAGCTACCAGAACACGCTGCGTGGAAACTGGGGCTACGAAGCGACCAAGACCGGCGATTTTTACTTCGGCACCTCCGAGCTTTTCGAGAGCGACGGGTTCGGGGCCGACGTCATGCAGGGAATGGTCCCGGAGCCGAAGACGCCTGAAGAGTCGAACGCGGTCTTCGACCGGACCGCGGCCATGCTGCGCGACGCTTTCACCCTCGCCCGGAGCCTGGGCGTCAAGACCTGTGTCGGTACCGAGATGCCGCTCACTATCCCGGCGCTGGTCAAAAAACGCCTCCAGGAGAAAGGCCTGGACCCTCAGAACCCGGTCGTCGTCAGGGAGGTCTACAAAGGGCTCTTTATGCGCCTCAAGCAGGCCTATCCTCTGGATTACTACTGGCTTTGGACGGACGAGAATTGGACCTGGAGCGACGCCGACGAAAAGACGGTCAAAGCCGTCGTGGATGACGGCCTGACGGCTCTCGCCGCGGCGGCCGAGGCCCAGGTCCCCTTTGCTATGGCGACCTGCGGCTGGGTCCTGGGCCCGCCGAGCGACCGGACGCTCTTCGACCGGGCCCTGCCCAAAGAGGTGGCCGCGAGCTGCATCAACCGTGAGGTCGGAAAAGCGCCCGTGGACCCGATGTTCGCGCGGATCGCCGGCCGCTCCAAGTGGGCCATACCCTGGCTCGAGGACGACCCCGCCCTGACCTCGCCCCAGCTCTGGGCCGGCCGCATGCGCAAGGACGCCGTCGATGCCCTGGCCTACGGATGTGACGGACTCCTCGGGATCCACTGGCGGACCCGCGCCCTCTCCCCGAACATCGGAGCCCTGGCTGCCGCCGCCTGGGACCAGGAGCACTGGGGGAATTCCCTCTCCCCTGTCCGTGAGGAAGGCCCGGTCAACGGCATCTATATAGCCTTCGCCGGGAACACCATCGCCGGGACAACCGAAGAGGCTGTCTATAAAGATATCCGGGACCGCGTCTTCGGCTATCACCTTTCGGTGCCCAACGGGACCTATGAAGTCCTCCTGAAATTCTGTGAAGGAGAGATCAAGGAAAAAGGCCGCCGGGTTTTCGACGTTTCTCTCCAGGGAAAGACGGTCGCCGAAAAAGTGGACATCTTCGGCCGGGTCGGACTCTACCACGCTCTTGACCTGCGCTTCCGCGGCGTCGTCGTAGAGAACGGACGGCTGGAAATCGACTTCACCGACCGCATCCATTATCCCTCGATCGCGGGCCTCGTTATCACGGGGAAAGGCTTCTCCAAGAAAATCAACTGTGGAGGCGGGGCGGCGGGAGACTATGAGGCGGACTGGCCGGAGGCCCCGCGTTACGCGCCGACTCTCGATTTCTACGAGGACTGGGCCGGGCACGAATTCGGGCCGGAGGTTGCCCCGGCCGCGGCCGCCGTCTTCGCCAGGATCGACGGGCACCTCCCCCAGCCGAACATCTGGACCGGGCCGGGCGGGATCAGGCCGGACCCCCGTCCATGGGATGAGGTCCGGACGGACTACGGGTTTGTGGACGAACTGGCCGGGCTCGAGCCCCGGGTCGTGGGCAAGGGGAATGCAGCCCGGTTCGCCTACTGGCTGGCTAGTTTCGCCTACATGCGTGAGATGGCTCACCTCGAGTGCCTGTGGGCCGAGTATAACGCGGCCTGGGAAGCGCTCCGAAAGCTTCCCGACGAAAAGGCCCGGGCCGAAGCAGCCGAACTAAAGCTGCTCCCTATCCGGGAAAGGATGGTCAACGGCCTTAAGGACCTCTACCGGAACCTGCTGGCGACGGTCAGCAACGCGGGGGAGCTGGGGACCGTGGCCAACTGGGAACAGCATCTCCTCCCCGCCTTGATGCACCGGCCGGGCGAGGAGCTGCAAAAGACCTTAGGCAAAGAGATTCCGCCGCAGGCCCGGCTTCCCAAGGACTATGACGGACCAACACGAGTGATCGTCCCCACAGTCCGGACAGTGCTCGCCCCCGGCGAAGCCCTCAATCTTAATGTGATCGTCCTGGCCAACGATCGGCCGGCCGAGGCAGCGCTCTATTGGCGCGAATTGGGGAAGGGTGAGTATGCGGCCGTCCCGCTCCAGAACGTAGCTCGGGGCGTTTACAGAGTCACTTGTCCCGAAACGAATAAAAGTCTGGAATACTATGTGAAGGTGATCGTCAACAACGCAGAGACCTGTTTTCCTCCGACAGCCCCTTTAATCAGTCAGACTGTCGTCAGAACGAGATGAACCCGCCTCAAAAGAGGCCGGCGAAGACCACGTCCGCGTGAAAGAGCTCGCGCGTCTTGCGGCGGACCTTGGCATCGACGGTATCTTTGATGTTGAAGTAAAACCAGAATTTGTCGAATAGCTTCAGTTTTTGGAGGTAGTATTTAGAGAAATCCGTGGTGGTGTCCACCAGGATCTTGCCGACTTCTTTCCCCTTGTCGTCGCTGACGACAATGGAATTATCGACCAGCTTGCCGTGGACCTTGGCCTTGCCCTTGCCTTCCCAGTCCTCGCTCTTGTCCGCCTTGGTGAGGACCAGCGCGGTAAACGCGGCCCGTTCTGTGGTGTCGACGTGGTCGACGAGCTTGACATCTTCGGTCCGGGTGAAAACGGTCTGGAATTGTCCGGAGGCATCCTTGACTTCGATGCTGTCGGCGGCGAAGATCGAAGGCTCTTCCTTTAACATTGCCCCTTTGACTTTCACTTCTTTGCCGGTGAGGGAACTGGCATCCTGACCCTGGATCGTGCCCTGGACATAGATGTCATAACCTTTGGCTGACGGCAAGTAGAAATAGTTTCCCAGCCCCAGCGCAACCGTCCCTTCAAACTGGGTGGCGGCGGGGGCAATTGCCTGTTGTTCCTGGGCATCGCCGGCGGCCTTTTCCTGAGCCATGACCGCGCCAGCGGCAGCTGTGAGGATGAACAGGCAGAATATTGTCATCCGGAAGATTTTATGAACAGTCATCGGTGGTACCTCCAGATTATAATCAGGCCAGTATTTTATACCACTGAAAAAAGCAAAAGTAAAGTTATTTCAGTTTGGGGATGTCGGCGCTCCCGCTCAGGTTCTTAACGCCGTGAAGGCTCGGGTATGGGATTCGTCAGCCCGCTCGTTTCCCGCAGCGTCCCTTTGGAGGGAGAAAGCTCTGCTTTCCCCCTTCCAACGGTCGCTTTGCTCCCTGCCTCCCCGTCTCGGACTCCGTCCTGCGACCCACGG
>Ga0315277_10003865_pt1 | contig 20168 bp, 32 predicted proteins | sample YL17G05_15_MG_FD_203695 | JGI IMG/M metagenome (GOLD analysis project Ga0315277, IMG submission 203695) | Sediment microbial communities from Yellowstone Lake, YNP, Wyoming, USA - YL17G05_15 | ecosystem: Environmental > Aquatic > Freshwater > Lake > Sediment | place: USA: Wyoming | collected... | reverse complement strand
GCCGACGCGGGCAACCTGCTCCAGGTGGATCTCGACGGCAACGAGATCATCGCGGGCCAGAACCTCACCATCGCCGCGACGAAGCTCGCCTGCCTCACCAAGGCGACGGGAATCCGGGGCGACTGGCTGCACCTGGTGTGCAACGTCGCCGCGACGAGCTGGCGCTGCGTCGGGAAGCGCGGAATCTGGGTGACCTCGTAACGGCAGCCGCCAGCGTCTGGAATCCGCCAGTCCGCGAGCGATCGCGGCGGGTCTGGAGCCGCGCCATGGCCGACTTTTTACAGGACGCGGCGGAGTGGTTGCAGGGTGTCCGCGAGGACAGCTTCGCCGGCGACGTGACCTATCGCCGCGACGACGCCGAAACCGTCGTCACGGCGACGCGGGCGCAGACGGAGGCCGAGATCGACGACGAGAGCGGCCTCCGCGTCCGCGTCGCCATCGTGGACTTCCTGATCGCGGCGGCGGACCTGGCGGAGTACGGCGAGCCCGTCGCCGGGGACCGGATCCTTTGCGGCGAGCGGCTCTACGAAGTGCTCCCGCTCGGCGCGGCGGGTCATTGGCGGTGGTCCGACCCGTACCGTCTCGTGATGCGGATTCACACAAAGGATGTTGGTCCGGAAGACGGTGGCACATGAGCCCGTCGAACAGACCAGCCTGTAGCCGGCAATTCGACGCGGTCTGCAAGGCCGAGTTCGAGCGGCTCAACGGCAAGCTGGACCGGCTCGACGGTTGCCTGCGCGGCTCCAATGGCGAGCCGGGGATGAAGGTCCGCCTCGATCGCCTCGAACAGTCGGAGGTCAGGCGGATCAAGCTCTTGTGGATGATCGCCGCGTCCGTCGTGGTCTTGGCGGTGTCGACGATCTGGCGATGGCTGTTTCCGGGTCAATGAAATGAGCCGGCTAGGAGAATAGAGATGGCCAGCAAGGCGCATAAGGCGTTGACGGCGGATTTCCTGTTCGACACGACCACGGGCGAACTGCTGGTCAAGCTCGTGACGCTGGCCCTCGCCGCCGAGAACGCGGTGGAGATCACGCCGTCCGACGTCACGGTCCTCACGGCCTGCGCCCTCTATGTCGGCGGGGCCGGCAGCGTCGTCGCGACGATCGGCGGCGTGGACGTGACGTTCGCGGCCGTGCCGGCCGGGACACTCCTGCCGGTCAAGGCGACGAAGGTCAAGGCGGCGTCGACGGCGACGTCGATCGTCGGGCTCTGGTAAGGATTTCCGATGCAAGTGATCGGGACCGACAGGGCGATGGTTGCCCCCGGGACAGTCCGCATCTGGACTGGCCCGCGCTTCGCGCGGGCAGAGGGCGTGTGGCGGCCGTTGGCAGACCTGGTCACAGTCCGCGAGGTTCCGACGGGGTGGAGTTTCTCAGCAGGCGGCAAGACGGGAAACCTCCTGTGCGACCAGCCTGTGGAACTGGCCGCCGCCACGATCTCGAAGGTGACGACCTCCGAAGTCTTCGGTCCGACCATCGACGGCACGAAGCTGTCGACGGGGATCCTCACGTTCCGCGTGGTGCTGCCCGCCGGGGCCAAGGAGACGCCCTTCGGCTGGGAGATCGCCAACATCGACGGCGTATCCCTGGGCCTCGGCCTGGGTGATTGGAAGGCCCTCGGCCCGATGACGGTCGACAAGGGCGTGGTCACGCTCGACCTTACCGCCGCCAAGGCCAAGGCGGCGCAGATCGACCTGGACCCGGTGACGGTGCTCACCCCGTCCGGCTCTAAGACGGTCGAGGACCAAGCTACAGAGATGTCGTGGGCAAGCGAACGCGCCTTGCGGAATGGTGCGCAGACAGGAACCGGCGCTCTGCGGACCGGAGTCGGATTCCTCGGGATGCCTTATGTGATCGCGCGGACGTGCATCGCCTTTGCCAGTTGTCCTTCTGGCGCCACAGCGGCGAAGTTCTACATCTACCGTGCAAGCGGGGCGCTCGCTGGAGTGGACAACTGCGTGGCCTCGGTTGCCCACTGGGATGATCTCACCGTAGTGGATCACAGCACCCAAGGCACGCCTCCGTCCGATCTCGGCCATTGCTACGACGGTTACGCCGCCGACGCCAACAAGGGGATTCTGGTCGATGAGGGCGCCGGGACGTGGTTTTCCCGCCAGTTGAACATCGCGGAGTACGTCCAGGGCGGAACCACGAACCTCACCGTCTGCAACCAGCAGTACGACGTCGGGAACGTGAGCCCGGTGATCGGCGCGAGCTACTGCGTCTTCACCCGCACCGGCGCGAACCAGCCCCATCTGGACGTGACGATCCCCGCCGGACTTGCGACGAGCCGGTCCTCGATCGGCCGATTGGGGATAGGGGTCGGATTATGACCAAGAGGCTCCTCTACACAATCGCCGCGGTCCTCGCCCTCTCACTGAGGGCCTGCGCCGTCCTCGCGCCGTCGGCGGAACTCTCCCCGGCCATGACGCCGTTGTGGGCGAAGATCCTTTACGTTCATCCGTCCGGAGCGGCCGATGCGCCCGGGACATCGGCGCGACCCACCACGCTCGCGGTGGCGATTCAGCGACTCGCCGGCGGCGGCACCATCCTCCTCAAGACCGATCCGGCAAAGATCACAGAGTACCGCTGCCCCCTCGTCCTGAACGGCGCGAGCAACGTCAATGTCTACGGAGTGGGGACCGGCTACGCAATTTTCTACACCGTCCAGTTGACGAATTGCCGCGACGTGCAGCTCTCGCGAATCTGTGCGGGTCCGTCGCCGGCGACCGTGTTCGGGTTGACGGATTGCACGAACGTCAAACTCATGCAGTGCGTGGGCCGCGGCGCGGGAATCGGCAACCGCATGGTCTTCGGCCTGGACCGCTGCGACGGGATCACGTTCGACGGCTGTTACGGGTCCGGCACGGGCCGCAAGATCTTCCAGTTCTACAAGTCCCGCAACATCGTCGCCGCGCGGTGCTTCGCGCAGGGCGGCAACTTCCGCGGCGGATTCGGGAACGACCAGACGCCCACCATGGCGTACAGCGTGGCGTACAACACGATCGTCGTGGACTTCGTGCAGTGTTGGGGAACGTGGAATGAAGCTGCCGGCAAACCGGCAGGCGCGGCGTATGGGATTTTCGGCGTCGACGCGAACCAAGTGGGGATATACCCCGAGTGGCCCCTGGAGGCGAAGGTCACCGTCCGTCTGTGCACGGCCTACACACTCACTGGCCAGAACGTCAGCGGCTTCATCGGGGCGTTCTTCAACACCGGCTTGAACGACGTCGCGTTCAGCGACTGCAATGCCGTGGTCTCGCACCCGGTCAAACCCTACTCGCTCGGCCTCAAGGCGTACGGGGGAGAACGCTGTTCCGCGAGCAACTTGTTCGTCAAGGGCCCGCTGGCGGGCTCGGCATCCGCCAACTGGGGCCTGACAGTCAGGGCGACGCCGAACGCGCTTCCTCCCGTGATCCCCTGGCCCGCCGCCGCGATGAAGGTCCTCGGCGGCCCGGACCTGGTCGCCCACGCCGCGGCCTTGAAAACGCTTCTGGTGCAGCCGTGAGTCTGATCCTGGACATTGCCGACGCCGTGGTCGCCGAGCTCGCCGCCGGCGTGGAGGCCGACGCCTTTTCGATTCCCTTCACGCCCGCGCGGAAGGTCCTGCCCCTCTACGAGCTGGCGGACCTGGCGGAACTCCACGTGACGGTCATGCCGAAGGCGGTCCTCGCCGCCGCCGCCACCCGGGCCTCGAGGCAGTACGACGTGACGATCGACGTCGGCGTCCAGCAGAAACTCACAGGCGACCTGGACGACGAGATCGTCGTCCTCCTGGACCTCGTGGAGGAACTCAGCGACTTCCTCGCCCGCCGGCCGCTCGCCGACGCGGCCCACGCGCGCTGGGTTTCCTCCGCCAACGATCCCGTCTACGCGCCGGAGCACCTGCTCGACCACAGGAGTTTCACGAGCGTCCTGACGCTGACCTACCGGGCGGTGGGCAGCGGGGAGGTGGGCGGGACGTGATCGGCCTGAACCTCAAGACGACGAAGGAAACCTTCTTCGACACCAAGCGCGTCCGCGACGCCGTGGGCGCCGCCGCCCGCCGCGTGCTCAGCAAGTTCGGCGCGTACGTGATGACCGCCGCCCGCAGCAGCATCCGTAAGCGGAAGCGGAGATCGGCCCCGGGCGAGCCGCCCAGCAGCCACACCGGCCTGCTCAAGCACTTCATCTTGTTCGGATACGACGTCGATCGGCGGAGCGTCGTGATCGGGCCGGCACGGCTGAACCAGAAACACGGAGACGCACCCGAGTCCCTCGAGTACGGAGGCGTCTCGACGATCCTGACAGGATCCCGCCGCCGCGGGCGGGGCACGCGGCGGGTGGTCGTCGCCGCGCGGCCCTTCATGCGGCCGGCGCTCGGCCGCGAACTACCGAAACTCCCCGCCATGTGGCGGGACAGCGTGAAGTGACCTCATCAGAAACGATCCGCCTGCCGGTGGCTCGCCGCCGCGCATGGCCCAACAGACGCACAAGGAGTGATTGCGATGGCAGACGACTTTATCCTCGGCATGGACGCGAAGATTTACCAGGGCGCGGCCGACGCGGACGTCGCCGACTTGACCGAGATGGACAACGTCAGCGACGTGACGCTGACCCTCACGGCCGGCGAAGCCGACGTAACGACCCGGGCGAACGACGGCTGGCGGGCGACCGCCCCCACCCTTCGCGAGTGCACGGTGGAGTTCCAGATGCTCTGGCAACCAGGCGACACCTGCTTCGAGGCGATCAAGACCGCCTGGCTGGCCAATGACCCGGTCTGCCTGGCCGTCTTGACGGGCGACCGCGACGTCGCCGACAGCGAAGGCCCCGTCGGGAACTTCTCCATCACGAACTTCACGCGGACAGAGGCGCTGGAGGAGGGCGTGAAGGTGGCCGTGACGGCCAAGCTCGCCACGTTCGCCGAGTGGTACGACGGGCCGGGCACGTAAAGGCCCGGGGCGGTTTCTTGCCGATGTGAGAGGCGATCCGGGACGCGGCCTGCCTGCAGGTACGCAGGTAGGCAGCTAGGCATTTAGGCCCCCGGTGCAAGGAGACGCGATGCGAATATTCAATGACTCTCAGGGCCGCGAGTGGACGATCGCCCTGAACGTCGCCGCCTTGCGGAAACTCCAGGGCCACGGCGTCGATCTCTGCGAACTCCACGCGGGCGAGCCGGCCTTGATCCTTCGGCTCACCTCCGACGCCGCGATGCTGGCGGGCGTCATCTGGCATCTGCTGGATGACGCCGGCAATTCGCGAGGCGTGAGCCAGGCCGAGTTCGAGGCCGGCCTCGACGGCGCGGCGATGGGCCGGGCGTCCACCGCGTTCTGGGAGGAGCTGGTCGATTTTTTCCGCCCGTGGCGGCCGTCGAGCGCAAAGCTCGTGATCGAGGTCGCGAGCGACCTGCTGGGGATCAAACCGGCCGCCGACGCCGCCGAACCGTCTCCACCTGGGAAACCATCTGGCGACTCGCCGGGATCGTCGGGGTCGACCCCGGCCCCCTGACGCTCCGCGAACTGGCGTGGATGGCCGAGGGTCGACGCCGCGAGGCGTGGGAGAGGTTCTCGTGGCTGCTGGCGCTGACCGCCAACTGCCATCGGGACCCGCGGAAGGGCCGGCCGGCGAGGCCGGCGGACTTTGACCTGTTCGAACTGCTCGACAAGCGGCACGGCGAGCCGAGCGACCTGAGCCTGTTGAAAGACGCCCTGACGTTGGGGCGGAAAGGAAAGCGAAATGTCACGCCTAGCACTAACGACCCTGCTCCTGGTCCTGGCCGCCGAAGGCGCACTCCTGCTCGCCATCGCGCAACCCGGCTGCGTCCGGCCCCCTAAAGACACCCTTTTCGTCGACCTCAACAACGACGGAAAGGTGGATGCCCTGGCGTGGGACCGGAGCCCCGCCGATGGCGTGGCGGACACCAACGCCGAAGGGCAGCCGGACCTCGTCCCCGGCTCCGGCATGTACAAGACCACCGAAACCATTGACGCCTTCGTGCCGGATCTCTTGATGACCATCGGCGGCGCGTTGGCCGTCCCGATCCTCGTCGGCGTCGGCGCCGTCTGGAAGTCCACAAAGTGGGGCCGCATCTTCACGAACACCGTCATGTCGGTTCAGATCGCCAGGCAAAGATTACAGGACAAGGGCTTGGCGGAATCGCTCGTGATCGTGGACGAGGCCCTCAGCGGGCAGACTGTCAAAACCTCCGCCGCCGTCGACGCCGCCAAGGAGAAGCTCGGCATGGCGTCGGTGACGGATCAGACTGCGCCCGACTCCACTTGACGGCTGCGGCGATAGATCGCCGCGGACTTTTCGACCACGGGAACAAGGCTTCGCACGGGGCCGCAACGCAGGAAGGAAGGCACGATGCCGACCACGCGGGCGGAACTGACCGAACGGATCGACAGGCTCGGGGAACTCCGGGCGAGGATCCACGTCCTGACGAGCGAGGCGGATGCCGTCGGCGAGGACGTCCGGATCGCCCTGGAGAAACGGGCCAGCAAGGCGGCCAGCGGGAAGTTGTTCCGCGCCGAACTCGTCCCCGGCTCCACCACGGAGATCGCCGACATCAAGGGTCTGGCCAAGGCCGCGGGCCGGCGGCTCCTGGAGATCGTCACGATCCGCCTGGCCGAGGCCCGGCGTGTCCTGGGCAACGAGGCGGTGGACGCCTTCTGCCGCAAGGTCCCCACGAGCAAGCTCACGATCAAGCCGCTGGCCGACAAAGAGGCCGTGGCCTGAACTGTTTTTTTCGTTGAAAAACAACGTAAGGACCGCGATCCGCAATGGCTGACATTGGTTCCATCCGCGCCGGCAGGGCCCACGTCGAGGTCACGGCCGACGACAAGACGGAGGCGGGGCTCCGCTCGGCCGAGCAGCGGATCGAGAAGTACTCTAGCCGGATCGACCAGCTCAACCGGGCGGCCAAGAAGGCGGCCCACGCCGAGGATCCGCAGCAGGCCGAGGCCCTCTCGGGCGTGGCCCGACGCCTCGCCCAACAGAGGGACATGCTGGCCGAACAGGTCGAGGGCCGGGGCGCCCTGGCCGGTCGCCTGGAAGCCTTCAAGGCGCAGAAGGCCGCGGCCGCGGAGGCGGCCGAGTCGATGGAAATCGCGATGGCGGCCCAGCAGGCCGCCGTTACGGAATCCGCCGTATCCCAGAAGCAGGCGGTCGTCGACGCCGCGCAGGAAGAGGCGATCGCCATCGAGGGGATCCGCAACGAGGCGAACAAGGCCGGCCCGGCCGTGGGCCAACTCGGCGGCGCCATGCGACAGACCGGCGCCGCCGCCAAGGCGGCCGGCCGGGACACGAAGAACTTTCTCCCGTTCGAGATCAGTCAGTCCACGCTCCGGATCGGCGGGGAGATCATCCGCATCGGTGTCGCTATGCGGACCTTCGCGGCGGGCATGAACATTGCCACCGGGATTGTCGCCGCGTTCAAGGGCGAATTCGACAAGCTAGACAACGCGATGAAGAGTTTGCCCCTTGGCATCGGGGCGGCTTATTCGAGCATCGATCAACTCGTGAGACTTTTGGACGGTTCTGCTGCTCGCCTGGAGAAATTCAAGAAGGCACTGCAGGATTATGAGACGATCGTCGCGATCGTCAAGCAACTGGAGGGGGTCGTCAGGGGGGCAGGCAGGGCACAGGCGACGATCGGCCTCACCGGCTTTGCCCTGGAACGGGCCCAAGCCGCGGAGGAACTGAAGGCGACGCTCAGCGACCTCAAGGACAAGGAAACCGAACTCTCCGCGGCCGGCCACGCATTCCCCGAAGTGGAGACGCGGCCGGCGAGGCAGGCAGCTCAATCCCTCTACGCAGAGCGGATGCGGGACATCGAAGGCCGCGAGAAAGATGAGGCGTACAGCAAGGAGACCCAGGCGAGCGAGGCGCTCCTTGCCGATCGCCGGGCCGCCGACGAGGCCCAGATCAGGGCGACCACGGAGGGCTACGCCCAGCGGCTCGCCCTGATGAAGAATGATCATCTCAAGGAGCGAATGCAGTATTCGCTGCTGGGGCGAGACAAGACAGAACTGGTCCGTGGCCAACTTGCGGACGAACTCGCCCTCCGCCGCGAGATGGCGCGCGAAGTCAAAGACATCGAGGATGAGATCGCCGGCCGGAAGGGCTTGGCGGAAGGGACGCTCACGCCGGCGGCCGCCGAGTGGGCGCGTATGGAAAAGAATCTGCAAGGACTGACGCTGACGAGGGAGGCCATCGACCGGATCAAAATCGCATGGGACCAGGCCGTCGCCGCGGAGGGCAAGGCGGAGGACGGCCGCAAGGTCGCCGAGTTCGCCAAGGGCGAGCGGGAGAGACTCGCCACACCGATCGAGCAGCTCGCCTCATACGTCCTGGACCTCACCGACGCCGTCAACGCGGGCCTCCTCACAGGCGAGGAGGCCAAGGCCCTCTCGCAGAATCGCAAGGACGAACTCCTGCCGTCCGGCGTCACGGCGACCGCCCGGGGCACGTTCAACCCGATGGCGTGGCTGAGCCTCGTGGCCGGCGGGACGACCGTCGCCGAGCGGACGGCCAAGGCGACGGAAAAGACGGCGTCCGAGAGCGAGAAGCTCAACCAGAAGATGGCGGCGTTACACTACCCCGTCTTCGCCCAGTAAGCGGAGCCCCCGATGGCGACCACAGTCTTCGAAAATCCCGAGAGCCGCCGCAAGGGCCCGTACTTCGAGGAGCGGATCTGCATCGTCCGCGGCACGGCCGACGCCGGCGCCGCGTGGGACGCCGTCGAGGCGAGCGAATACGCGCCCGAGACGATCGGCGGTTTCGTCCGTGGCGACATGACCCTCGAACCCGTGTACGTGGACGAGAGCAACGCCGACGACTGCATCTGGAAGGCGACCGTCCCGTACGGACCGCCCGGCTACAGCGTCCCTGAACCGCCCGAAACCGGGGACAGCAGCCTGAGCTTCGAGATCGGCGGCGGGACGCAGCACGTCACGCAGGCCCTGGCCCACGTGGCGGATTACCCCGCGCCCACCAAGACGGCGGAGAATTACGGCGGGGCGATCTGCGTCACGCGCGACGGTGACAAGTTGACCGTTGAGGGCGTGGACATCCCGGCCATGACCTTCAGCTTCTCCGAAAGCAATTACATCGCCGACGAGGACGTCACCGACGAATACGTGGCGGCCCTCGCCCACCTCGCGTGGCATACGAATAATGCGACCTGGCGGGGCTTCGCCATCGGCGAGGTCCTCTTCCAGGGCGCGTCGGGATCGAAGCGGGGCGCCGGCGATTGGGAGATCACCTTTCACTTCGCCGCAGCACCCAACAAGACGGGCTGGACCGTCGGCGGCGTCACGGGGATCACGAAGGCGGCTTGGGACTTCCTGTGGTTCGACTATGAACCGGACACCGGCACCAAACGATACGTCAAGGAGGCCGTCGCCGCCCACGTGGAACGCCTCTACGAGAGCGGCGATTTCTCGGCCCTCGTCCCCGGGGGCGGCACGTGACGCCAAAGCGCACCGAAAACCGGAACGCTTCTCAGGTCGCGAGGTGAGCCGTGAGCGCCGACGCATTCAAAAAGGTCAAGGGCAACGACCCGCTGGTCATCCCGGCCGGTGCGTACAACGCCTTCATCGACGCCGCGATGGACCTCGCCAACCGCCGCCTCAACGCGACACGCGGCAACCCGGGCCGCGGCGGCGCCGTCGGCGTCCTGATCTCCAACCAGACCGGCGGCGATCTGGACGCCTTCAGCGTGGTCGGCCTCGGGACGCCGATCTTCCAACCGAACGTCGAGGACGCCGAGGTCACGGAGACCTTCAAGCAGCAGGCGGGCTTCAACGGCGTGATCCCGGCCGACCCGACGCACGTCGGTAAGTTCGCCGTCCTCCGCGAGCCGATTCCATCCGGCGCGATCGGCCAAGCGATGATCGCGGGCGTGACGGCCGCGCGCGTGAACTTCACGGACGCCGACCACGGCTACGCGGAGGTCGCCGACGGCGTCAGCGCCTACCTCGCCTCCGGCGCGACCGGCTCCGCGAAGGTCCTCTGGAAGGAGGCCGGCACGGGGACCCTCTGGGCGATCGTCCTGCTCGGCGTCGGCGGGCCCCCGGCGATCGCCATTTTCCCGGCTAAGATAACTGCCTCTGCCGGTGCTGGTTCCTACACGGGAACGCAGCAAGAATGGAGCGGCACGGCTTGGGCCGACAAGGGAGGCGCGAGCCCGATAACTATCAGGAATCTCGCCGAGACAACTAACGGTTGCACTTCTGCCGTGCCTACGGGTACAATCGTGCCTGTTTCTGAGAACGGCGGAGCCTATTGGTTCGATCATCCTACAAATGCGCTTTACAAGGCTTAGCACTCCTGCTGCTTTTTGGGTGTGATATGGCCTCGTGGACGGATGGTACAGACGGGGATGTGACAACGTCCGATGTGGTCCGGGCGTTGCACTTTCGCGAGATATGCGCGGCGGTCAACCGCAGACGACTGCTGGTGTATCTGGCCGAAGAGGATTTTTCCGCCGTGTTTGTCGATGATACGTGGATCGTCCCGGGACCCATAGACAACTCTTCGTCGCCGTTTGACCTGCGGCAAAGCATCGACAGTAAGATACTCAATCCCGTCCTGGGCGGATTGGGGGGAATTCCGCCGACCCCCTCCAACATGGATTGGCTTTGGGCCCTGCCCGACTCGGATGAGAACAAAGTCATCGTGGCATCAGCACCCGGTGCCGGTGAGGTGAGTTTCTTCGCCAAGATGAACGGCGGATCGGGTTGGACAGATTCGACGTTGACGGCCGGCACGACTTGGATTCGAGCCGTTCATGTAAATGAGTTACGGTGGGGCATCGAGACTCTTACCCGTGGTCGTTGGGAAATGCCCATCTATTTATCCGCGAGCATCTTCTCCCCTCTGCCGGACGATCCTTGGGTTGGTGGGGCGATCGCCAATAATGGGTCGGCCGAACTGCGAGCATTTGGGTTTGCCCAAATGTATACAAGCGATGTGCCATCACGAGGCTTGGAGGAGGTAACCGTTCGGAGTTCATCTCGAATCTACTTGACGACGGACGCTAATTGCGAGGTGGACGTCTACCGCTGCAAACGCCCGATAAGTTGGATTGCTAACCCTCCAACGTGGAACAAGTACGACCCAAGCGGAGGGCTTTCCTGGCAGGTCGCGGGTTGCGGCGGGGCGGACGATAGGGAGTACATTGGCAGCATGACGATGGTCGCCACGGTGGAGAACTCAATCACCGGCGCGGGTGTAGCCGCCGCCCTGCAAGAGATTGTCGACGGCGCAGAGCAGAACTTCATGGTTCGCAGATCTGACACCGGGCTGGAGACGGTGGGCATCACCGGCAGGCTCAGAATCGAGTTCGACCTGAACGTGCCGCCCAATTGAGAACTGCCTCCTACGGTACCGGTCTCACAGACTCGGCCCGGCATGACTGAACCGGGTCCAGAAGGTTACGTTGCCCTGCGGCGGGTCTTGGCGGCCACCGGCCCTGCCTCGCCGGCAGGCAGGCCGCCAGGATCGCCCAGGATCGGCGAACCGGAAACGCCGCCCCTCGCGGCCGAAGCCGACCGGACCCGCGTCGCCTGACGCCCTGGCGCCCGCCGGCGGGCCAGATTAGGCGATCTCCTGCGTCGCGCCGGGTTGCGGGCCGAAGGGGTCCCGCACCGCCTCGTCGTCGACCACCACGTGGCTGTAGATACAGGTCGTCGAGATGTTGGCGTGGCCCAGCATGTCGCGGACGGCCGGAAGGGTCCAGCCGCCGGCCAGGAGGTGCGAGGCGCAGGTGTGCCGCCCGTCGTGGATCGTGAGCCGCTCGACCCGCTCCTTGCCCAGGACGCGGCAGGCGACCTTGAACCGGTTGCGGGCGTTGACACGGTGGAGCGCTTTGCCGAGCGTCGATTTGGCCTGGCTGGCGAGGAAGAAGTCCCGATGCCCCGCCCCCTGAGAGACGCGAAACTCCTTCCACGCGCGGAGGTGAGCCAAGACAGACGGCAGGCGCCACACGGGGATCGTTCGCCGCCTGCCGCCCTTGGCGATCTCCGCCCGGACGATCAGGGTCGCCCTCTCCCCTTCCAATCGCATGTCGTCGAGGCGAAGGCCGCAGAGTTCCGAGACGCGGAGGCCGCAGGCGGTCGCCAACTGGAAGATCGTGAGGTTCATCCGGGAGTTTCGGCTCCGCCTCGCCCGGTGTTGGATGTCCTCGATGACGGCGTGATACTCGGCGCGGGAGAGGATGCGGCTTTCGTCCAGGCGCCAGGCGGGCCTTTTTGCGGCCTTGCGCGCCGGCTTCGCGGAACGATTCTGTTTCCGATTCGTTTTCATAGCAGACGACCATATCCGGTCGGTCCGGGGCCGTCAAGCGGAATTATTCACATTCTTATTAGAATGAGAACGATGGGGTACGGTTTTCGGCCTAAAACGAAATTATTGCGCCCTTCCCGCGAGGATCGGGCGCCCCGAGGCACGCCTTGCACGGCCTGTAGCCCGCTCGGCGGGCCGCCCACTCGCACCGCCAACCGATCAGCCGCCCGCGGGCGATCTTCGCCGCGTGCGGGCAGTCCCGCCTGTGGTAAATCCGCCCCGCGCCCCTGGCCACGTCGAAGTCGCTCCGGGCGGCCGCGACGTACGGCATGAACCGCGCCGCCCCTGCCTGTCCGGTAGGCAGGTCGCCTCGCCGCGTCCGAACGTGGTTCCAGACGCAGGCCCCGCCCAGGGCCAGCACCAGCACAGCGACGATGACCGCCATCCTTCTCGGCATCAGTTCATCCCGTACCTTGACGTCCCGTCACTAATTGTCCTTTGCTCATTCGCGGTAGTACCAGAAGGTCAAAAGCACCATGAGGGCCACGAACGCAACCATTCCGACAATCCAGTGGACCCAAATTCCCGATGCGATGCCGATCGCTATGGCGACAAGGCCTCCCAACGTAAGCATAGCATCGTCCAGTTTCTTCTGCTTGAGCCCTCTGGCGACGCCTCTGGCCTCACGTGATCCGCGCGATTGATCCCCGCGCGGCGCGGGCTGAGCGGTGAACGGAGGGGTTGGATCGACCGCTGGCTTACCTGGACTCTCCGCCTTGGGCACGGTCGCGACGTTGCCGCACGCCGGGCACGTCTCGGACTTTCCCGCCATCGAATCCGGCGAGCTCATCGCCTCGCCGCACTTCGGGCAATACAGGTCGATCATCATGGCACGTCTCCTTTCTTGCTCTGCGTAGTCCCGACTTGTCGGGACGCAGCAGCAGTCGCCCCCGTGGGGCTTTTTGTACGACAAGAACTCTGCCCTTCGAGCGGCGCGGCCGCCCCGCGCGGCACCGCCAGCTCGATGAGGGGATTGTAACCGGGTTTCAAGTGGGCGTACATCCGCGTCGTCCGCACGTCCGTGTGACCCAACCACTCCGCGACCGGATAGAGGTCCACGCCCGCGCGGACGAGGTTGCTTGCGAACGTGTGCCGCAGCAGGTGCCAGCCGCGGCCCGTGCCGATGGCCTGGCGGAAGGCGGGGACCGCGTCCTGCACCGGCGAGATCGTCCGCCGCCAGGAGTTGGCGGATCGCGGGGCGTCCACGAACTTCCAGCCGCCGCGCCACGTCCGGCGAGCCGGGAAGACGTGGCGCATCCCGGCGGCTTGGCTGACCGCCCGCTGCCGATCGAGCGCCGCCAGGGCGGTCGCGTTCAAGGGCACGGCCCGCCAGCGGCGGCTTTTGGCGTGGCGGACGACGAGCGTTCGCGCCGCCACGTCGACGTCGTCCCAGCAGAGCCGCGCCAGTTCCCCGAGCCGCAGGCCCGTGGCGACCGCGAGCGCGACTTCCGGCCAGCAGCCGGCCGACGTCGCGGCATCGAGGGCCGCGGCGGCTTCGCTTTCGCTCAGGCACCGGGCGGGGAGTTTCTCCAGGCGGGCCAGGCGGACGCCGGCGGCGGGGTTGGCGGCGAGGATCCCCGCGTCGACGAGGTGCCGGCAGAACGCCGAGACGGCCCACCGGTGGTTGTGGATCGTCTTGAGTGTTCTGCTGGACCCGCCGCCGGCGGCGACGTCGGCCAGGTAGGCCGTGACGCAGGCCGCGTCGAGCCGGCCGAGTCGGCGGGTCGCGTGCCAGCAGAAGCGTCGGGCGATCGCCGCGGCCGCCCGCGACTCCTTGCGGCCCATGCGGAGCAACGCCGCAAGTTGGAACTCCTCGATGTGCCGCGTCCATGCGGTCGCCGCGTCGCGATCCCTCGCGAGGCCCGTGGTTGCCTGACCCGTCATGGCAATTCCCCTTCTGCGTCGCGCAGCACAACCTCCAGGACGCGATGGCACGGGTCTGACCGACGGGTTTCGAAAGTAGACGCTTCGCGGGCGGCGGCGTCAAGGGGCCTCTGGGCCGGGGCTGCGTCAAAGAAAATCCGCCCGCCAAACGAGATTTTCTTGGCCCTTGGCCCTCTGGGCGCAAGTCGCGCCTCTTCGCGGTCTTGCGCCGCGTCGCGACCTGCCCGTTTCGACTGGAGGCGGCGGGAATCGAACCCGCCGCCGGCAGCGTTTGAAAAAGCGCCCGTATACTCTCGGCCATGAAGACGACCGTCACCACAACCCGCCAAACCGCCGACGCGCCGAACCGTTGCGCGAACGGCGGCGGCGGTGACCAACGCATCCTCCGTCCGGGTCGATCTGCTGTGGTGGCGGTCGGGCCCGTCGACGTCGGAGTGGCCCCGGGGCCTGGCGCAAGCCGGGCCCCTGGCCTGTTCTTGTTTACAACGTGCGCGCATGCGATCGCCGCCTTCGCGCCGTCCGTGGTTTCTCCGGTGAAGAGCCTCCGTGGAAGTGTGCATTCCATTCTACCACGATTCGTCGTTTTGTCAAGACCCGCCGTCGCTCTGGCGGCGGGGCTCGTGCTCGCGGTCGGCGCCCTGGCCGGCTTCATGACCAGGGGAGCAGACGATGCCCGCGACGGTCGATTGTCCGGTAGCGCGTCTCCGGCTGGTGCTGCTCGGCGAGATATGTCGCTCGGCAGTACTACGACCATCGCCAAGCGACCCCTTGTCTGCACGGATGCAGACGGGCCGGGGCCCGCACCGCGATGTTTACCTCCAACGCTCGGCGGCGAAGTTTCGCCCGGTGATCCCGTCGTCGTCGAGCGATCTGTGACCCTGACGGCGCACGGAACGCAACGGCCGGCTGCGGCGCCCCCCCCCGCTGCGGCAGCCGAAAAGGCGACGGCATCCCGACGCACATCGGGATCGTCGCCGCGTTCCGTGCCCTCGGGTTCCCCCGGCAACCTTCGCCCGCTCTTCGACGCGCTCCGCCAGGTCGAGTCCGCCGGCAATGACATGGCCGTCGGCGACGACGGCCGGTCCCTCGGACCATACCAGATCGGCCTCGCATACTGGCTGGACGGCGGCGGCGACCCCGGACGCTATCGGCTGGACGTCTGGCGCGCCGCCGCCTGCGAGGCCGTCATGCTGACCTACTGGCGGCGGTATTGCCCCGCCGCACTCGCCCGCGGCGACTGGGAGACCCTCGCCCGCGTCCATAACGGCGGGCCCCGCGGGCCTCTCAAGGCCGCGACTCTCCCCTATTGGCGGAAGGTCCGGATGGAGATTGAACAATGACAGAACAATGGGCAAGTTCCTCTCCCGGTCGTCCCTCCACTCCGCCGCTCTGCATGAAGTGCTTCAAGGCGGCTTGCCAACGGATCAGGGCAGGCCTCTCCCGCGACAGGGCGGCCCGCGCCGCAAGGGGGGCTACGCAATGAGCGAACTGTGCATTATGTGCCGCAAAAAGGTGAACAAGGTTACGACCTTGGCGATCGGCGGTTGGAAATATGTAGGCCCGTTGTGCATCCCCTGTTTGCGCATTGCACGCAAGAGCGTCGCCAGGACGGGCAGGATGATCCGGCGCAGGGCGGAGCAACTGCGCAGCGCGCACATAAGGAGTTGACCATGGCAACAGGAACGCAAGTAGGGCCGACGGCGGTCAAGGCGGCCGGGGATCAGGGGGCGGCTCGCCCGAGACAGGGCGGCCCGCGCCGCAAGGGGGGCTGCCCAATGAGCGAACCATGCGCCCCCGATTCCGTAAACGACACGATCGTCTTTCGCGGACGCTTCATCACGATCCATCTTCAACCGGTCGCCGGGGGAAAGACGGACCGGTACACGGTCACTGATCGCGATGGCGGCCTGTTGGCCTGGGTCCGGTATTACTCTCCGTGGAGGAGGTGGTGTTTTCTGCCGTGCGAGGGGACGGTCTGGAGCGAGGACTGCTTGGCGGACGTGCGGCGTTTCATCGCGCGTCTTGGCCTATCCAGTAAGGAGTTCAACGATGGCAACAGAAACGCAAGTGGGGCCGATGGCGGCCAAGGCGACCCCGGATCTCACGCTTGACGTGAAGCTCACGGTCTCGGAACTCGACGCCCTCGAGTACGCCGTCTGGCGCGTCGGCGAGTTCAATGGCGTGGACATCAGCCCCAGTCGGCGGGCGGGCATGGCCACGGCCCGTCAAAAACTCCTCCACGCCCTCGGCAGAAGGTAGACCATGACGACCGACGGTTTCCCCAGGTTGGCAGAGCCCGAGGCGCCCAGCGAGTTCGCGACGCCGACGACGCGCCGCAAGGCGAGGCGGCGCACGGCCCTGATCCATCGCGAGGCGGTCCGCCGCCTGATCCTGGACACCATCAACCGGACCCGCCCCGGGTTCCCGTGCACCCGCGTCTCGGACAACGCCCTGGACATGATCGACTATCGCCTGGGGAGGATGATCCGCAAGTTCGTCCACGAGCACCCCACTCGGGGCAAGACGTTCGCGGAGATCCTATGAGCCTGAAGCGGTACAGTCCGTCCAACGGCGACAAGTGCGGCGGCGAGTACGAGCACTGCGAGGCCGAGATGGTGGAACATCCGAGCGGCGACTACGTCGCGGTGGACGAGGTCGACGACCTATTGCGTTCGCTCAGCACCTCGATCTCCCAGGCCGTCGACGCGCTCAAGGCCGCCCTCGACCAACTGACGCGGGAATCACCATGAGCCCAACTCGCCAACAGCAGGTCGCGGCACTGGAGGCGGAACCCCGAACGCCGCTGTTTACCGACCTTGCCTACCTGCCTGGCCGGCAGGCAGGCCGGCAGGCAGGCGGCACGGCGCCGTTTCCCGTGCCGTTCCGCGCGACCTCGCCGCCGCAGGTCGAGGCGGCCGCCGTCGTCGCCCCCAGGGCGGGCAAGCAGGCCCGCAAGATCGTCAAGGCCCTGCAAATGTGCGGGCCCATGACGATGGACGAAATCTGCAAGCTCACGGGGATACGGCTCGGCTCCGTCTGCGGGCGGCTGTCCGAACTGGAGAATCCCGACAAGTACCGCGTCGCGTTCCTCGCCGGCAGCCCGGCCGTGCGGAAGGCGGGCACCAAGCTGGGGACCCGCGGCGTCCACGTCACGGTCTACGACCTCACCGAATCCGGTAGAAAACTTTGAAGGAGACCAACGATGAAACGACTCAAGGTGATCCTGCGGCGCGATGCGCTCTTGGCGAAGAACGAGACGAGCGCGGCCGGTTTCATGGGCCAACCGGCCTCGCTCGTCGACGCCGACACGGGCGAGGTGCTCGGCCCCGTCGGAGACTTCACCATCAACGTCCCGATCAAAGGCGTGATTTGGGTTACCGTCACCATTCTGGTCTCCGAGATCGTCGTGAAATGAGGTGTCAACATGAACGTCGTGATCGACAACATTGAGGATGTGCTCGTTGAACTCGAACGGTATCCCGATCGCGTCCTTGGGGGGATTGTTCGCGCCACCAGGCGGATCGAGACCGTCGGTGCGTCAGAGTGGTCAGAGTGGAAGGTGGTCGTGATTGTCACGACAAATATCGTGTGCGCCTGGTTCGCTCCCGTATACGTCCGCGGTGAAAAGGTCTTTGGGTTTATAGAGAATCACCCCGCGGCTTCCCCGACTGCCGCCGACCAAAAGATACTTGACGCCGCGACGGCGTGTGTCCAGCGCGTGTACGAACGATGTCGCGACGTCAAATTGCAACCGTTGGGGGGAAGCTTTGAACAATGACGGCGACGGCAGACAGGCCGAAACGACACTACCGCCCGCGGCTGCCGGCGAGCGTCGAGGCGTGGCTGAAGAGCTCGCGGACATGGAGATCGTTCCGGACGCGGCGGGCCGCTTCGCCCTCCGCAGCGTCGGCACTGGGTACTGGCGGACGACGGCGCCGCTCCTTACGTCCCGATACGCCTGGGTCCTGTCCATGCGGGCCGCCGCCCGGTTCCGCACGCACGCGGAGGCGGCGATCGTCGCGGGGGCCTACGTCGAGGGCCGCGACCTTTCCGCCGAACTGGCGGTCCCGGCCCCGCCGCCGCACGAGATCCTGTACGGCCAGACGGCCCGCCCGCCGGCCCCCCGCGGCCAACCATGCCTACCCGCCTCGCCGGCAGGCAGGCCGGCAGGCAGTCCGCTCGCCGAGGAGGAGGATTCCGAATAAAAAACGAACAGCAGTATTTTGCGGCCGCCCTCGTCCTTAATTTCCTTGCGGCGACCGCTTGCCTGACGACTGGCGCGGCGATCGTCCGGCCGGTGTATGGCCTCATCGCCTTCGGGGTCTGGCTGCTGGTGTCCTTCGCCGCGGCGGCTCTCTCGGAGGATAAATGAGCGCGGCAGGAAAGAACCCGTTGAACCTGCATCAGATGCGGCTCATCCCCGAGCCGCGGTTCGTGGCCGCCTGCCGCGACGAGCTCCTGCCGCCCGGGCTCTTCTCGCCCGCGTCGCTCGTCGTGATGGCCTCGTCCGTTTCGCAGCCCGTCAAGGGCTGGCACTGGGCGGTCCTCCACCACCTCCGCGGCGGATCGACGTCCGCCTGGCCGTCCTCGCCCCGCGTGGCGGCACAGACAGGTTGGAGCGTACGGGCGATGGACCTGGCGGCGGCCGAGGCCCACCGGAGGGAACTCTGCTTCCTGCGGCGGCGGGGGCACCGGACGGCGGTCCAGTTCGCCCCCCTGGACTGGTGGCTCCGCGAGGCGGCGGGCCTGCACGACCCCCGCGATGCGAACCTCGCCGAACGCCTGCTGGACCTGTACGCGAGCGACCCGGCGATCGTGGAGTTCGTAACGAAGGCCATGTCCGGGGAGTCGGCCCCGACGAGGCCAGTCGCAGCGCCGCGCCCCGACGCGCCATCGCCCGGTTCGCGCACCACGTGCGCGGATCGCGCACCACGTGCGCGAAATGCGCACCACGTGCGCAGGAAGCACCTCTTAGAAGCAATTACAGAAACACCCAGCGCTAGCGCTGCGCCGAGTGGCCTGGATCTGGAAAGCGAACACCGGGGACCGGGACCGACCCCGAGCGTATTAACGTCGCTCGCACAGGCCGAGGACTGGTTCGAGCTTCTGGGGCTCTCGCGATTGCTCCGCATGCCGGAGGACGAGGAGGCCGACGTGGAGGCCCTCGCGGAGGTCGCCCGCGACGCCGGGGTGGGCAGGCTCGGCGACTCCCGTTCCGCGATTGAGGCACTGACGACGACGGCACACCAGATCGGCAAGCGGCAGCCGAGCCCGAGATCACCGCTCGGCATGTTCCTGGCGGAGGTCGGCCGCATCCGCGCGCGGGCCTACCGTGGCAGACCGGCGGCAGCGAAGGAGCACGCCCGATGACACCACAGGTCGTCCACTGCACGCGCTGCCACGTCCCGTGTCGCACGGGCACGCCGGACGCGAAGGCCCGACTGCTCCAGCACTCGGCCGGGCCCAGAGGGCTGTGCCAGAACTGCGCCGTCACGCAATTTTTCCAGGACGAGGAGTACGGGGTGTCGCTGGAGTGGATCCTTTGCGGTTCCGACGAGCTGGATGGAACGCCGGGCAAGGAGGTCACGAAGGCACTTCTCCTGCCCCATATCCAAAAACAGTTCGCGGAGATCCTCCAGGGTCACGGTCCAGGCGACGACGACATCTATTGCTTCCGCTGTTGGCAAGAGTGGTCCTGTTCCATCTGCGGGGATTGGCTGGAAACCCGGAGCGAATTGGACAATCGAATATGTGAGTTCTGCGCGCTGGATCGCGTGGTGGGGAGGCATGCGTCATGACAGAAGAACCGTCGAAAGCCAAGACCGGGACGCGGGAGTGGTCCGAGCACTCGATCAACTGCTGCGTCGGCTGCTCGCACAACTGCGTCTACTGCTACGCCCGGCTGGACGCGAGACGCTTCGGGCGGATCAAGCGGGCGAGCGACTGGGGCCACGAGCG
>Ga0315277_10003863_pt1 | contig 20178 bp, 17 predicted proteins | sample YL17G05_15_MG_FD_203695 | JGI IMG/M metagenome (GOLD analysis project Ga0315277, IMG submission 203695) | Sediment microbial communities from Yellowstone Lake, YNP, Wyoming, USA - YL17G05_15 | ecosystem: Environmental > Aquatic > Freshwater > Lake > Sediment | place: USA: Wyoming | collected... | reverse complement strand
CTCAAGGCGGGAGCCTCAGCAAATATGCCTGTTATTGGTTACTAAGCGTTTCTTCTTTAATCATCATCCGCAGTCCATCAATCAACTTGACACGTGGCTGCCAACCCAAGTCTTTCCTAGCCTTCGAGATGTTTGCATAATTTATTTTCAAGTCACCCTCCCACGCCAGTCCACCTGTGCACGCAGTTTTTGTGACGCTTTTCAGTCCAAGAAGATCTATCATCATATCTGCAAGTTGCTTCACAGTCACAGTGGTTCCTGAGCCGACGTTATACGCTTCGCCCTCAGCTTTCTTTGAGTTGACCGCTAACATTAGAGCCTCAACGAGGTCTGAAATGTAGAAGAGGTCTCTAGACTGATTGCCAGTTCCCAAAATCTTCAGTTGACGAGGATTTTCTCTCAAATGCTGCAGAAAATCAGCGGTAACTCCATGTCCTCGCGGACCGTACACATTGAAGATGCGGAAAATGATAACGGGCAAGCCGTAATTTCGATGGTAAAACAGGCATTCCTCTTCCCCAGCTACCTTTGACAGCCCATAAGTTGAGATTGGATTAATCGGGTCTTTTTCCGAGGTTGGTCGATTCTCTTGGCCGTTGCCGTAAACGGCTGCGGTTGATGCAAAAATTACTTTGGAGTCATTTTTACGAGCCCACTCCAACACTTTCAGGGTGCCCAGAACATTGATTTCAACATCCTCCGCTGGGTTTCTCATCGAGTAAGCCACATCACGTTGAGCCGCAAGATGGAAAACTGCATCACATCTCGCTAATTTGGTCTCGGTTTCTTCGAGCTTTCGGACATCACCCTTCACGAATTTGACGCTTTTAGGCAAATCTCTAAGATTGCTCATTGTCCCGGTTGAGAGATTGTCGAAAACTTGCACGTTTGCTTCTTTTTCTCGAAGCTTTTTGCACAAGTGAAAACCGATGAAGCCTGCGCCGCCTGTGACAGTGAAGTTTGCATCTTTGAAGTTGTTCATGCTGTAGCCTTCAGAATTGATGCGGTGTTGGAGAATGCCGTTTGATTCACTTAAGCCTTTCTGATGGAAGCAAATCTGCTTTTTTAGAGCATCAGGTTAGTTAAGGCTTTAATTACATGACCATAATGAGATTAAGCAGCATCGTCATTCGGTTCAGAAACAGCGTGCAGGCAATGTTCAACATGCAGCCCTTAAAAGTGCTCAAAAGTCTGCTGGCATTCCTCACAGCCATACCTATGAAGATGGATGAGAATTTTCTCCAGATTTCCGCGCGTTTCATGTTTCTCTTACCGATTGTAGGCGCTCTAATTGGAGTCCTTGCAGGATTGTACGCTTACTCTGTGCATTTCATTCTCGGATTAGCATTTGATTTTCTAAACAGCATGCTGTTTCTGGGCAGCCAATCTGCATCCTTCGATTTTCTGGCAAAAGGCCTTGCAGGCATTATGACTCTGGCTTTTCTACTTGTGCTCACTGGGCTTCAGCATACAGATGGCTTGGTGGATTTAGGCAACGCCTTAACTATGAGACAAGCAACAGTTGAAGAGCGAACAAAAATTGCCCACGCATGGATAGTAACACGTGCAGGAGCCTTTCTTGCATTGCTTGTGGCTTTGGGCACAGTTGCGACGCTTTTCTTCATCGCAAATGATAAAATTATTTACTCTCTGATTGTTGCCGAAGTAGCGGCTAAACTTGCCATGGTCACATGTGCTTGGCAAGGCAGTTCCACGCAGAAAGGGTTGGGTTCGATTTTCATTAACTCGATGAGACATAAGCACGGGCTATTCACAGTTTCTCTTGCCACATCATTGATCATAAGCGTATTTCTTCGAGGATTAACAGGAGCATTAGCGGTAGTTTCTGGGATTGCCATAGGCGGGCTAGCCATTTTTCTAGGCAAGAAAGTCTTCGGAGGAGTAACTGGCGATATTTTTGGCGCAGCAAACGAAATTGCACGCATGACTGCACTCTTTATCATGGTGTGGTGAAATTGCGCGTCGCAGCTTTGATAATGGCGGGCGGAAAAAGCCAGCGATTCGGAAAAAACGTGGAAAAGCCAACGGTCAAACTGAATGGTAAATCGTTCATTCAAAGAGTTATCGAAGCAGCGAAGGAATCGAAAAAAGTTTCCGAAGTATATGTCGCTGTGACCAAGTTTAACCCTAAAACCGCAGACGCAGCTGAAAAAATTTCAGCAAAAGTTATCACAACAGAAGGCAAAGGCTACCACTCTGACCTGCAGCAAGCCATAAAAGAGGCAAAACTCAACGGCCCAGTCCTAGTCATATCGTCAGACCTTCCTTTGCTTTCGGGCAAATTTCTAGACAAAGCAATAAGTAGATACGAGGAAATAGGCAAATCAGCCCTAGTCGTGCTTGTTCCAGTTGAAGCTTGCTACAAATACGGCATTAATCCAACTTCATTTTATGAACATAAAGGTAAAGAATATGCTGTTTCAGGCATCAACATAATCGACGGCCAACAAATAATCAAGGGGCAACCTCTAACAGAGGAGCAACCACAAGAAACCTTCATTTCAACACGCCCAGAAGCCCTATTTAACATAAACACTTCAAGCGACTTGAAAGCAGCAAAACGCTACCTTCAGAGTAAGAAAAGAACAAGAAGCCAAAAGTTGAGGGCGCACAGGCGAGAAACTACGAGTTAAGGCAACTTAGAAGCTCAACAAGTTTTTTGTTTTCACGCGGCGTTTTCACTGCAACTCTGAAAAACTTGTTATTAAGCCCTTCGAAGTTGCTGCAGTCGCGGATGAGTACTCCTTTCCGTTCAAGTGCCTCTTTAAGTTGAGCGGAAGTCAGATTAGCCTTCTTGATTTCACAGAGGAAAAAGTTGGCTTCAGACTGGTACACTTTGAGCCAAGGAAGTTCATGAAGAAGTCTCTCTAATTGTTTCTTGCTTCGGGAGGTGTAAGCTCTTGATTTCTCGATAAAAGCCCTATCTTCAACTGCAGCCTCTGCTGCAAACATCGCCAGACTGTTCACACCCCATGGAACCTGCCCTTTTCTGAGAAGCTCTATCATTTCAGGAGAAGCCACGCCGAAGCCTATGCGAAGCCCTGCTAACCCGAAGAATTTTGTCAACGATCGCAGCACAAACAAGTTGTTGAAACGTTTCACATGTTCAACCATTGAATATCTTTTTCTGTCTTCCACAAACTCAAAATACGCTTCGTCCAAGAATACGAGCACGTTTCGGTCATTGGCTTTTCGGATGAAATTGAGAACACTACTTTTTTTCAGTAAGGTTCCTGTAGGGCTGTTAGGATTGCACAAAAATACAATCTTAACGTCATCAGAGATTAAGTTAGCTAATTTCTTCAAGTCTAAGAGAAAACCTGTTTCAGGGGGACACTTCAAAAAAATGGGTTGCCCGTCAGCTTTCAGCGTGGCTACACTGTATTCGCCAAAGGTGGGAGCGGGGATGAGTGTTCTCTGATTTTTTTCTAAGAAGACGTAGACGAAAGTGTGTATTAATTCGGTGGTGCCATTTCCTACTATGATGTTGCCCTTTTTCGCTCCAGCGTATTTGGCTAGTTTTTCAAGCAGTTGTTCAGCATTAGGAGGAGGATAGTTTGTAACTAGTTTGATGTGTTCACGGATGCTTTTCGTTGCCTTTTCTGATGTACCCAAAGGGTTGATGGAAACGCTGAAATCAATTACTTGACTCAGAGGCACGCCATATTTCTCTGAGACTCGCCACAGGTTGCCTCCGTGAAAGCAAGGGCTCAACTTTCTAATCTGCTCTTTCGCCAGCTTGGAAATGTCAACCAACGCAATAAACTTCCAATTTGAGGGGTCAGAAAAGGGTTTGCTTTAAAGGATATAAGGCAATCGTTGACCGTTACGAGTCCGCATTTGGCTTCGATGTTTCTGTTTCCTGCAAAGTTTTCAACAGTTCGTCTTCAAAAGCCCATTGCTTCTTAAAATGCCTGTTGTAATCGTTGAAAATCAAGTAAAGCCAATACACGCCGGCAAGTCCCAAAGTTACCAAAGTCATGACAAAATAATGTCCTGCAGTAAATGATTTCGTCGTTGGAGCCATGCCATTCAAGTTCATGCTTAGTTCAAGACTCTTTGCGTAAGTTACAACTCCTTGGAAAAAAATAGACTCATGTTCCTCATGTTTACGAAGGTCCTCCATTAAAAAACGAAAAACGTAGAATGTTGGCAAAATCAGAAGCGTTGACGCTGCCCACATTGAGGCGTTTCTGGACTTCGCAAAGTCTTCCTTGCCTCCTTCGCCAACCTTGCTGTCTGATAGCGTCGATTGCTTCTCGTTGGAAAGTTGTCTGAACCTCGTTATAACAAGCTGTTCAAGCTTCTCTTGTCTTGCAAAGTGCTGGTTTCTGCGATTAATCAAATAATAAATCATTAGGAACCAAGCTGCGCCAAATGTCACGAGGGAAAGCAATGTCCACTGGGAAAACCACATGCCTCTGTCGGTTTCTCTTCTTTCTGCAACGTTCTGTTCAATGTCTGCAAACATCTGATTCACACGATTTTTCCATTCTCACGCCGATTGCGCTATTTGCAGACACTTCAGAGGCTTGCTAAGTATATGCATTTTCCTTGTTTGAGAATTAGGAAAACCCTTAGGAGTTTCCCTGAGGGCAGACAAATTCTTTATTTATCTGATTAAAGCCAACATGAGTTAAAAGTAAGGTTAAGCCTGTGAGCAAGGAAAACTTTGTCTCAGTTGTCATTCCAGTATTTAACGAAGAACGCACAATAGGCAACATAATCGCCCGAACAAGAGACACTATGAACAAGCTGAACGTACCCTACGAAGTGTTAGTAGTCGATGACGGCTCAATTGACAAGTCGCTTCAAATTTCAAAGAACGAAGGAGCAGAAACTTTCAGAGAACCCCATCTTGGAAAGGGACATGCCATCAGAGCAGGATTTCAAAAAGCCAAAGGCAACATAATAGTCACATTAGATTCCGACGGTTCCCACAGACCTGAAGAGATTCCAACAGTTTTAGAAAGCGTAATTGATGGAAAGGCAGATTTGTCAATTGGATCACGATTCTCCAACTCTAGCCTTGGACTGACAAAAATTCCACGCATTAACAGGCTTGGAAACAAAACCTTTAATCGACTAATTGAGTTTCTCACAGGCGCAAGAATCTCTGATTCGCAGTCTGGCTTCAGAGCAGTTAAGTCCACAGTTGTTGTAAAGCTGAATTTGAATTCACAGGGCTATGAAGTGGAATCTGAAATGCTGATTAAAGCATGGAAGAAAGGAGCAAGAATTGCAGAGATTCCGATAAGCTTTGACCAGAGAACCATGGGAAAATCTAGGCTTGATCCATTGAAAGATGGAATGAGAATTCTTTATTCAATAATCAAATCATACCTAGTGTGATGGTTATCAAGCAGTATAGCAAAAACCAAAAAAACGCACTCCGAAGTGGCTGGTTGAGATACGAAGTGAAAAATCAATCTGACGAATTACCCAGTATAAGCATAATTGTAGCGTCGCTTAACAATGAATCAACAATCAAAGAATGCCTTCTTTCGATTCTTGACCAAGACTACCCACAAAACTCGCTCGAAGTTCTCGTGGTAGACGGCGGCTCAACAGACTCGACGGCTATGCTAGTTAAAAACTATAACGTGCAGTTTGTCTCAAACAGGCGTAATGTTCCAGCCGCATACAATTTGGCGTCAAAGATTGTGAAAAACGAGGTTCTCGGATTCATAGACGCTGATGCCAAAGTTGAAAAAGACTGGCTCAAAAAACTCATTGCGGATTTAAGCCCCCCGGAAGTTGCTGCGACAGGTGGAAATATAGTAACATGGAACAAAAACGAGCTAGTCCCAAGATGCATCGGCTACGAATTAAGCAACAGATACTCAAGACTGCCAAGAGAAGTTAAAAGACTCGCCACAATGAACCTGCTTGTAAAGAAACAAGTCCTAGAGGAAATAGGCGGTTTTGACGAAAATCTGCCCACTCAGTACGACACGGATTTGGGCTACCGAATCACGAGCGCAGGATACAAGATAGTTTTTGATCCAAAAGCCCTCTGCTACCATTTTCACAGGTCAACTTTACTCAAGTTCTTTACGCAGCAGTACAAGTACGGACAAAACACATGGAAATTATATTTGAAGCATCCTTCACTTACGAAAGGTGATCCAATCACTGACTGGGGCATGAATATTCAGCCTGGATTACTCATTGCTGCAATAGCTTCTCTTGTTATCAGCCTAATTCCGTTCCTCACTTTGATCGGGGTTGGTGTGTTCCTTTCTCTCGGAGCTATAATGTTGGGGTATTATGCATTTTCTGCTGGTAGAGTTGCACGCAAGTATGATGATGCTTCAGCCTTATTCTTGGTCATAATCTACTTTACACGAACAGTTGCTTGGACGCTGGGAGCCCTCGGCTCAATGCTGCATAGTTTCTTGATAAAGGTGGGCTTGAAAAAAAGTTGAACATCTGCTTTGTATCGCCAGAATATTACCCAATCTCCGGTGGAACGGGCGCCTATGTTTATTACCTTTCCCATGAATTGCAGAAACTCGGACATCGTGTTCACGTAGTTGCTAGGAGCAGTGAAAAAGCAGAAAAGACAGTTGAAGAAGGCAATGCTACTTACATTAGATGCGCTGGCAATCCACTGCGCAGATTCATAGGGTTTGCCCGTTCCACATCAAAGAAACTAACAGAGCTTAACAGAGTCTCACCATTCGACGTTGTACACGCGAATCTTCCCTTGGTTCCTAGCTTCGCAGTGCCAGAAGAGTTGAAGGCTGCACTGGTTTGCACTGTGCATTCCACATGGAAGGGTGAGGCTGAAGCGATTAAGAGTGAAGGCTTTGGAAAACTCAATTTAAACGAGAAATTCATGCTGGAGTTTAACGCATTCCTTCGGTCTTCTGAGAAGAAACTGATGAAACGAGCTAACGCTCTAATCGCCGTAAGTCAATACACGAAGAAAGAGTTAACCGAATTCTACAACATAAGCGAAGAAAAAATCCATGTAATATACAATGGAGTGGACATTCAAAAATTCAAACCACTAAGCAGGAACAAGACTGAGTTAAGACGCGAACTCGGACTTGCCCCCTCGGATAGAAAGATGATTCTTTTCGTAGGACGCCTTTACAGTCGAAAGGGGTTGCCAACACTGCTGCAGGCTGCTCAAGTGGTGGTTAAAGACTTTAGGAATACACAGTTTGTCATTTCAGGCGGAGGATTCAAGCAAAATGAAGAGAAACTCCGAAAGCTTGCAACACAGCTAGGAATAGAAGACAACGTGTCTTTTGTTGGATATTTCCCCGATGAAAAGCTGCCTGACTTGTATGCTGCCGCTGATGTTTTTGTGTTGCCTGCCCTTTATGAGAATTTTCCGTTCGCCATTTTAGAGGCGATGTCAACGGGATTGCCAGTTGTCTCAACTCGAGTCGGAGGCATTCCAGAACTCATAGTTGACAAACATTCAGGATTGCTTATAGAACCATATGACCACGAGCAACTAGCAGATGCCATAATCAGATTGCTCCAAGATTCCAATTTCGCAGAAGAACTCGGAAGAAAAGCGAGGCAACTTGTCGAAGAGAAATTCGCTTGGCCCCTAGTCACTCGTCAGGTTATTGACGCGTATCAGAAGGTTGCGGAAAAATCGTAGGTCATCTAGGCTCGCTGGAGTCCTGCCAGTATTTTCGAACCCATGTTTTTCCTCGGATAGTGTTATTCACAGCTCTGAAACCTTTCATGCTTGCGTACAAGGCGTTGAACAGCGGCGTGCCGAAGCATAGGCGCGTCAGTAGCGTGTTCTTGTAAACCCATCTTTGGGCTTTTACCGCCAAGTCGGCGTAAGGCATAAGAAATTGACGTTTCACAGAATCTATGTTCTCGCCGATGATTTGCGCCTCAAGTTCCATATGAAGATTCTTATCTAAAAGGCGTAGATGAGTAACTTGCCTCCAATCTATGCCCATTATCTGAGTTGCCACTTTGTCAAGAGTTAGAAGATCAGGACTTGCAAGTATGAGGTTCATGGGCACGGCGATTCCTCGGTTTGGTCCATTTCCTTCCATAGCAGTTGTAGCATCTATCATTGCGAATTTAGGCTTGAGGACAGTGAGAAGATCTTGGAACACGACGTTTATGTGAGGGTGCAAGAAAATGCGCCTGTCACTTGGGATGCATCCGAACAGGTTTTTGATGGCACCACCATACAGCGTGAATTCGTGTGTCTTCATAACAGGAACGCTGACCAGAGAGTCAACTTCAAACAGAGTCTTGGGAAGTGGGATATTTCTGAGTTTGAGAACATTAGGGTCTTCAACCTTCACAGTTTTGTCTTTCGAAAGGTCGATTGTTCTGCCTCCAGCTTTTTTCACTGCTTCTTCTATTCCAGTTTGCTTCAGAGCGTCGTCGCAGTCGTAGTTGTAGCCGTTTGAATCGCCAACAATAACCTCGTCAGTTTTGTCGCGGAAAAAGCTGACCAGATAGAAAAGCAGTTCGGGATTTGTGACAGCGCCAGAGATAAATTCCTTTGAGCAGATGTTCGGCTTAATGAAAACTCTACCGCGGACATGTTTGCTCCAGTCTGCGGCTTTCAGAGCATTTTGCACTGCTTCCTCAAGGTTGTTGTGCGTGCGTAAGACAGCAACCTTTACATGCTTCAGAGACTAGTCGCCCTCCGTGGTTCTTTTTATGCAGCCAGGATCGGACTTGAGATAGTCGCTGAAGTAAGCGTAAGCTCTAGCCCGGCACCCACCGCACACAAACTTGAACTGGCATCTTCCACAGCGTCCCTTTAGATTTCGTCTATCTCGAAGCGCCTCGAAAACGGGTGATTTTGCCCAAATGCCTTCAAACGTCTCTTCTTTTAGATTACCAACGGTTACTGGCAGAAAAACACAGGGTTGAACGTTTCCCTCAGGCGATATGGCACAGTAAAATCGTCCCGCTCCGCATCCGCCTATGAAACTGGCGAGGGCTCTGCCTTGTTTGCCAAGTTTGGCGGCTTCCATGTGGGCAAGAGGCATAAAATGGTCGTCAACAGCGCAGGAGGATGATTGCAAAGCAACTCTGGCAAGCTGAGGGGCAGTAGTTAACACAGCCATTCGCGGCTGCGCAGTTAATTTCTTGTAGAGCAAGCCCAAGATTTCTTCGCGCTCTTCAGGAGACGGATCTAAGGCGAGTATTTCTTTTCCTCTGCCCGTGGGCACAAAATTGAATAATGTGAACCTGTCGACACCAAGTTGATCGGCTAACTCGAAAATTGCAGGAATTTCATTGAGGTTGCCTTTGGTCGCGGTAACGGCTAGGCAAGTGCAAACATCCTGTTCCATGCAGTTCTTCAGTCCAGTTATTGCTTGATTAAATGCGCCCATCTGTCCTCTAAAGGCATCATGTGTTTCAGATTTGGCTCCGTCGAGGCTTATCTCAACGTAGTTAAGCCCTATTCTCTTCAGTTTCTTCACTATTTCGCGGTTGAGCAAAGTTCCATTTGTAGCCAATGAAACATACAATCCAGACTGTGCAGCGTGGGCTGCAATTTCAAAGAAGTCTTTTCTCATTAAAGGCTCTCCGCCAGAAAAGGCTAATGAAGTAACGCCGAAGTCAGCAATTTGGTCGACGATGTTTAGGGCTTCTGGAGTTGACAGTTCCTGCCTTGGCAGCATGCCCGAGTCTGAGTAACAATGCTTACACATAAGATTGCACTTATACGTGAAATTCCACACAACAAGCAGCGGAGCGCGAACCTGAAGTGGATGAGTCACTCCGTAGTCTATGAAGCCGCCGACTATGCTCTTAACCGCTCTTCTGCTGTAAGAATCGGCGAAGAGTCTTAAGACACGGTTTCTTTCGATTTTGAAGACTGCTCTGAGAAAGTTGATCCAGAATCGAATAATCGAGGAGTAAACGTTGCAGGATCTGCATTTGCTCATGTTTTTGTCAATGTAGTCGTCTAAGGCGGTTTCAAGGTGGGTTTTTTCACATTGATGGCAGGTTTGTAAGGTCGTGTTCAACATCCACTTAATAGGTGGCAATTTCAGAACAGGAGTCCAGAATTCTTCATTTTGAAGCAACGTGGCTGAAACACTACCCAATACAAACTAATTGGTTAACATGCAGTCAATTATAAAAACGGATAGGTTGTTCACAACAGTCAGTCAATTAGTTCTCTGCGCTCTCTCTTGTGTCTCCTCTATTTCGTAAAAGCTGGCATTGAAAGTCAGATTGGTGGAAAACCTAGTAGACTTAGACAAAACAGTATGGGCAAAACTACAAGCAACAAAAAGAGTACTAATGAAACGTTACGTATCCTCAAAGCACGGTAAATATGAGCAGATGAAAGCTCTTCGATCTCATCACCCACAGCATAGTAACCAAGTTTTTCCAGCTTAATGTGTAAGGCTCCAGCCATCGCAGCCATGGGCCAACCGTGATTTATGCTTGCTATTTTTCTTCTGTCTCTCGCCGCAATTCTCCAGGCATCGTAGGCATTTTCATTGAGTAGAAAAGAGCTCAGTACGATGAGAATTGTGGATATGCGGCTAATAACATAATTCGCCAAAGTGTCAAGGGAAGCCGAGAACCATCCAATATGTACATGTTCTGGGTCTTTGAAACCCACTGTACCATCTAGAGTGTTAATTACACGAAAGGTGACAGCGCCAGGAACTCCGAATAGGGTATAGTAGAAAAAGGGTGAAAGCTTGAAGTCGGTGAGGTTTTCGGCAATTGACTCGATAATGGCGGAAGCTACTTCTGGACCTGTTAGGTTTGACGTGTTTCTTCTTGAAATCATGGAGGCAATTTCCCTTGCCTTGGGGAGGTTGGTTTCTTGAATGTTTTTGGCTGCAGCTTTTGCCCAGTCTGTTTCCATTTTGATGACAAAGGTTGTTTTTAGAATAACTGCTGCAAGCGGCACATAGAATAGTACTCCAAGAAAGGAGTGGACGACTTTTAGAAGAAAATACGTGGGCACCACAAAAACAATAATCGCCATTAAAGCAAGTAGGACACCATTAAATCTCTCGACTGTGGCATTCTTATTCCTAAAGTAAGGCAGCAACTTTTTAGTTAGTTTGTAAATCCAAACTGTAGGATGGAAAGTATAAGGTGGCTTCCACGAAGGTTCACCAAGCAACAAATCTATTACTATGGCTAAAAAAAGAACGCCAACCGCCACCAAAAAAGCTGCCCACATTGGGTTCACAGTTGTGCAGATAAAAAAGACCCTCAGCTATTATCCTTTTCTAAGTAGCGTAGCACTGAAAAGGTGAGCGGGTGGTGTTTCTACTCTCTTTCTTGATGCGGCTGATTAGCTAGTTGGCTTTGCCAAGGGTTCGGTAGAACGCTAGACTAGAACTTAAAGATAGGCTTGAAGAGACTCGCAATGAACGGGATTAGTATGCCGTAGATTATTCTTGGCACGATGGTTAGGAACATTGAGTATGCATAGTCAGGTGCAACCATGATTATGGGCTGTCCAGGAAGCGCCATGGTGAAATATAGGAACAGTCCGCCTATTATTGCTGACACAAGTCCAGCGACAAGCATCCTTTTGAAGCTGAATGACCCTTTGTTCAATGCTCCTGCGATGTAGCCTATCAACATTGCACTCATAACGTAACCCAGCAAGAAGAAGTGGTTAGATCCTGAAAGTCCATACATTTGAAAAGTGGCTAGCGAGTAAATGCTGCCTAGAAGGAAGCCTGAGGCTCCGCCGGCCCATTGATTCCAAAGCAAACCCAGCATCATCGGGAAGGCTACAATCAAAATAGCTTCTTCAAGTCCAGCAACAAAAATGCTTTCGAGGGTAGTGTTGATATTGTGTAGACCTGGACCTATGACCACGGGGAAAGCCATGATGAGTAAAACAATTAACAAGGGGATGATAATGCCCCAAATAATGTCGTTTCGTTTCCATTCTTTCCAGCTTAACTCCATAAACATCATCGTCCAACGTTTTCTTTTCCATAGGACACATGCTACTTATATTTTTTGTTCTAAGAAGACAGGAATGATCAGTGGCGTTCGCCGCAGATAATGCCTGCCAGTGGAATTCCTGAAGGGCAGACATAGGAGCATATTCCGCATGCTATGCAGTCATCAAGGTAGAGGCTTTTGGCTTTCTGGATGTTTCCTTTTTGTATTGCTCTGTAGATCATCACAGGATGGAGACTGACAGGACAGGCGTTTATGCATTTGGAACATCTTATGCATTCTGTTCGTTTCTTGATTTCTTTGAATTTGCTCTTAGAGAAAACGATAACGCTCGAAGTCCTCTTTGTCACAGGAGTCTCAATTGTTGGAATGGCATTCCCCATCATGACTCCACCTATGACTACTTTCTGCAAATCGTTGGAGTCCACTTTGAAATTACCTAGAATCTGACTTACTGGGGTGCCGATTTTCACCAGCAAGTTCCTTGGTTCTTCCACGTCTCCAGTTAAGGTGGTTACCCTCGATATCAGCGGTTCCCCCTCAAAAACGGCTTTGGCAACCGCATTGATAGTTCCGACGTTATGCACAAGAACACCCATTTCATACGAACGTTTTCCAGAAGGAAGTTCCCACCCGAATAGTGCTTTCTGAAGTAGCCCAGCATCTCCCTGCTGGTATGTGAACGGTTGGACAACTATTCTGGTGTTTGGCTCTGAAGAGAACACTTCCTTAATTTTCTCCACAGCCTCGACTTTACTGCTCTTTATTGCGACCACAACTTCTGGAGAGCCTAGGATTTTACGCATTACTCTGACGCCTTTCAAGATGTTAGAAGATTTTTCTATAAGCAGTCTTTCATCAGAGGTATCGTAGATCTCACTTTCACACGCATTTACAACTAGATGCTTTATCGGCTTATCTGCAGGTGGAGAGAGTTTGATGTGCGTTGGAAAACCCGCTCCGCCCATACCAATTATTCCAGCTTCTCTAATTCTCTTAATAAGAAGATCAGCGGAGGTGTCTTTTAATTCGGATTCTGAGATAGGCTCCAGAGTTTTGTCCTTCAGGTTTTTCCCGTCGTTTTCTATGAAGATTGCTGCAGAGCATTCTCCGTAGCAGTGATTGTAGATGTCGCCAACTTTTGCCACTTTACCAGAGATGGGGCTGTGAACTGGCGCACTCACTCTTTCCTTGGAGTCAGCTATTTTTTGTCCAACCGAAACCTTGTCGCCAACTGAAACTAAGGGTTCGTTAAGAGCTCCTGCATGCTGGAGAGTCAGAACCACTGCGGTTTCTGGATCAGGAAAGACTTCTATAGGAACTTTTCTTGTTCTTTCTTTATTTTCCATTACTTTAACAGTCAATTAATTCATCTCCATCCAAACGGTTTGTGGATTCCCACACGATCGAGAAGGGGAACTGTCAGATTCATTATAATCAATGCCAAGATTGATCCGCCCAGGAAATTCGCCCAAGTCTGAAGCGCTACGGTTAGCACTCCCACTCCGACAGCGAAGATAATTTGTCCTAAGCCAGTTAGAGGCGTCGTAGCAGGGTCAGTAGCCATGAAGAACGCCAAGAAAATTGAACTTCCGACGAAGAGGTGAAAAACGATTCGTAACAGGGGGTCTCCTCCGTAAACGAAGCTTAAGCCAAAAGCTAACAATGCGGTGGTTGCTAGGTAAGTTAATGGTATTCGCCATTTTATGTAACCACGACTGAAAAGGATGAGCGCTATCCCAACGGCGATTACAGCTAGGCTTGAAGCGCCTCCTACCCAACCGTGAAGTTTCAGCAAACCTAAGGTCCAAAGTACATCGCTGGGCGAAGCAGTGGTAGTTGCGGTTAGAGGGATGTTAGCAAAGCATGATTGCAGAAAAACTGCAAAAGAAAACTGTCCCTGAAAAGCTATCGGAGAGGTAAGTGAAGGCAACATCAGCGTGTGTTCCCGAGTTAGAAAGACTTCCTGTAGAAAAGGAAGGAAAACCAAGAGTTTTGCTGTCGCAGCAGGATTAACGTACTTTCTGCCAAGCAACCCTTGACCCTTTTTGAACAATATCATTCCCACAGCAGCAATTATCGCAACGTAGACATACACCATAGGTGCTGAGAGCGGCAGCAGTTCACGGAAAAATGCAGTAGGAATCCCTAAAGAGTATGAAAGAGCAACGATTAACCCGAAGACAGCCGCGGACATCGTGTTCAGAGGCCCTCTTTCTCTCATTATAAGCGACAACAGATAATCAAGAGATACGGCGACCAAAACAGAAATTACGGCTGATATTAGAGAGACTACGCCCCAAGAAAGAAACGATACCACTACGAGTACGCAGAGCGCAACAAACGTGTATTTCATTATTAGATCTTTTGTCACTTGACCCGTTACGTGTGGAGGCGGTTCAACAACCAAGTTGTTGCTGCTTGGATTCGGCGTAGCCGGCTCATTCTGTGATTCTCGTTTCATTACTGCAACACCTTTAGAAAATGCCATTCTTTTGAAGACTAATCACAGAGCAATCTTAGTATTAAGTTTTCTTGAGAAGACATTCGAGTAATTTTAGGTTCTGACTTGAGTAAGGTTGATACATAAGCGTGCGTTCTCTACTAGAGATTTGCCTTTGCCCATCTCGTGGGCATAAATTATGTCATGCATTGCCTTTCATTTAGCTCATTTTTTGGGTGCATAGACCGCTATCTTGCCGTCATAGTAGACGAGGTCTCTTGTGCGAGTCCATCCTAGATCTACAGGCAATTGCTCAGCGGAAACTACAACAAACTCAATGTTATAATCGTTAATGTATGTTAGGAAATCCCTTGCCTGAATCATCTGAGATGCCTGAGAATTCATTAACTGCTTCAAAGACTCAGTTGTTTCCCATTCGAAGTGATCTGTTTCGAAAGCTGTGGTGGCAAAGGAGAAAGAAACCTGCTCACTTCCATTTCTTGCCAAGGCACCAAATTCGTACCCGAGTCTCACCGCGTCGATAACATGATTCCCTAAAGCGCCCACATTGAACCAATCTGGCAAATCGTCAAATTTGAACACGGCTAACCTTCCATTCGTGTTGTCCTTCAATGCAACAAAATCATCCATTAGACTGTTTGGAGGGCATTCAACTACAGCCCAGTTATCCTGTGAATCAACTCGAGTTGGGCGATCCCAAGGACTCTGCCACTGCAGCAATCCAGGAATCAGGGCTTGACGAAATTCAAGAGCAGGACTCGTGTAACTATAGATTCTTATTTTTGCATCAGTCAAGTCTGCGTTTGCAGTGAACGTCCATTTCAGATTTATCAGTGAGCTGTTTAAGCTCATGGACACCCGTTTCTCAACTGTAAACAACGTATATGAATATCTTGATACCATTTGCACTAAACCCGAAGTTTCTGGTGCCCAGTAAGTTTCTTTAGGAATCTCTGATAGAGAAATCACTCTCTCGCTGCCCGCCCTGTCTGAATAGATTATGTAAACAGTGCTGTCGGCGATGCTGAACACTTTTTCCCAGATATTATAGACTGACAAGTAGAAGATCTGTCCTGACAGCCTTCCGTTTAGAAGATATTCCCTGGTCAGCGTGTTGTTATTTTCTGCTTCAAAGAAAAGGGATTCCACCGCTTCTGCTGCTGCGTTTCTGCCATAAATTGGATCAGTCTCTTCAAGAGTCATGTAGCCAGTCATTAAATGAAGCCAGGCGCCAGGTTTTGGAGAGACCACCACAGCTCCCTCTTCTTGAGGGGAAGCCCGTTGTAACCACTGGCCTGTGTTGGCTCCTGATAGTCCACTGACCTCATAATACCAGGGGTAACTGTCGATTTGCTTAAACGAAAGCGCGCTTTGAGAAAGGAATAGGCTAAGCAGGAGAGCAAGAGCTAAAATCTGAGCCCCCCTCTTCCATCTGATGTTTTTTTTGGCATTTGCGAATTTTGCGACCAGAAAGCTAGGCAATTTTGCCAGACTGTAGATACCAACTCCCGCGAAGATGGTTATTGGCATTGCGAAATAGGGAATGAACCTTCCATACAAAAGGTACACTCCGAAAAGATAGGATTGTGAGAGGATGAAGGGTACTGCGAGCCACAGAATGAGCAAGAGGTAGGCACTCATCAACCTCTTTCTGCGCAAATGAACCAGTGCAAGGGGGATACCGGCTAATCCAAGGATGAGTATTATTCCAAAATTTCTTGCAAATGACTCTAAATTCACTGAAGGTATAGTGTAAGTGTATTCTTTCATTGAGAAGAAAAGGTAAGATATGAATACATTCCAGTTGCGTAGAATGATATCTGCATACCATGCTAGTATTCCCAATCCGCTGCCCATGGTGATAGCGAGAAACATAAGCAAGGTTTTTTTGGATTTAGCTGAACTTACAAGTAGGGAAGGAACAAAAACTAAGAAGAACACAAATGCTGAAAGCTGATGAGTCAGAACCAGAGTGAATGACATCAGAATCAACAAAAAAGCTTTCGCTACGCCTGAAAAGTTGGCGTAGACAATATAGAAAATGAAGGGAATGTAAGCAAGTCCCAGATAGCTGGTGTAGCCTCCCCAGAAAATCATCTCAAAAAACGCAACCGATATAAATGTAAATACTGCGGAGCAGACAGCCATGCCAATGCCGAAGAATCTTCTGCAGAACACGTAGGTTGAAAGCAAAACAAGCACTGTTATAGCCGCAACCACGAGTTTCACAAGTAGACATGCAACTGCGAGATCTATGGAGCCAGCGAGCAGCAGCAACACCGCAAGAAAAGCATGAAACAACGGCGGATACCAAGGAATATCGCTATAGGCGACGCCTTTGTCTGCGATGATAGTCTCGGCTTTTGCAATGTGCACTGCTGGGTCGTTTCCAGGAAGTATGCCGTCCATCGACATCAAATGTATTGTTACGGCGAATAACGCCGCAGCGGTAAGGAAGATGAAAATGAATTCAAATGTGAATAGCCTAGCCTTAGGCACGATGCATCCTCCTCAGCAACGTAAGAGAAGTGTCTTCGAGAGTAATCCCTTCTAATACACATTGCATTCCCAATCAGCAACCTGAAACATGGCGACTCTCTTGGGTTCTTTTCTGGCGAAGCATTTATTGGACAACAGAGTTTGCTTTTTTTCCATCATCGTTTGCATGCGTTCACTCTTGCCAAGTCCTGCTTTTCTGTCTTTTGAAATCCCATAAGGTCTAACTTGTTATGTGATTGGTGCAGGTTCCTTTTCCTTCTCATGTAAAGATATGTCCCAGCGAATGTCGTTATGATAGCGACGGATGCGACAGTTAAGTATATCTCGTTTGGGGGAGGCACGAGTTTGCTTGAAATGGACCATATTCTCAGGTGCCCATCACACGTTTGAGATGTGATGTCAGTATGTGTGCATCCAACCGTGATTATTTCCTTGATCCCGTCTTTGTCGATGTCGCCCGTAGCAGTGTTCCAGGGGTTGGTGCCCAATCCAGAGATCCAATCTTGGTTATTCTCCAGCGCTAACGTCATTCCATCCCAAGTCCAAACTCTAAGCTGAGCCAAGCTATGGGTGCCGTTCCAATAAACTCCGCTGGTGACAATTTCTTGTTCTCCATCGCCGTCAACATCATCAATAGACAAGGATTTGACCTCGGTGGTGTTGGCAGTAAACCATTCTTCGCTTTTCTCCAGCGTCAAAGTCTCTCCATCCCAACTCCAAATTCTAAGTTGACCGTTAGCCAAATTACCATCATAGGCGAAGCCAGCCGTAACTATCTTAGGAACTCCATCGCCATTAACATCACCAGTCTTGATGGTATTTGCAACTGTGTTTCCCATCACGTTTCCAAACATGCTCAAAGCCGTGCCTTCAACTGTCTGCCACCTCTGGTTCTTCTCCAAGGTCAAAGTCTGCCCATCCCAACGCCAGATGCTAAGCTGACCAGTACTGTTTTCGGCATTGTTATCGAAACCGCTAGTCAATATCTCGGTGATACCGTCACAATCTACATCACTAGTGCAGGCAGAAAGGACAAGGGCTTCCTTTGCTGCACACCACTCCCGACTCATCTCCAACGTCAAGCTATGATTGTCCCAACTCCAAACTCTGAGTTGGGCGTTGAATCGCGTGCCGTCGTAAGCTCTTCCACCGGTGATTATCTCGGATTCTCTATCACCATCAACATCAGCTGCGCAAACGCTCATAGCAGAGTTTTCCCATCCCAAGAAGAAAACGGATCTAGCACTGTCCTCTACTGTGCACCATTCCTGCGCCTTCTCTAACGTCAGATTGTTACCGTTCCAACGCCAGATCCCTAGCTGAGCGTAACTTCTTGTGTCGTTGCGATCTACTCCTGCCGTGATTATCTCGGTGACACCATCATTATCAGCGTCGATAGCATAGACACCCAAGACTACGGCTCCCAGAAACGTTGTTTGCCATTCATAACTCTTCTCTAAGATCAAGTCTTGCCCGTTCCAGCTCCAAATCCTAAGCTGACCAGGGGCGCCTCCCGTGATTATTTCACAAACGCCATCGCCATCGACATCCTTCAAAAATACGTTGCCCGTGCCGAGGATGCAGGTGCTGCCCGTCTCGTATGTTTTCCAATTTTGCTCTTTCTCTACTGTCAAGGAAGCTTGCTGGGCGCGAGTCTCCAGATTTATCAGCTGAGAAAACGTTAACAACAATGACAGAGAGACGAAGAGGAAAAGTCTGCACATGTGCCTCAGGACCATTCCCTCCCTCCCGCATGAAGAGAACTCATTGAAAGAAGATAATAAGAGTTATCCTAAGCACACTGAAATAAAACATATATCAACTTCTTGTTAGACTCTTTAACATGAGGCTACGATACCATGGATGTAAACGTGACTCTTGTCAATCCGCCCTATCCCAAGAGATCTCATCAGCATCCGTCCCTTATTCCCTTAGGCATAGGGTATCTGGGAGCTGTTTTAGAAAAAAACGGCTATTCGGCTAAAGTCGTGGAATGTCAAGCGCTAAAACTCACGTACAGTGACTTTAGACGTGAAATCGCTAAACATCAACCGAAGGTTGTTGGAATCACATCGACTACTCTCACTTACAAATCCGCGCTTAAAGTAGCAGAAATAGCTAAGGAAGTTAATCCTAACTGCGTGACAATTCTAGGTGGTTGTCATGCCACTTTTTGGGATGATAAGGCGTTGGAGGAGTGCCCGCAGCTGGACATGATTGTTAGGAAAGAAGGCGAATACACTCTCTTAGAAATCGCGAATAAATTGAAGGACAACAAACCAGCTAATGATGTGTTAGGCACGACTTGCAGGAAAAACGGAAAGATAATTAGAAATGCGGATAGACCTTACATAGAAAATCTGGACAGCCTACCTTATCCAGCTCATCATCTTCTGCCGCTGAATCATTATAAAAGGCAGGGAAAAATAAATTTTCCTTTAAGTACAAGCCGAGGATGCGTTTACTGGTGTAATTTTTGCACAGCCGTACGGATGTTTGGGCGAAGGTATAGAATGAGAAATCCGAAGAAGGTTGTCGACGAATTGCAATTCTTAAATGAAAAATACGGAGCGAGCCTGCTCAGCTTCTACGACGACGCGTTTACTGTGGATCAATCAAGAGTGAAGGAGATATGTGAAGAAATCCAAAACAGAAGGTTAAGAATCGAGTGGGACTGTGAAGCTCGGGTTGACATGGTTACCAAAGACTTGCTTCAAGAGATGAGAAAAGCAGGCTGCATTCTCATTTGGTTCGGTGTAGAGTCGGGTTCCCAAAACGTCATAGACAGCATGGGAAAAAACATCAATGTTGCTCAGACTAGAAAGGCGTTCAAGTGGGCGCATGAGGCAGGGTTGATGACTGTCGCTAGCGTTGTCCTCGGATTCCCAAGCGAAACGAAAGACGAGGCGTGGGAAACAGTGAAACTTGTTGAAGAACTCGATCCAACCGACGTTGGCTACTACATAGCCACTCCTTATCCAGGAACTCCTATGTATGACTACGTCAAAGGAAATGGTTGGTTGAGGATAACTGACTTCGACAGGTATGACACGGCGACACCTGTTTTTGAGTCTCCAACATTGAGTAGAAAGGACTTGGAGGAAATCCGCGAGAAGGCGTATCAGAGGTTTTATGTTCGCCCCGGCCACGTTCTCCGAATGCTCTTGAAAGGGGGACCCTATGCGATTTATTCAGCGAGAACTTCCTTCGCTTATCTGCTTCGAGCTTTAAAATTCAAATTTCCTTGAGCGGTGCCTGTGAACAAGCTTGACAGCATTCGTCAAATTGGA
>Ga0315277_10003862_pt1 | contig 20181 bp, 20 predicted proteins | sample YL17G05_15_MG_FD_203695 | JGI IMG/M metagenome (GOLD analysis project Ga0315277, IMG submission 203695) | Sediment microbial communities from Yellowstone Lake, YNP, Wyoming, USA - YL17G05_15 | ecosystem: Environmental > Aquatic > Freshwater > Lake > Sediment | place: USA: Wyoming | collected... | reverse complement strand
TTTCTAATGTCGTCATTAGAGCAAATCATTATATCTGGTTTTACAAGCAACTGCGCAACAAATTCCGTAGTTTTATCTTTAAAATAAAAATAATTAGATTTTAAATTTCCTAACATCTTTGTATTCGATTGTGTTAGCTTTTCAATTTCACTTTTAACATTAGAACGAAAAGTTGCCCAATCTGCAGCCTTTAAATGTTCATAGCCTTTAAACGCTGGATGCTTTAAAGCTTCCTCAACCGACGATAACTGTGTCTGATAAGAAGTTTCATCCAAAATCTCTAAAGTTGTCAAAAGTCTCCGTTGCATAGCCAAATTTTTTTGAAGAGCTAAAAATGATTTTGGAAGATTTCGTTGGTAATTCTTAACCATATCTAAGAGCTTTACAATTGTGCCAGATTCTATGTTTAGTTTTTGATCGAACGATCCAGCCATAATTTCATCTAAGCATTCGCGGATTATTCCTTTCCTTTCTTCGCTATTGAAATACGTACTAGCTTTTTTGCCAGAAACTAAAAAATCATAAAATTCTGTCTCATTTTCCACAGTGAGATAATTATCGATGAGGTTCAAAATTAATTCTAATTGAACTTCTTTTGGGTTTATTTTCTTTTGCTCAGCAAAAGTAATCATATCTTCATGTATTTTAGCACTCCCCGAAGTTAATTCTTGCTTAGCGAATGCGTCGTCAACATACATTAAATTAACACGCTTAATTAGTGAATCTGCTTCTTCGGTTTTCTTTTGACTATACTCTTCAGAGTAGATTTTAAATTTAGAGTCTAATTTGTTGAAAATTTTAAGTAATAAATCTAACGCAATAGCTTTTTCAATAAAAAGGTCCTTCAAATCAAATCTCTCAACTTCGCTAATTTTCCCTCGTCCTCTTACGATTCCTCTCGCTAAAGTGTTTTCTTTGCGGGCTTTTTTATATGTTGGCTCATCTTCGAATATCTTATCTATTTGCAAGATTTGTGCAAGTGCCTGATCTTTATTGACATCCTTTACAAAATGTTCTAGTACTAAATCTATCTCTTCGGCAAGGGATATCCTGGAGATTTTGTGCTCATCTTTACATTCCTCTTCCGAATGTTTAAAATTGGGTTTGTCAAGGTAATGCATAACGCCTCGCCTAACCGTTGTATATAATTTGTAAAGGAAAAACAAACTTTGCCTGTTACTTTCATCTACTTTGAAACTGCTGAATTTGGGGTTTATCCTTTCCAAAGCCCCGAACTTATTCCAATTGTCTGGAGCCAGAGTTGTTCCGTCTAGCCAGTTTTTAGTTCCGCTATAAGTTAGAGGCTCCATGTTAACCGCAGTCATGGCCTCTTGAACGGTGTTAATGCCTGCACTGTACTCCTTGCCTAAGAAATCCTGCTCTTCCAGCAATATTTTAGCTTCAAGATCGGGGTTACCTTTCTGTAATCCTCGCCATAAAAGACACCTTAATAGTGGAATATACCTACCTTGTTTATTAATTTCATGCAGTGCATTTTTAGCTTCAGCATATCTTTTGCTTCTTATTAGAAAAGGTTCTACATCATCTAATGTTGCGGTAATATACTCCTTTTCGAACAAGACACGTTCGCCTATATTCAAATCTGCTGCAGGTTTTTCAAAGTATTTGTTATTTGCTGAAAAAGTAGGTACTATATCTCCATAATCTAAAATACTATTACCGAGAGACGTGCGCACCAATAATTTTGCCATCTTAACTTCAGCTATTGTTTACTTCACTATACAAAAGCCAAAGCTTTATAAATCAAATTACTGAATTTTACTTGAAATGGCCAAATCCAAGCCTAAAATAGAGGAGCCAAAGTACGAAGCTCCAAAGCATTCTGAAGGCAAACAGCTTTCTCCTGAAGAATTTGCCAAAATTGAACAGCAAAAACAAGCAGAAATGGCCAAAAAGGCTAAGGAGATGTTTGAAGCGATAAAGGCTAAAGCTGAAAAATTCAAGACTGAAGTTCTAAAACAATTCAAGAAAGAAGTTCAAGGCATAGTTGTATTGCCGCCAAAAGGAGACAATCAACCGTTGGACTTGCTTGTTCTTTTGAATCTAGAAGGAAATTTTGATGAAAAATTCAAGAAGAAAGACGAGATTGAAAAGAAATTGAAAGATATAGGCGTTAAATATCTGGATAAGATTAATGTTTCTGCTGTAATTATAGATGAAATATGGGATATGTGCTACAAGGGCAAGTATGAAATCCTAGGATTGCTTGCAATGGCCATGCCTATATATGATGTAGGTATTGTAGGCGCTCTTCGCATTACAGAAATACACAAATCCATGGTGCTGAAGAAATTTGAAAAATATGTTGTCAGTTATGTTTTAGGTGGTTCATTAGTAAAAGGAAGAGCTACTGAAACATCAGACATAGATACTTTTGTTGTAATAGATGACACAGATGTCACAAGAATGACTGCTCCTGAATTAAAATCAAGATTAAGGGGAATGATTTTAGGCATGTCTGAGGAAGCAGCTATGGCAGCTGGCGTCAAGAACGTACTGAATATCCAAATTTATGTTTTAACAGAAATGTGGGACTCTCTTAGAAATGCAAATGCCGTTATCTTTACACTTTTGAGGGATGGCGTTCCTTTCTACGACAGAGGAATGTTCCAGCCTTGGAAGCTTTTATTGAAACAGGGAAAGATAGTTCCAACTCCTGAAGCAGTTGATTCTTACATAAAATCCGGAAGGCAAATTCTCGAGAGGACAAAATGGAAGCTGAAGGAAATAGGAACAGAAGATTTCTTCTGGTCCTGCTTTACACCATCACAAGGTGTCTTGATGATGGCGGGCGTTCCTCCTCCAGATCCTAAAGAAACTCCTGATAAATTAAGGGAACATTTTGTAAAAACGGGATATTTGGAAGAAAAATGGCCTAAAATCCTAGAGGAAATATTACAATTAAGAAAAGATATAGAACACGGCAAGGTAAAGGAAGTTTCTGCAAAACAAGTAGAAGAATTATTCGAAAAATCTGAAAAATATTTGGAAAGAATAGAAAAATTAGCAAAAGACTTGGAAATCAAGCAGGCTAAAAAAGAATCTGCCGAGCTGTGGGATAAAACTAACGATGACATCATGGCAGCGTTAAAAGCCATGAATATTCCTGCATCTATAGATAATGCTATAAAAGAATTTGAAAAGAATCTTGTAAACAAGCATTTAGCACCAGCACAATACCTTGAAGTGCTTGAACGAATAGAGAAATTGAAGAAAGAAGGCAAAGCAGATTTAAGAGAAATTGCAACATTAACATTTGACCAGGATAGATTAGCTAAAGCCACTTTTGACATCATAAGGGCAGAAAAAGGCAAGAAGGTAGAGAAGTTCAAGATATCTGCAAGTTATAATGCTAATAAAAAGAAAGCAGATATTTGGTTGTTATCAGATATAGCTTACATAATCAAGGATACTTCTGACCCTAGGACACAAATCAGCAAGTTCAAGATAGAAAAAGATGGAAGTTTGAAAGCAGAACAAACTGCCACATTAAAAGAAATAGATGCTACATTGGAAAAATTTGCAGGTTCACCAACACAAATCAGCAGGCACACAATAGAAAGCCTGAAGAAAATACTTGCAGATGATATGCAAATAGTTATCGGCGCATAATTAACATAAAACTGTTACTCTAAAATGCAAACATCAAAAAAGGTTCTAAGATGGGAAGAGCTATCGAGTGCTCAGATTAAAAAGCTAGACAAACAACTCCCTATTATAATTCCAATTGGCTGCATAGAAGCGCACGGTCATCTTCCTGTTGGCTGCGATAACATTGCTGCATCAGACCTAGCAAAAGATGCTTGCGCCAAAACAAATACTGTACTTGCTCCTATAATTTCTTATGGAGTTGTTGCACCTGGGGAAAAGGATGGCGATGTTCCTATCAATCTGGAAACCTTCACAGCTTATGCCCAAGCTGTTGTGCAAGGTTTTTATGATAATGGCTTCAGGAAGCAAATCTTAGTCAACGGCCATGGCGGAAATATTGATGCATTAGAAGCTATTTGCGGTGCAATGTATGAAAAATATAATGGCAATGTCAAGATAGGAGTTTACAACTGGTGGTTAGATAATATTCCAAAAAAATGGATTACAATAATACAGGACGGAAATCATGCAGATAGAGGAGAAACAGACTTGATGCTTGCGTTGCGGCCACGCCTTGTCAAGATGTCTAAAGCCTGCGATTCTGTAGAGCACAACATGCCTTGGTATTACAAGCCTGGTACTGTTGTTGATGGCCATCCAACCAAAGCAAGTATTGCAGAAGGAAAGAAAGTTTACGAATTAGTTCTAAATAATCTCATAGGCTTAATAGAGACTGCAAAGGCTAACGAGTAGTTATTAGGACTTAGGTGAATCTGTTAAGTTCTGTACAGCTTTACTAACCTGCTTGAGCAAGATGCTTAACTAATGTTAAGAGATAACCCTTTTCGGAAAGCTTAAAAACCAATTTCAAGCCTTTCATTCTATCATGAAAGGATTTGTAGTAAACTATAGGGGAAGCTTGAAGGTAAAGAAGCAAAAGCAAATGATAATCAAAGCTGATGGCATAGACTCAAAAGCAGATACTAAGAAAATCATTGGCAAAAAGGTAATTTGGACAACCCCTAGCGGAAAAAAGATAGAAGGCATAATCACACAAGCCCATGGCGGGAAAGGAGCTGTAAGAGTTCATTTCTCAGAAAAAGGCTTACCAGGGCAGGCCATTGGAACTAAAGTTGAAATTGAATAATAATGAAACCAGATCTTAGACAAACGGATCCTTTGCAACCGAGAAAGCCGCAGCGGATGCGTTATTCTTTGCACTATTCTACACATTTTTCTAAGTTGAAAGAATATGTCATAAAAGGCAAAATCAGGAAAAGTTTTAAGGATGGTAATTTTAGGAGCTTTCTAAGAGACGATGGCGTTAACGAGTCAACCTCTAGTAAGGTAAAATATTCTTTAGGCTTTTTTTGCAGAGAAGATATAGGCCTTTGCACATATGACGAAATAAGCAGAAAATATGTGCTTAAAGTTGATGCTAAAGATTTCCGCACGAAAAACTTCAAGGACTTGCAGACTTACATAGAATACAAAGGCATAGATTACATAGAGCCAAGAGGCAAGCCTGATAGAAAACTGCTCAAGGATAGAGTGGCTGCACTAAGAACAGAACAACCTAAACACGAAAATAATCAGGATCTTGAACAAAAAGTATCATTGGGCAAATCAATGGTGCATGCGTTTGAAGAAAGAGTTAGCAACTGCTGATAATTTTGATTTATCGCCACCAAACCCAAATAGGATATTCCTTTTGAGTTATTGGAGAATTCCTGTAGAACTTAGCTAATTTTCCATTGAGAATATTAAAACGCGCAAAAACACGGCCATCAGAAAGCTTAAGGTAATAATCGCCGTTTGGCCAAATAGCTGCTATATGTCTTATTCTTTTCAAAAATGCAGGCTTGGTTTTGATATCTTTAGCCTCAACATACAAATATTTACACTTTCTATAAGGTGCAATAAAGTTTACTTTAACTCTGAAGACAGCTAGCCGTGGCTCGAAGACCTTTTCCATACTGACAGTTTCCGTTACGGCAATTGATTTCATGGGGCATGATGGCTAACTAAGAATAGCTATCTTGTAAGACTATACGGGACATTTGAAGTATATAAACCCTCCTTCGCACTGCGTGATACTATATACTACAGTATATGATAGAAGCCACGCAAGCTGGTTCCATTTTCGCAACTTTTGAGGTAAAACATTAAAACAAGGGTTAAAAGACTTTTTCTGTAAATACAAATCAATATGATAGGTAATAATGAAGCTAGGAATCTTTATGATGCGAGATTAAAGGCAGGCAAATCTGAGGCTGTCTTGTCTGCTGCGCTGGAGCGAAGACTAAAAGACTTGCACCATGACATGTACGAAAAGGCAGCTCCGCCAATAGTTCAAAAAATTGAGGAAATATTAGCACATCCTGAAATCGCCATTTTAAAAACTAAAACAGATTCTGCATACAAGCAAGACCTTTTTGTATTTGGACAGGCAACTATTGATGCTTTGATGAATTTATGTTATGGCTGTAATCGCTGTGGTGCTTGCTGTGAAAACCAATTAGGTGAGCAATGCGAGTACCTGCTAGACCCTAGTGCAAAAACCAAGACTTGCACTATATGGAATAAACCAAAATATCCGTTGCAATGTGCAATCTTTCCTTTTTCTTTGAATGAAGATGCTATAGAAGGCTCAGGCTGGCGCTTTACACGGCTTTTGGCTAAACAAGACTTAGGAAAAGATTATTCTTTTTGTATTCTTGATGGCTTGAAACTTAATATTAGTCCGCATCTCTCTGGCTGGCTGAATGGCACTAAAACAGTTAGAGAACTTTACGATGATGCTAAACAGAAAATTCAGAACTGGACAGGGCCAACAATGCCTCCTTTATTTGAGCCAAATACAGAAGAAGATTACCAGTGTGTGCTAGCAGAAGTTAGGAAATCTATTTAATTATTCCATACCCAATAAGATGCCATCTGGCTTGAACTTGCCTTGCTAGGGCAACTTTATCGCCATTGTTTGCTATAACTGGCCTTCTTAATGTCATCTTGAGAATTTTACCTGCTGATTGTATAACTCCAACTGTTGTAGTTGTGCCTATATTTACCATTAAAGGCTCGTATTGCTTGAAAGGTTCGAGCTTCAATTTTTCCTTTGTGCCAACTACAAATTGGAACAAATGAGGCTCTAGATTTATCATCATCAGAGGTGGAGGAAGCTTTCCTAGTAGGCCTATGACATTGCCAACAAGCGAGTCTGCCTTAGTTAATGACATGTCCAATCCTGTCCCGAGGGCTACTGAACCGCCAGGTCCTTTCTCATTAACAGACGTGCTGCCTGAAGTAATTGATGTAATAGTAGTAGTAATTGGAATCCAGCTTGTCTGGCCGTGTTTTTCAACTTTTATTCCAGGCTTGATTTCAATTTTATCACCAACCTTGAACACTCCTCTAGCTATTGCACCGCCAAATATGCCTCCAATTAGCTTGTCTATTTGGGTTCCTGGCCTGTTAATATCAAAGCTTCTTGCAATCTGCATTATTGGGCTTGCAGTTGTATCTCTTTTAGGTGTTGGGAAATTTTCCTGTATGGCTTCCAGCAATTTATCTATGTTAACATTTCTTTGTGCTGAAACAGGAATTATTGGAACGTCTTTGCCCAATGTTTCCTTGACAAAAGCTTGAATTTGTTTATAGTTCTCCAAAGCTTTTTCTTTTGAAACAAGATCAATTTTATTTTGTGCTACTATTATATTAGTAATACCGAGAATCTTAAGTGCCATTAAATGTTCTGCTGTTTGCGGTTGTGGAACAGTTTCAGCAGCAGATATTACAAGCAATGCACCATCCATTATTGCAGCGCCAGACAGCATAACTGCCATTAATGTTTCATGTCCGGGCGCATCAACAAATGAAATCTTTCTGACTAATTCTGTTTGAGAATTATGTGTCAAGCAGGCTTTTCCAGGCATAAAGTGCTTTCCTTCAATACACCATCTGATATCAGCATCAGCATAACCCAGCTTTATGGTAATACCGCGCTTGACTTCCTCGCTATGCAGCATAGTCCATTTGCCAGTAAGGGCTTTAGTTAGAGTTGTCTTGCCGTGGTCTACATGGCCAGCTAGGCCTATGGTTAATTCCGGCAACACTGCATCCGATTCATTTGATTTCATTAAATAAAGCAACTAAAAGAGACTTAAAAAGGTATTGTCTATACGTCACGCTTAAAAAATTATCATTGCAAATTGAATTATGAAAACAGTACCTTATGAGCAGTTAGATAGCGCCCAGAAAAAGCTTCTCACTGAAGCTGAAAAGATTATGCAAAGAGCATATAATCCTTATTCCAATTTTTACGTTGGGGCTGCTCTTTTAACACCTGATAATCATATTATTTTAGGCTCTAATGTTGAAAATGCTGCTTACGGTTCAACAATTTGCGCCGAAAGGGCAGCAATAACACGTGCTAATGCTGCAGGCTATAGAATATTCACCAAACTAGCAATTATAGGAAGAGGCAGAGATTTTGATACGGAAGACGTATCAGGTCCTTGTGGTGCTTGCCGCCAGGTTTTACATGAATTCAGGCAAATAGCTGAAAAGGACTTAGAGATAATCATATCAACAACCAGAAAAGACAAAATAGTTGTGACAACAATAGATGAGCTTTTACCGCTAGCATTCGGCCCTAAAGATATGCATGTTAATGTGAAGAAGTATCAAAAAGTTTTGTAGAGATTACTTAGCCAATCTTCGTTCTTTTGATTTCTGCCTGAAGGCCCTCTGGCCGCATCTTGGGCATGGGATTAAGCCTGCATGCATCTTTAGAGTATCTCCGCGCTTCTTTTTCTTGCAGCGCCTGCATATCCATACTCTGCTGTATATCCTTGCTATTGCTTCAGGTATTTTTGCCATTTAATATCACTCTTTTGCTTTTACTGATTTTATGATTTTAATGCCCATTATATCCCAATATATAACTGTATAGTCTGGCAGTATCTGGCCTTTTATTTCAGGGTCTATATCCGCTTCCACTGTTTCATAAGTTTCCAAATCCATAATCTGAGCCTTTGCTCCAACTACAGATATGACTTGGGCATTTTTCTTTTCAATAATAGGAACTTCAACTTTATCATGTGATGTATAAACTGACATCTTTTTTCCGCCTGTCAGTATGTCCATACCTGTAACACGATACTTGGCGTGGCCATGTTTTCCAGGAGCACTCCAGTCCATGCCTACAATAATGCAAGGCCTGCCATCCATCATCATATATCTGCCAGCTTTAAGGGATGAGACCTCTTCATAATGTACTTCCATATAAACGGCTGGGAAATTGTATTTAAAAATGTTTGCAAAAGGGGAATCTGTTAAGGTTAATTAAATCGCGTATCTCAATAGCCATTATGAAAAGTTATTTAAGACTTTATGCCTAGCAGAATGGTATGATGCAGAATCATATGCCAAATACTATGCGTTTAACAATAGACAAAACTGTGTTAAATTCTGCATATGAAGGATCTGCAACCTTACAATGTGCTATTTTTGCCCACGAAATAACTTCTGAGCCTTGTGGCGAGCCAGCATGCAGTGAGTGCTACAAGCCAAAGTATCTTTTATTCGTAGATACGTCTGATTTCGATAAGCACATAAATATTCTCAGAGAGGAAGCTAATTGGTTGACTAAAGCGGGCAAGAAAGAGTATAGCATAGAGGCTAGATTCAATGTTCCAGATGATCTTGTTACTGCTAAAGAAGGCGGCAAGCATGGCAGAAATTTGCGCCTGTTCCATGAAAAAGCAACCCTAATCTTTTATCCTCTTAGAGAATATGAAAGTCACTGTGCAAAATACGAAAAGGACTGGAACTTAATAATAAAGGGTAATAAACTCGTTAAAGGAAATGATGATTTGTTAAGCAAATGCGGTGTTCGCATTATCGCTTAGATTGCATATCTTAGGATGACAGCAATGAATTTTTGTCTATTCCTTTTAGTAACATAGACACCAAATTTTTTCCTTTTGAGTCGCTTCCTTTTATAACTTGTTCAATTGCAGCCTCGAGAGATAGCCCATCTTGGCGTAATCTCAATGCTTTATAGGTATCATATTCTAATTGTGCCGCTGATGAGCGCGTCCTTTCGATATTCAATTTCTCTGCTAATTTACCATACACTATATCATTTATTTTAGCGTATTGAAATATAGAGCTCTTGGCTAACTCGTCTTTCAGCCCACTAAGCTGACTATCATCTTCCGGTTCAAACTCAAATTTACCTTTATTTACGGCAATGTATAATGTAGCGGCAATTTGAGCAGCTAAAGTATCTTCAACTTTTGCTTGTTCTCGACAAATTGCTCTTTTGTTCTTTTCGTCGATTATGTATAAATTAACTGGCAGCGATGTTTCTGCATCTAATCCCTCTTTGAATCCATTCATGTCGTATTCAAGCAAACATAAAAACGGATAATCGTCAACAGCGAAGGCACCAAGAATTAAATTATGTTCCCCTTCTTCTTTTATTTTGTATGCACTAATTGTTAATTTCATTCATAATTTTTGGCAAATAGAAATTTAAATATATCGTTTAGCTCAGGATTTAGATAGCATATCTCAAAATAGCAGCAATTCCACCTAATCCAGCAAGCTGCTGGCCTTCTTTTGTTTCTATTGAGATTGAAATTACTTCTGCTCCTGATTCTTCTGCCTTTTCTATATATCTGAAAATAGTATCTTCAGGCAGATTTTCTGAGACTAAAAGTGTTTCAACAGCCCTTTGTTCCAAAGCAGAATTGATTTTTGCTTCTCCGTAAGCTACCATATTTGGCCTGCTGTTCAAAAACTGCAGGAATTTCTGCATTACAACTGTTTCTTCAGAGACCTCTTCTTGTGATAAAATATCTTCAGACTTTTCAACAAGCTCTTTCAAGCCAAAATCGCCTGTGTAGCCTACTGCTTTTGTTCCAAGAACTTTTTTCTTGATGTCATTATGAATAAAATTTCCAGCCAATAATTCATCTTTAGTAGGACCCGGTCCGCCTATGATAATACCCTTGACTTTTTCCTGTGCAAAAATCTTATTGACAGCATCACCGACTTTTCTGTACCAGTCTTTTGCCATATTTTCAATGACACGGGCCATTCGAGAAGCTGACTGGCCGCCAACACCGAATTTTCCAGGAACAAATGAATCATCAGACCAAACAGGAACAATTGTCTTTCCCTTTAGAATTGCAATGTCCGCTTCCCTTCTATCCATGACAACTAAACCATAAGCAACTTTGAATTCCATCTGTTCTCTCAAAGGATCAAGGAAAAATGCCTGGTCACAGCGGTATGCTTTGATGTTTAAAGGAATTGGAGGCTCTATGCTCCATATTTTAATATCTAAAGCACCCTCGCGTTCAGAAATATTGCCTGAAAAAATTGCCAAACCATTTTCTGGAGTTTTCTTATATTGCCTTAAGTGTGCAGCCATCTTTTCCAAAGCAGTTACAACTGCTTTTCTCGTGCTTGCTGATTTGATGTTTCTAGCTGTACCTGCCTCATCAGCAACCTGATTGATTACATTTTGAATTTGATAGCCAGCAGGAACATAAACAGTAATGAGTTCTGTATGTCGAGCTCTGTACTTGCCTAGCTCCGAAAGCATCTTCCGGAGAAGAAATTTCTTCTTTTGCAGTTCCTTTTTTGCTTGTTCCATGATAAATTAATAGAGAAAATGCCGTTTAAAAAGACTACCTGTTTACTGTAGAAAACAATTTAAAGGTATCATTAAAGCTTATTTTATGAAAACATTCAAAGTAAAATTTAAATCATACTTAAACAATAAGATACAAGAAATTAATCTTTCAAAAGCAGCTATTGAATTGCTTATAGCTTGCGAATTGAAATGTCCATTTACTAATCACCCAATTTACGATAAAAAAAGTAAAAAATACTGCATTAATGCAAATATATGGAAAGATCATACTCCTGAAGGATATTTCAAAGAAAAATTAATTGCTGTAAACGCCGCACTTAATTTTTTGCTCGATAAAAAAATCATAGTCATATTAATACCTGCGTATAGTGAATATTTCAAAAACTTATACCCTAAATCTGAAATAAACAATAAGATTGAAATTGACGAACGAGAAATAGAGTGGGAATTATTCATAAAAGGTGAAATAACATACGACGAAACAAAATTACTCGAATCTACTGATAAAGAAATATTAAATATAACAAAAGCTTTACGAAATAAAATGTTTAAGTAACAGCTAATTCGCCTTTCTCTATATGCAAATCTTTTATCCTGCAGGCTTTAGCAATCTCATCTAAAACTAATTCTGCTTTTTCATTTGGATGATGCGCTGTCAATTTCTCCAGTTCTGCGCCTAAGCTCAAGCTCTTTGCTGTCTTGTACTTTCTAATTTCCCCTATGATGTCAACAGCAATATTTCCCAACTCTAAAGCTTCTGTATCTATTGGCTCATACTGTGGAAGTTCTGTAAGGTGGATGGAAAGTTCACTGGATTTGAAGAGCTCCTGATAGAGTTCTTCTGTAATATGCGGCATGAATGGGGCAAATAGCTGAACTATTTTGTAAAATGTGCTGTAAAGAGTTTGTTCTGCAGACTCTTTTGCAGCTTTATCACTGCCATAAAGCCTGTGTTTTATCATTTCCAGATAGAAATCGCAATATTCATGCCAGAAAAAGTTCTCTAGTATTCTTCTGGCTGCAACTGCATTATATGAATCAAAATTCTTCTTGTAGCTTTCAATAACTTCGCTGAGTTTTGAAGATACCCAATTGTCAACTGTGTTTGTAACTTTAATTTTCTTGGGCTTGACCTTCCATAGTTCCAAAAATTTAGCGACATTCCACAGTTTAATCAATAATTTTTGCCCTCTTACGAGCTCTTTTTCCTGGAAAGGTGCATCTTCACCCATATTAACAGTTGAAGCAAAATATCGCATTGCATCAGAACCATATTTTTCAACTAATTGCATTGGCTCTAATACATTGCCAAGAGATTTATGCATCGCTTTCCCTTTAGGATCGAGAATCATTCCATTTACCATTGCATGTTTCCAAGGAATTTTTTTGAAATGATAATAGGATTTCAAAATTGTATAGAACGCCCAAGTCCTGATAATCTCATAACCTTGCGGTCTCAAATCAAATGGGATTCTGTCTGCCGAAAAGCCCATTGCTATCTGCGGCGTCAATGATGACGTCATCCACGTATCAAAAACATCTATTTCTGGCTTAACATCTGGGGATTTGCATTTGGGACAAGCTTTCTTTGGCTTGTCTTTAGTAGGATCAACAGGCAAATCTTTTTCATCAGGCAATATTTCAGTTCCGCATTTCAGACAATACCAGACTGGAATAGGAACTCCATAATGCCTTTGCCTGCTAATAGTCCAATCCCATGCAAGATTTTGTACCCAATCCTTGTATCTCTTAATGTAATATGATGGAACCCATGTTATGCTGTCTGCTTGATCCATCAACGCTTCTTTATTCTGCAGAACTTTAATTGCCCATTGTTTTGTAATTATGAATTCTGTTGGAGTCTTGCAACGCCAGCATACACCAACTGTTTGCTTTAATTTATCCTGTTTGTGAACAACTTTCAAATTTTTTAGTTCTGCAAGAATCTCTTCTCGGGCTTTCTTTGCAGGTAAGCTGGCATACTTTCCTGCCAATGAAGTTAACCTTCCGGTTCTGTCCAAGGCGATTTTAGTATCTAGTTTATGTTTGCGCCACCATTCAACATCTGTCTTGTCACCAAACGTACAAATTATAACTGCGCCTGTCCCAAATTCAGTTTCAACCTTAGCATCAGCTATAATTTTGACTTTCTGGTTGAAGATTGGGACTATTGCGCTCTTTCCTACTAGTTTTTTGTACCTTTTATCATCCGGGTTTACAGCGATTGCAACACAAGCGGGCAATAATTCAGGCCTTGTTGTTGCTATTTGTAATTTATCTTTTGAATCAGTCTGGAAATCTATGAAATTAAGCAATGTTTCATTTTCTTTGTCTTCAACATCTGCCTGCGACAATGCAGTCTGGCAGTTTGTACACCACTGGCCAGGTTCTTCTGCTCTGTAAACCAGCTTTTTGTTGTATAAATCTAAAAATGATTGCTGCGTAATTTTAACAGATGACGGAGAAATTGTACTGTAAAACAAATTCCAGTCATAGCTATGGCCTAATTTTGTGAAATCTTCTTTAGCCTGCTTCTCTAAAATTTCTGTTTCCTGTCTGCATAATTCAATAAACTTGTCTCTTGGCATATCCGATGACCTTACTTTATGCTTTTGCTCGACATAATGCTCTGTTGGATGGCCATTATCATCAAAACCTATAGGAAAAAAGACATTGAAGCCAGCCATTCTCTTATATCTTGCTATAAATTCAAATCCAGTATATGAAACGGCGTGGCCCATATGCGGCCTGCCTGAAATATATGGTGGAGGGGTATCTATAGTATAAAGGGGCTTTTTGGAGTTAGAATTAAATTTGTAAATCTGTTTAGCTTCCCAGAACTTTTGCCATTTTACTTCTATTGTTTTAAAGTCAGGCTTTGCGGCTAGGGCCATGTTTAAAACAAAAGGTCTGTGTTTTTAAATTTGATTAATGGCGGATTGCCGCAAGCACAAAAGAAATTCATGCCTGCAGCAGATTACATATCAAAAGTGCGACTAGCTTCCGCCAGTACTAACCGCATCAATGCAACAATCAAACTGCATAAATACATTTGTATAATCTGGAAAATGGTAAGCCTTTTCAACCTATTATTCCTTGCATGCAGATGGGAACAATAAACTATACTTATGTGTTGTATAAAGTTAAGGGAGAATACCAGCTTTTCTCAGGCAGCGGTAAGAGACAGTCAAATTTTCTAGCTAAAGATGGCGATTTAGAAAAGCTTGTCAATAACTATATCACGTCAGAATTCCGCGATAAAGTAAAGGAAGCTGGCAAGAGATTAAAGCACGGGCAAAGTAAAACCTTTAACTTTTCTATGATGGGATAGAATACAATAAACCTTTTTAGCTGACCATTAATGTTTTCAAATCGAGTTTAAGGCCTTCTTTTGCTGCAAAAACTGTGACTCCTGAGTCTCTTTGTATATCTCTTGCTTCCCATGCAGGATTTGCCTTCAGTAATTTCATGCCAAATGCTGTAATTATTCCGACTCTAGGCTTTGTTTCCTTAAACAGCTCAGCAACATTGCTGGAATTCATGTGCGTCTTCCATTTTTCCTTTCCAGGTCTTAAGACATCCGCAATTAAAATTGTACACCCCTTGAAAGCTTCTGCCAATTCAGGCGTATATGCGGTATCACTAGTAAAGCCGATTGCACCATAAGGTGTTTCCAATCTCAAGCCTATTGCATCGCAATCATGGTCTGTTGGCGTTGCAATAAATGTCAGGTCGCCAATCTTGACTGTGTCTCCTTTTGCCAAAGGATATGTTTCTTTCAGTGATTTCTTGTAAAAGTTCAGCAAAATTGGCCCATTATCATCAGCACCTTCTATAGTAGTCTTTGTTGAAATCAGAACTCCTCTTTGCCTGATTCCGCCTATTGTCATTGCGTCAATGACTGCATTGATATCATTAGAGTGGTCTATGTGATGATGTGAACAGAAAATAATGTCTGTATCAGATGCGCGGACTTTGCATTCTTTTGCCCGAACAAGTGCGCCTGGGCCAGGGTCTATCCATATCTGATAGCCTCCAACTTGTATGATAAAACCGCCTGTTGCAGCTATTTGTGTTGCTACAACTACACGGGAACCACCAGAACCTAAAAAGATAATTCTGTCTTGCATTTTCGAAATATCTTTAAAAGCCCAAGATTAAATGTCTTCCTATTGCATCACTGCCTGACTTGGGAATAGGCTTTTTAACCATTAACAAATCAGTCACTGCTGGGCCGGTGGTCTAACGGCATGACACCTGCTTCGCAGCTTCAGAAAGCTGGCATCATGTCGTATCGTTACACGATACAACGCTGTGCTAACGCACAGAGCCGGCAAGAAGTCAGAAAATGCAGGAGGCTCCGAGTTCGAATCTCGGCCGGTCCACTAAATAGGTTTAAATGACTTTTCTATAAAGCAATTTGATGGGATTAGAAGAGACGCTAGAATGGTTTTTTTCTGATGAATTCATTCCATTTCTAAGAGATGCCTTGCCTGTTGTGCTAGATATAGATTCAGAGCTAAAAGATACATGCATTAAGGCAAAGGAGCTTGTAGAAGATCCTGAGTTTTGGAAACGTGAGCCGGGCAGCAGGCTGGACTTGATTAAAGAGAAACTGCGCAATACAGGAACAGATGCACACATGACAGCATGCATATTGCAAGCTGCTTACAACGCCAATATGAACCTTAGACCAGATGCAGCTTTTGAAATGTTAGGTTTTCGCACCATGCATGTAGTAGCTGAGGAGCTGAGAGATGATACTATTCCTAAAGAGCCGCAAGGCGAGCTTGAGAAAAAATTCAAGGACGAGCTTGAAACAACCATGCAAAAAAGCACTGATGAAGCAGATGCTGATTTTGAAAAGCAAAACTTTGTCTTCCAAGGCGCATCTTTTGGAGGCACACCAGAGGGCTCAGAGTGGATAAACAAGCGTTATGATGCTATCAGAGAAGCTATAGTTGCTAAATTTGGTGCCCCAAATATTCCTGACGTAGACTTCAATCCTTATCCTGAGATTGAAGATTTTGTAAAAGGTGTAATTAAAAATGAGCTTGGTTTAGACTGCCCGAAATACAAACTGAGAATATCCAGTTTGCCTGTTACTGAAACAGGTGCGGAGTATTTGCACTCAACAGTAGATGACATGACTGGGCAAACTATTTTGGCAATTCCCCCAACATATTTAGATGGCAGTCCACTGGCAAGATTGCATTTTGCCAGCGGCATTTCACACGAACTAACACACATAGCAAAAGGCTTGACAGCAGAGCCGCGTGTTGTACAAGCTGAAGAACGCATAAGGCAATTCAAAAGAAGCTGCCTTGATGAAGGTCTTGCAACTTTGATGCAGGAACGCACTATAGTTGCTTATCTTAAAAATGAGGCAAAACGACAGGCTAAGGAAAATAAAGCAAGAGAAGGAGAATATAAAGTAAGAGAAAGGGAAATATTCAATTACGCTAAAAAACACGTAGAAAAAGTTGCAACATTATCCGTGCCTAACCACATGTTATCAGTATACAATGAGAAATCTGCCCACATACACTTTAGTTATTGGCTTGGCTGGTATTTCTTAAGGCAAATGCCAGGTCCCACTATCAAAGAATTAGCAACAGGACCTGAGGCTTGGCTGGATAGTTCACTTCCATGGAATGGCTGCAAAGTAAACAAAATATATGTTGATAATGTTGAAGGTGCTTATTCGCAGATAAAAAGAGAAACACTTACGCGCATTACAGATACAGATGTCAAACAAATAGCTGTTCAATCATTCGCACTATTTGAAAAAGATTGGAAAAGCATGAATACTCAAATAGTGCTAAAGTGACTCTGTTTCTACTGACATATTGAAAATTATCTATAATGTAATTTACAATAATCCTTTATATTACACTCATAGCATATTGCAAATAGGAGTAAAACATGGCAAAAGATACTTGGACAAAAGCTGGAACATGGTTGTTTTTGCTAGGTGTACTCATCGCTGTAATACTGGGAGTTGTATTCCCAGCAAGCGGTAGCATAGCAGCTTTGCTAGCAGTAATAGGTATAATAGTAGGACTATTGAATATCACTGCTGCAGAGACTAAAGAATTCCTGATTGCATCTGTCGCATTAATAGTAGCGGCAGGCAGCATGAAATTGCTACCATTGATAGGCGCAGCGGTAGGCAATATACTTGAATACTTCATTGCCTTAGTAGCACCTGCAGCTGTTATCGTATCGATAATAGCAGTTTGGAAAATGGCAAAAACAAAGTAAAGCAACTTTTTCTTTATTTTTTATTTTATTTTCATCCTTTACGGGTTAGAAATCTTTTTAACTGAATTTTTATGCTTTAAGCTACAGCCCCATAGCACAGCTTCACAAAGTTGGCATGTAATGCTATCTGCGCTGATGCTTGATAGCATAGTTTCTATGTCAATAAGCTTTAAAATCTAAAATCCAATGAGATTTTTACGGGCCCGTAGCTTAGCTCGGTCCTCAGCTAAGCGGAGCTTAGGCTTTGCTTGTTGAGCGGGAAAGAGCGCTGCTCTGATAAGGCAGAGGTCGGCTGTTCAAATCAGCCCGGGCCCATTCTAGTTTCAATTATACAAAATTTTAAATATCAATAAACTGCCTTAATGTCATGTATTTTGAAACTAGAAAGCTGGGAGGCAGTCTTGATTCGCAGAAGAAAAGCATAGATTTATTGACAAATTTCCAGTCAAAAATTGTTGTTGACGTAGACAAATTAGAAGAGCCTTTGAAGATAGTTGCGCAATACATTGCACAAAAAGAAAAATATGAATTTGAAAGAACTGCACACATCAAGCTCTTCGAAATGCAGTCAAATGCGCAAAGGCAGCTGCAGGACTTAAACGGAAGATGTTCGATTTTATTGGACCATGCCAGAGTCCACTGGCCAGGCAGGGATACAACCAAATTAGAGATAATGAGATGCAAAAACAGCATTACAGAGCTGGATTCAACTGTAGCATACGCCAGGCAGGCATTATCAAAATTAACTGAGCCTGCAGAATTAGCAGAAAAACTGATTGAATTAGAAAAACAGATTACACAATACGGAACAGACAGATTATTGATGACAGTTGAAAGCGTAATCAAAAGGGCAACCATACAAAGAGGCGATATTGCGGAAGCAGCCAGAGCGCTAAGAACCTAAACCCACTAACTTATTGTTTACTCGACTAAACGTTTAAAAAGCTATATTTTTAGCCATTAAGATGGCAGATGAAAATATCAAAAGAGGATGTATATGGGCTGCAACTAAAAGCGACCCTCATTTCCTTAAAAGCCCTATTAAAAAATTATTCGATAAACTTTACGAAGTACAACAAGGACAAGAACTAATATATTACAACTCAGTTTTAAACATGTATGGATCTTCCACGCAATTTAAAACCGTACCAAACGCAACAGCAATAAGAATATATGATTTTAAAATTAAGGGTATGAAAAATAAGGCAGAATATATAATTTCACTATCCGAAGAAAAAGGATTGGCACTTCATTTTGATTACAATAGTACTACGCTTAAAGATATAATAGTAATACTAAAAATGCATATTAAAGTACTAACAGACATGAAAAAATTACTACCCGACATGAAAAAATTCGGCCGGTACATGGAAACAACAACTGGACTTTTACATTGGACTAACTTGCAAAAAATATACAAACAAACGCTGATTTTAGCAAAAAAAGAAGGTAAAAAATGCACCGAACTTGCTGTGGGCCTCATGACAAGCAAAGATGCCACTTGGATGGATTGCTGCCAAGCACTCAAGTAAAAGCACAATTCGAATAACTTTTTAAGTCACTTATTACACTAATCTACCATGGAGGCTCGAAAGCTGGCTGAATCGCTTCAAGAGGCGGAAGCGCTTGTTTTGAAAGTATTAAGGCCGCAGCACGGCAGGAAAATAGAAGAGCTAGCCAAAGAGCTCAAGCTTGCTACTGAAGCAGTTGCTCGTGCTAGTTTATGGCTACAAAACAAGCAGCTCGTTTCTGTAATAGAACACAAGCATTTCTCCATCTGCTTGGAAGAATTAGGCAATTCATATGCACTAAAAGGCCTGCCAGAAAGAAAATTCCTGCAGACTATAAGCAAAAGGCCTATGTTCCCTGACGAAATAGCCAAAGAAGCTAGCTTAGACAAACAGGAAACCATGTTCTCATTAGGATTCTGGAAGAAAAAATCTGCTATTTCAATGGAAGATGGAAAAATATACATCACAGATAATGGAAAAGAATATCTGAATAAATTAACGCTAGAAGAACAATTTATCAAAAGCCTGCATTTCGTAGGAGAAATCAAAGCAGAAGACATGTCTGCTGAAGATACTGCAGCCTTCCAGGAATTCCAAAAAAGAGGTTTAGCAAAAAAAGTAGAGAAAAAAATCAGGGAATTAACAATCACTCCTCTTGGTGTAAGTGTTGCAGCAGCTACAGATGCAACATCGCGAATAGGGCAATTAACTCCTGCAGTATTAAAAACAGGCCAATGGAAAACTGCGGCGTTCAGGCGATTTGATATTACTGCACCTGTACCTAAGCTATGGCCTGGCAAGAAACAGCAATACAAGGCTTTCTTAGATGAAGTAAAAGAAGAACTTGTTGCACTTGGCTTCGAAGAAATGTCAGGTCCTATTGTTGAAACAAGTTTCTGGAATAATGATGCTCTTTACATGCCGCAAGATCACCCTGCAAGAGGTATACATGATATTTATTTTGTTAAAGAGCCAAAGTATGCAAACCTGAAGAAATATGACAAATTCATCAAAGCTGTTGCAAAAGTACATCAAAATGGCGGTACAACAGGAAGCACTGGCTGGCAATATGATTACGATGAAAAGGAAGCCAGCCGTTTAGTTTTAAGGTCTCAGGGAACAGCATTA
>Ga0315277_10003860_pt1 | contig 20201 bp, 15 predicted proteins | sample YL17G05_15_MG_FD_203695 | JGI IMG/M metagenome (GOLD analysis project Ga0315277, IMG submission 203695) | Sediment microbial communities from Yellowstone Lake, YNP, Wyoming, USA - YL17G05_15 | ecosystem: Environmental > Aquatic > Freshwater > Lake > Sediment | place: USA: Wyoming | collected... | reverse complement strand
GCCGAAGCTCTCCTGCTCGCTGGGCAAAAGAAACAGGTCGGTGCAGAAAAAGAGGGGCTCTAACTGGTCCTGCTCCCCGAGGAAAAGGACGTCGGAGGCGAGGCCCATCTCCTTCACCAACTGCTGGATATGCGGCCGCTCGGGGCCATCGCCGATCAAGAGGAGCTTGGCCGGGATCCGTTCCCGGACCCGGGCGTAAACCCGGACGACGTCTCCGATCCTTTTGACCGGGCGGAAGTTGGAAGCGTGCATCAGGATTTTCTCCCCCTCCGGAGCGAAGGCGGGCCTCGAACAGGAATTGCGGTTCCTTTCCGGCCGGTCGATCTCGACGAAATTATGGATGACCCGGATTTCGCGCTTGATGTCGAATTCCTCGATCGTCCGTTGTTTGAGATAGTGCGAGACCGCCGTCACCCCGTCCGATTGCTCGATGGCGAACTTGACGACCCGGCGGAAGGACGGCTCTGCCCCGACCAAGGTGATGTCCGTGCCGTGGAGGGTCGTGACCGTTTTAAGCCGCCGGGAGTTGAAAATCTGCTTCGCCAAATAGGCGCTGGCCGCGTGGGGCACGGCATAGTGAGCGTGAATGATGTCCAAACCGCAGGTCTCGGCGAGTTCCACCAGCTTGGTTGCCAGCCCCAGCTCGTAGGGAGGGTACTTGAACAGCGGATACGAGGCCACGTCCACTTCATGAAGGAAGATGTTTTGATGGAAGGCGCGCAAGCGGAACGGCGGGGCATAGCTGACGATGTGGAGCTCGTGGCCTTTTTGGGCCAGCCCGATCGCCAATTCCGAAGCCACAACCCCGCTCCCTCCGTGGGTCGGATAGCAGACGATGCAGATCTTCATGGCTGCCCTCACGGAATCGTCCACAGATATTCCGGACCGAAGAACGCGACCGGGTCGTCCACTTTCAGGGCCTCCCGGACGAGAAAAGGCTCCCCGTATTTCGCCCCGATCTGGGCGCCATATCTCCTGTCCCGGGCCTCGATGAGGTCCAGGAATTCGGGCCGGCCGATGAGCGTTTCCCCGGACCCGGGCGTGATTTCGGGTTGATCCGGACGATGGAATTGAGATGCATAGGCCCGGATCGCGTTCATTTTTTGGGCGTGGGAGTCCGTAATATCGACGACGAATGACGGAGCGAACTCGAAGCGGCTCTGGCAGAAAACAACCTTCACAGGCCGGAACGCCTCCTGCGCCGTCTCAATTTTTTTCAGCCCGGCGAGATAGGCCGAGGCGCGCACGAGCTGGGATGCGTTTTCGTGATCGGGGTGGCGATCGACCCAATAGGGGGCAAAAACGATTCGGGGTCTATGGGTACGGATTTCGGCGATAATTTTGAGCTTATTTTCCCAAGTGACCTCGACCCGCCCGTCGGGAATGTCGAGCATTTTGTGAGCCGTCAGGCCCATCACTTCGGCCGCTTTCGCAAACTCCCGGGCCCGGATTTCGGCGCTGCCGCGGGTTCCCGTCTCGCCCCGGGTCAGGACAACGACTCCGGTTTTATACCCCATCCCGGCCAGCTTGATCAGCGTCCCGCCGCAGGACAATTCCGCATCGTCGGCATGCGCTCCGAAAGCTAACGCATCCAGGGTCATGGCGGCCTCCTCCAAGGAAGATATCCTCTCACATCGTCAGAATCTGATGATCATGCACGTCGATGTCGATCGCCTCGTCCAGCTTGTCCACGAAGGCCGGGCCGTATTTCAGGAGATAAGGCACGATGTTGAGGACCCGCTCCTGGAGCTGCCCTCCAGGGTAAAGATGGTCGCCCGCTTTGCGGATCTGCCCGACCGCGATGTCGTTCCGTTTCTTCGCCGCCCGGACGATTTTCTTTTCCAGGGATCGCAATTGCCGGACTATCTTACCCCGGGCGAGTTGGGCGGACTCCTTCAAGGTCGGCTCGAAGTCGGCTATGTCCCGGATGAGCGGTTCAAAGTCCTGCTCCAGATGAGAGGCGGCGAGGCTCAAGGCCCGGCCCAAGGGTTCGGGGACTCCGCTTTCGCCGAGACTTCGGAAGATCCCGTCCGCGCCGCCCCAGAGATCGGGAATGTCCAGATGGTACTTCGCCAGAATGCGGTCGATTTTTCTTTCGACGACGGTCAGGCTCTTTCGCGGGTAAATCACCGGCATCGGCAGGCCGAATTTTTCATAAACGCCTTTCATCTGGGCGAAATAGGCGATTTCCCCCGGTCCGCCGACAGTGGCGACTGTCGGCAGGAGGGTGTCCTGATAGATGGGCCGGAGAAGGACATTGGGGCTGAAGAGATACGGCTTTTCTTTGGCCAGGGCGAGGAGGTCTTCTTTGGAACGTGTCTCCCGCGGATCTTTGATTTCGAAGACCTGGCCGTCCCACTGGACGGACCGCCGCTCCCGCTCGGCGTAGAAAATATTGAGAATCCCCTCATGCAAATGAACTTGGACCTCGTATCCGGCGTCGCGCAGTTTCCGTGAAGCGGCGAGGGCCGGCGGAGTGGCCGCGGATTTTTCGGCGATTTCGCGATAAAAAACCTCTCCGCCCAGCTCTTTCAGGCGGGGATGGGAGGGGTCGATGAAGATCAAGCCGTGTGATGGAAACAGCCGGGTCATCCATCGGGCGAATGCCTCGACCCAGCCGCGGCCGGGCCGATAGGCTTCGCTCAAGGCGGCGATGATGTCCGCCTTGAATTCGGAGTCTGGGGTGAGGTCCGCGAGTCGACGAAGGCAATCCGCGATCTCCGGCGGTAAGACGAGCGCGGAGGCGGGGACTTTAAGCTCACCGGAAGGCCTCCCGCAGCGGATCTCATCGAGCCGGTTGTCTTTGTCCAAAAGGACGATGTGATCGATCTCGGCCAAATCGTGATCGTCCGAGGCCAACCAAAACACCGGGACGTACTTTTCATGACCTTTCCCGTTCAGGCGCTCGGCGAGCTTGATCGCGGTCAAGGCCTTATAGATCGTATAGAGTGGCCCGGAAAAAAGACCCACCTGCTGTCCGGTGACCACTGCGCAGGCTCGTTCCTGCTCCATCGCGTCGATATGCCCGAGAGTTCGCGGGCCGCATCCGTAGCCTTGGTTTTGCTCCCTCAAAATCGCGGCCAACTCCTTACGGGGAAGGCGGCGCGCCAGCGTCCGTTCCGTTTGGCGCTCGTAGGCGGCGGCGTCTCGGAAATCGCCGTCAAAGAACTCCCGCACTTTGCAGTAGTCGTGAAAATAATCGTCCACCAGGCGTGGAAGGTGCGGGAGCCGCTTTATCGGGATGACCACCCCTCACCTCTTCCCCGCCGAAATTAGGTTGGCGAAAATCCGGAACGCCCCGGGCACGCCCGCCGGAAGCTGCCGAAACCAGGCGTACGCCGTGTAGATGAAAACGCCCTTCCCGAATCGCGCGTATAGGAGACCGCCTTTTAGATCCGGTTCGCCGGGATCATGCGAGGAGAGAACCGCTTCATACTTCTCGTCCCAAGACGAAGCGAAATACAGGCCTCTCTCCTGGACCCACCCCTCGAAGTCGCTGGACGTGATTTTATTGGGGTAGGTCAAGAGCGGATGGCCGGGGGCCGGAAACGTCACCGGAGCGCTTTCCACTGTTACCCGGTCGCGGCCGATGGTAAGAGGATATGGCCCGATCCGGTCGGCGAGCGCTCCGGAGATGACGTTGTATTGGACAACGAGGGTGCCGCCGCGTTCGACGTAGTCGAGGAGCCGTTGATTCGTGTTCTTGAGGCGATCGCGGGTATTGTAAGCCCGGACGCCCATGACGATGGCGTCGAACGAGGACAAGTCGGACGTCGCGAGCATTTCGTCGTTCAACATTGTCACCTCATACCCAAGGTGGCGAAGACTGTCGGTGACGTCGTCCCCCGCGCCCATAATATAGCCGAGCCTCTTCCCTTTGGTTCGGACGTCGAGTTTGACGACCTTGAACCGGCTCTCCGGGAAATAGACCTGGCGGTGAATGTGGGGATAGGAGATCTCCACCCCCGCCCGTCGCACGATTTCCCCGCCGAGGTCTGCTTCGGCCGTGAGGACGGATTCCTGGGCGTTTTTCGGCGGAGAGATTTCGAATGAGACCTCTGCCTCGTCATACTTGTCGGCGAGGGAAAAAGGAAGACCGGCCGGAGCGACCCGCCACCCGTCCGCGCTCTTAAGGCGAACGGTCCCGGCCACGTTCTTGGAATGGCTCTTCAACCTGATCTTCACGGGCTGGGAGCCCTCGCCGGGAAATATCTTGACGCCGTCTTCGACCTGGATCGTCACTCGCGGCCGGACTTCGAAAGGCCGATAAAGCTCACCCTGGACCTGGTCCGTCCAGCGGAAGAGAACGGGGATCGAATATTCAATAAGCCGTCCCTCGATGCTCAGGACAAGGGTGACGCTTAGGGACGGCGGGTTTTCGGCCAGGCCCAAGAGATTGCGATCTCCGGCCGAAAAGGGACCGTTCTGGGGGGAGGGCTCCAGCCAGTAAGGCTGGGACAGGGGATAGCCTTTTGGAATGAGGGCTTTATTCTCAATGGCCAGGGTTTCGTTGTCTTTCAAGGGCCGGTCGACGATGGAATCGGGGACGAGGCGGGGAAGGCCGAGACGATGGAGGACGAAAGGCTGGTCCGATCGATTGACGATCGATGTCCGGATCAGGACTTCGTCTCCCGGAGCGGCGGCGAAGTCGTCGGCGATCGCCTCCATCCATATTCCGGCGCAGCCTTGGATGACTCGGCCCAATTCCTCTTTCTTCAGGCGGACCCAATCCGACTCCGGGAGCGTGGCCAGTTCGGCCTGGACACCCAGGAGCCCGGGGACCGACCCGGAGGGTTGCCGGGGATCATACGATCGGAGGCATTCGGCCAGGAGGAGGGCAACCTTTTGCCCGCCGGGGACGCGATTCCAGGTGACGTCGATCCCGTCGAATATATCTTGGGCGGCCGGCTCTCCGGCCCAAAGCTCGAAATAGTCGTATTGGGTTCCTCGGCGTCCCCCCGAGCCGAAGCCCTGGCTTTTGTGCTGGGACCGGCTCTCGCCGGCGATTTCGGAGTACGATTTTCCCAACAACGGATTGTATTCGCCGGTATCGATTCGCAAGGCCGGAGCCGCCTCCTCCGGCCGGGGGCGCCATTTATTCAACAGGATCCGGGTCGTTTTCCAAACCGGCACAGACGTCAGTTGCTCGGGAAACCGGTTCGGGTCGGCGGCCGCGGCGAAGGCTTCCTTGATCAGCATCCCGGAGGCCGTGTGATGCCCGTGCCCTCCGGTACCCTCGGCGGCGAACCGGGTAACGATCACATCGGGACGGAATTTCCGGATCACCCAGACCAGGTCGCCGAGGACGCTCTCCTTTCCCCAGATTTGGAGGGTTTCCTCTGCTGTTTTGGAATAGCCGAAATCGACCGCCCGGGTGAAGTACTGCTCGGCCCCGTCGACCCGGCGGGCGGCCAGGAGCTCCTGCGTTCGCAGGAGGCCGAGCTCCGCCCCCTGTTCGGGGCCGATCAGGTTTTGGCCGCCTTCGCCGCGCGTGACCGAAAGGTAGGCCGTCCGGTATTTCCGTCCCTTCGAGAACAAAGCCAGAAGCGAGGTGTTTTCGTCGTCGGGATGGGCCCCTACATAGAGGACGCTTCCCAGGACGTTGAGCTTCTGGAGGGCGATTTCCAAGTCCGCGGCGTCAGGAATGCCGCGCTGTTGGGCTTTGACTGGGACGGAGAACACCAACAGCAGGCCGAAAATCTTCAACAGGCTTTTTTTCAGATTCGTCCTACTTCCAGGCCGCCATAGGGCGGGCCGCCGGGAAACCCGCCCGCAGGACCTGACCTTGGGTTTATTGGGGCAGACTGATCTTGAACGGCACCTTCAGCGTTTCTTCCTAGCTGCCGGACTTAAACGATGCCGTGGCCATCGTTTTGTCCCACATCATCGCCAGCTTCCCGCCGTCGGAGGCCACGTCGATAAAGGCGATCGTGAACTGGTCCATCGAGAAGGGCAGGGTCTCGACCTTCATCGCCGCCCGGAGGACGTCCTTGTCGGGGGTGTATCCGTAGGAGCCCCAGAGAGCGGCCTTATTATTCGGGTCGTAGTTTTCCTGGGCCGGCCAATTGGAGAAGATAAGGGTCCAGGCGTTTTCCTTCAGTTCCACGAAGACGCTATATTCCCCGGCTGGCAGCGTCTTGCCGTCGAAAACGAGCGGCACTTCGGTCTTGAGGCGGGTCGTCTGGTTCGCGCCCGCTCGCCAAACCAGAGAGCCATCGCTCACGGCCTTGCCGTAATCCGCGCCCGCGCCGAAGAGATTCTGACGCTCCCGCTTGATGGGCCGGCCGTAGGTCACCTCGATCCATTTGCCGTCCTGATACCGCTGGCGGCCCTGCACGTCCACGTATTTCCCCCCGATCTGGGTCGCGGCCGTCCCCGGCGGGCTCGCCGGCTTCCGGACGGGTGCCTGAGCCAGGCTCCAGGTGACCAGGGCCGCGATCGCGACCACCGCCAACAACCAATTGTGACGTTTCATTTCTTTCCTCCTTTATAAGTTTCTCGCCCGACCCGTCCGCGCGATCCGGAGCTCGTTGTCGATATTCGGAGGCGAGGAAAGGCGATGCGATCCACGTCGACTTATCCGATTATAATACTCTATCCGGAGAACGACAACTGATTTCGTTTCCACCCGATGTTGCCGGTAGACCGCCTTAGAGGCCCTAGTCGCGGACGAAATGCGGCATCTCGAACGGGATCTCGATGGCGAGCTCGATGACGCCGCCGTACTTTCCGCCCCTATACCAGGGCGCCTGGTAGATGAGTTTTTTGACCCCGGCCTTTTCGATCGTATAAACGTTCGTCCTCCGGTTGTCCATGATAGCCCGGAGCTTAACCTGCGCTTTCTCTGGATGGCAATTCAGGACATTCGTGCCGATGAGCTTCTCGCCCCCGTCTTTTTCAAACGCTTTAGCTGCTTTGGCGTTCATCTCGAGGATCTTTCCCTCTTGATCAGTGACCGTGATGGCGCCGGAGAATTCCTGGACCCAGACGTGGCGTGTCATCGGAGTCTCCCTTGAGAGAAATTCGGAAATTGATATGGTGTCCCCATTAGTAGAGTTTGGCTTTTTTCAGCACCTGGGGGATTCCGTCCTTCTTCATGAAGGCCTCGATATCCTTGACAGTCCGCGGGATCCCGGCCGTCAGGACCTCACACCCGGTCTCCGTGATCAGGATCGTGTCCTCGACGCGGACGCCCAGATTCTCCTCGGGAAAGATCATCAGCGGCTCGTTGGCGAATACCATCCCTGGCTTGAGAACCATGGGACCACCTCCCACGTCGTGCACCGCCAGCCCGACATAGTGGCCGAAACTGCCGCGCATCCTTTTAAAGTAGTCCTTGGTGAGGTCGAAACCCTGTTTTTTCAGGATTTCATCGACCTCGTTTTTAACCTGTTCCGTCGTGAGTCCCGGCCGGTAGACGGCGACCGAAGCATCGTGCACCGCCTTGGCGGCCTCATAGACTTCCTTCTGCCGCGCTGTGAACTTGCCGTTGGCCGGATAGGAAATGGTGATGTCCGTGTCGTAGTAATTGACGTCCGGTCCGATGTCCAGGACGATGAAATCCCCGTCTTTGAGGAGGCGGTCGTGCTTATAGTAGTGGACGTAGGGATGATTCTCGCCCGAGGACATGACGATATAGTAGGCCAGATCCTGGGCGCCCTCTTTTTTGGCAACGTACTCATAGAGAGCCGCCAGTTCGTATTCAGACATCCCGGGCCGGGTCGCTTTCATCGTTTCGCTTATGGCTTTGACGCCGATGCGGGCCGCCCGGCGCATCACCTCGATCTCGGCCGGGGACTTGATCGTCCGCAGCTCCCAGACGAGCGGCGAGCAGTCGCGGACCTCGACGTTCGGGAATTTCTGGCGGAGGAGGTTGACGAACTGCCCCTCCCGGGTTTGCCGTCCGTCCCAGGGGTTGAGGATCATGTTTCTCTGGAGGGAGCGGAATTTTTCCAGGCTGCACTCGCGCATCAGCTCTTCGGGTTCGAAGGGTGTGTAGATGACCTTGGTCTGGCCGGCCAGGCGGCCCAGGAAGTTGGTCAGTTCCTCGATGGGCAAAACGCGGTCGACACCCGTCACCCCCGAAGGGTCAGTCAGTATGTCGGTGCTGAGGCCCTCGTTGCGCAGGCTGCGCTCGTTAGCGGTGTAAAGGAGGATGGTCTGCTTCTGGACCCCGTCAATGACGAGCACGGAGTTGGGGATTTCGACCCCGCAGAGATAGAGGAAGTCGTTGTTCTGGTAGTAGTGGTGGTAGCTGGTCAGGGGCTGAGCGCCCATGATGATGGCGACTCCGTCAGGGATCTTTTCCATGAACTTGGCCCGGCGGGCGGCGTACTCGGTTTTGTCGAAGAAAAGCGTCCCTGCGGCGAGCGTCGAAGACAAGAGAACCGCGGCCGCGAGGACGAGCCAAAAGCGAGACATCATCGAACGATCTTTCATGAGGACCTCCCTGTAATCATTTTCCCCGAGTTTATCAATTTCTGGGAAGAAAGAAAAGCGACGGAACGTGCCTCAGTGCGGCCGGAAAGCAATCCACCGATCGGCGTGAGCTGTCTGCCCATCGAGACTTCGAGAACGTGAGTCCTGAGGAGATGATGGCTGTCCAATAAAGTGGATATCCATCCAATAAAATGGACAATCTTAGCTGCGGCCAGGGGGAGACCAGCTGATATAAATGGCATGATTTTTGCCATCTTAATAAGTAGCAACTTCGTCCTTAACCAGCAATTTTCCTGGCTACTTAGGGATAGAATGGGGGAAATCTGAGTCAATTCCAAACGCCAAAGGAGAATAACTATGCGCCACGTGAGAAAGGGAGTTTTTCTCGGACTTATGGTGCTCTTCTCTATCCTTTGTTTGGCTGGCTTCTGTCTGTCTGATGAGAGGAAGAGCCCCGGCCCTAAGTTCAGTCTTAAACTGACCGGAGGGGCACGCTATGCTGCCGTCGGCGACCTGAACGAATATTTGGATTCCTTCAATCAACGGCCCGACATCTGCGGAAAGGTGGCCGAGGTCGCCAATTGGTCGAGCGATTGGGAATTGGAGTTGAGAATGCGCCTTTCTTCGAGGGTCGAACTGGGGCTCGCGACCTCGGGCTTTTTCAACAAAAAGAGCCCGAGTTCTATTTTCTTGTTCGGAGGGGAAGTCTTGGATCCTGACATCACAAAATCCGACGCTCGGATTGAATTCATACCGGAGATAAAAACAGCCATGCCATTGGGACTGAACCTGCATTATTCTCTATGCTCGAGCTCCAGGATGAACCTCCTCGTGGATTTGGGATTGGGCTGGTACACAGGAAGAATGACTGAAAACTATATCGTCAATACCTATCAGTCAGATGGGGGAACCTATTTTGGCACTTTGTATTGGTCGGTCGACAACAACTTCTCCCTGGGTTTTCAGGGCGGGCTCGGGCTGGAATACGGCCTCACCGACGAATTGGCCCTGGTCGTTGAACTACAGGGCCGGTTCGCCAGAATAAGTTCACTAAAGGGGAAGATATGCGCCATGTCGAATAATAGCCTTAATGAAGAAACGGGAACCCTCTATTCTTACCAGTGGGCCTGGTTTGGAACCGGGCCTTGGTACAGGGAACTGATGGTCCATGAGAGCCCTCCTGAAGGCGGGATCTTTTCAGTTAAAGATGTAAGGGAAGCGCGCCTGGACTTGAGCGGTTTTGCCTTGAGAATAGGGCTCAGGGTGCGGCTTTTCTAGGCAACCCAGAATTATCCTTTCTTGCTGCTGGACCGGACTTTCAGGAGCTCTCTGAATACAGATCCGGCCTGCGATGAGGGGCGCAGCCGGGAGTCGAGGTCGCAGGTCCACTCGACCGGGAATTCCTCGAGCCGATAGCCTCGCCGCAGGGCCTTGCGGATAATCTCGAGCTCGAAGAGAAAGCCGGGAGTGGCCAGGCCGGCGAACAGCTCCCTGGCCGCTTTCCCCTCATAAACCTTGAACCCGCACTGCGAATCCGTGATCCATCGGGGAAGGCCGGCGATGATGACGGCGGCCTGATGGAACAAGCGGGAGATGAGCCGGCGCCGGAGGGGCCGCTCTCGGCGGATGACCGTCCCTTTGAGGCGGCGGGAGGCCAGGGCCATGTCCAACTCCCCGGCCGCAATCCTCCGGATCACAGGCAGAGCGTTCGCATAAGGGATGCAGGTGCCGCTGTCGGCATAAAGCACGACCTCCCCCCGGCTTTCCAGGATGCCGCGCCGGACGGCCGCGCCCTTTCCGGAGTTACTCTCCATTCGCAGGACGGTCTTCTGGATGGGAGGAAGGACATTCGCCCGGCGGGCCTCCCCGGCGGTGTCATCAGAGCTTCCGTCATCGACGACGATGACCTCCCCCCCGAAGCCGTTTTCGCTCAGGAAGGAAGAGGCGGCCTCGACGTCGTGCCCGATCTTTCCGGCTTCGTTGAAGGCGGGGATGACGATCGAGATATCCATCACGGGCTCACTTTTCGGCGCGCGTCTTCAGGTACTCTTCCCAGAGCTCATTACGGACATGAAGGACCAGGAAGACGTTCGGCCGCAATTCATAGTATTCCGATTGAAACGATGCATTCAGTCCAGATTCCAGACGGACGGCCTGTTCGGTGTCGGTGATGACGATGGCCGCGTCTTCCGGCGGGCCAGCCGCACTGGCATCCGTCCAGTAACCCACTCGGTCAAAGCGTCGCAAGTACCAGGGCAGCGGCCAGGTTTCGTAGGGACCGGCGATGACCTTAATCAACATTTTTTCATGGTCCGGATAAAGCGCTGCCAGTTCTTCGACTCTCCGCACGAGCTTGAGGAAGTCCGGACTTGTCTGGGCGTAGACATAGGGGTTGCGGGGATCAGCCGGATAGACGAAGCTGGCGCGCCAGGCCTGCGCCCCGATATGCAGAAATCCCGCCGCTACAAGCAGAAAGAAGAGGGCTCGGAGGGATCTGCTCCGGAAAGCTTTAAGAAGAGCGGCCGCTCCGTACCCGGAAAGCATGATAAAGCCAACATAGAAGGGGAGGGCGTTCCAGGGAGTCTTGTAGGGAATGAGCGAATACGCTGCCGTCGAGATCAGAGTGAAGAAAACAAGAAATCTCAGGGTTGAGCGATCCGTCTTCGTGTTGGCGCGGAGTCTGAACGCCGCGACGATTCCGGCCGCGGCCAGGATCAGAATGAGCCCCTCGCTCCACAGTAGGCCGGAGCCCGACTTCGAGAAGGCAAGCGTCTGGAGGTAGTAATACCACGGATGGACGTGGAATCCGGCCTCGCCCGCCCTGACGAAATAGACTTTAAAGGAGAGGATTGAATCGAACCAGCCCCGGGGATTTTGAAAAAATGAGGTAAAGAGGAGAAGTGAGACGGCAACCGCTGCGGCGAGTCCGATCAGGGTGTTTAGTAATTTCCCGGCGGCTTGGCGTCCTCCTCCTCCTTTGCCTCTTAAGAGAGAAGTGAGCAGACATGCCGCGGCAACCGAGCCGAAGGCGATGACCGATGTCTCTTTGGTGGCATACATCATCCCGGCGAAGAAACCCGCCGCCACCGCCCAGGCCCACGACGGCCTCCGCTTATAGCGACAGAGGGCGGCGATGAAACCCGCCAAGAAAAACAGGAGAAGCGTCTCCTGGATGTAGAAGCGGCTGAAATAGACCATGACCGGCGACACGGCGAGGCCAAGGGCGCCCCACAGCACCGCCTCCTTTCCGATCAGGGGGACAAGAAACAGAAGGAGGAGGACGGCCCCGATCCCGAAACAGGCAGGCACAAGGCGGAGAGTCCTCTCGCTCAGCTTCGCTAGAGTGTCCGCGCCCAAAGCCCGGGCGAAGGGAAGCGACACGTAGTACAGGCTGGGGCCGTGATGGTCGGCCTTGTCGTAGCGGTACTCGCCCCTCTCCAGAAGGGCGCCGAACTTGAGGGCCTGGTTGGCCTCATCATGGTGCATCGGCCGGAGGCCCAGCCTGGTTAGCCGCAATCCGGCCGCACCGAGGACGACGAGCAGGAAAAGCCCGGCGAAGGCTTTCTTATTCATTGGGCGGGCGTTGCGTAGACCTCCACCTCGACGTAGTGGTTCATATCGTTCGATGTGTTGCCGTTCGACCAGAGACGCACGTATCTTGCCTTGGTCCCCCGCGGGTCAAAGAGCCTGCCCTCGAAAGTCTCGATGTACTCCTTGTCTTTTCCGACGCCCAGGCCGGAGGAGTTGTCGTGGTCGTTGTTGAAGATGGTGGTGACGCCGCTCACGAAGTCCTTGTCGTCGGAGAGCTGGATGACGACGTCCCGGTAAACACGGGCCTGGCTGTGGTAATGCCAGACCACGATAGCCTGGAGCGGCTGAGGCGCCTTGAGGTCAATTTGGACATACTGTTTGCCCGGGCCGAATTCGACGAAATAGCCGTCTTCTCCCGACTTCTCCCCGTCTGTCACGAAGCCCACCTCGCCGATCACCGGCTGCGTGTCGCTGGCCGTCACCGGCTTGTTCAGGGAGACGAGCTTCGTCCCAGCCGGAACGAAGAAGGCTCCGCGCGGTTTGCCTGTGATTTTCTCCAAGTTCGGGCTGTTGATATTCCGCGGCGTGCCGATGAACATCGGTTTGGGAAGCTGGAGTTTGAGCTCTTCCTTACCCTGCTCCTGCGCCCGGACCGCCGGGGCGTAGGCCAGTAGGCCGGCGAAAACGGAAATCACAAGGACATAAAGGACTGTCTTCTTCATTCTGAGAACTCCTCTGATTGAATATCCTATTTTATTACAGAATTGGGTTTCAGGCGAGGGGAAATTGGGCGATGGAAATGGGGATACCTATTTCGGCTAGGAAATCTCAGGCCCCGAGTATTTCCCGGTTAAAGAGGAGGCCTTTCTTTTTGGGGGTTATTAGGAGGGCCCAGACATCGGAATGTTGCTCGCAGTAGCGCCGCGCCTCCTTTGTGCTCATAGCCATGAAGGCCGTGGATAGGGCATCGGACACAGCTGCGGAAGGATGGGACACCCAGGCGGCGAGATGACCTTCTGTCGGCCGGCCCGTCCTGGGATCGCGGATGTGCCGCCCCTTGACTTCGGTCCCGGAGCCGCTGAGGGCACGTCCTTTGAGAAGTACGCGCTTGGGGACTTCCGGGAATTCCCAGGCCCCGCCCACGCCGACGGGCCAGCCGGCCTCCCCTTGATCTAAACCGGGTGCATCACCCGCCGCCAGGGCCGTGCTCGTGCCCCCGTGGATGAGGAACCGCTCGACGCTCCACTCCGCGAGGATAGATGCCGCCATGTCCAGCGCATAGCCCTTGCCGACGGCCCCGAGGTCGAGGTCGAGGCCAGCCGGGGAACGCCCCAAGAAACCCTGCCTGAGCCGGACTTGGAACCCTGAATCGGCGGCGGTCAGCTCGAATTCCGGCCGTTCCGAGGACCTTCCCGCCCTTCGGAAATTGACGTCGAAGGCGCCGGCTGTCTCCCGCTGGATACGCTCGGCGATTCTGAGGCACTCGAAGGAATCCAGGCTGATCCTCAGAGACTCATCCGCTCGAAGCCGGTTGATCTGCCCGATCTCGCTCGTGGCGTTAAACCGGCTGAAAAGCGTCTCCAGACGATCGATCTCCCGGAAGACGGCTTGGGAGACCTGAACGGCATAAGTGATTTCCTGGCCGGCGATCAAAACCTCGAAGATAGTCCCCATGGCCTCGTGCGCGAACCGGTGAACGGGCTCGGGGGGAAGCTCTCTCATGCCTCTTTGCGGGGGAGGACCGAGTCGAAGAAGGCCATGGCCGAGAGGGCGGCGGCCAGGGCGCTCCAGCGATGAGTCGCGACGAGCCCCAGCTGGGTCCGGAACGAGAAATAAGGCAGCATGGAGAACAGGGCCGTCGAAACAAGGGCCAGGCCCGAGATAACAAAGATCCAATAGAGAAGCGACTGCCGGAGCGGACGGGAGAACAGGCCGAGAAGATACCCCAGCGGCCGTCCGCCCGAGGTGAAGACCTCGATTATAGAGCTGTATTCCTTCGCCCGGTAGATGACATCCGCAGCCAGGCTGACGGCAAAGACACCGCCGGCGACGACGTGGAGAAGGAGAGGGATTCCGAAGAGTCCCCGAGGGCTGAAAATGGCGAAGGCGAACCCGCTCACGGCCAGGTAGATAAGGCTTGTGGACAGCCCGACGAAGATCCATTTCAGCATGGGCGGCGGATAGACGGTACAACAATAAGCATAGGTGGCGCGGAGCCATTTCCATCCCGCCGGCTGAAAAAGAGCGGCGAGGCCATGGCTGAGCCAGCGAAAATAGGCTGCCCGGGAGAGGCTTCCGGTCTGAGCGCCCGCCGAAACGGTATCGTGGCTAAACCGGAGATAGGTCAGCCGGACGGCCAGCCCCAGGAGGGAAACGACAGAGATGAGGCGGAAGAACATGGCGGCTAGTTCCTTTTTTCGATGAGCCCGGAGAGACGCCCCAGGACGAGAAGGGCGACGAGAACCAGGATGGACCCGACGACGAGGATGGAGAAAAAGAGAACCCATTTGAAGAGCGGCCGCACCACGAAGGAGAGGCCGAAGAGCGCCTGGTAGGGCCGGTCGAGGCGCATGAAGGCATTGGCCGAGATGGTCTTGACCCGGTCCGTCTTGAGCGGGCCGGTCCCTTTGGCCTTGCGGAAGAGAAAGGGCGAACCGAACCGATGGCAGTCTTTGCAGCCATTGACGCCCAGAGACTGGCGGGCCGGCCTGACCTCATGGCCGAGCGGCCAGGTGACCGGTCCGGCGTCGTCGTCGTCAACCACCTCAAGCCGGCCGTCCCTGTCCAGCCGGAACAGCTTGCCGCCCGAGATATAGACATACCTTCGCTTCACCTGTCCTTCTTCCTTGGAAGGGCTCTCGGAAAGCGCCTTAAGAACCCCCTGCACCTGCTCTTCGGTCAGAGTTTGCTCCAAGCCGGCGAGAGCGGCGATTGTCCGGAGCTCAAAATCGGGCACCAACGGCTCGATTTTCCCATCTGCAAGCCAGGCCAATTCCGGGGAAGCGGGCGGCGGTACAGGGCTTTCGGCTTTTTCAAGGTATGTTTCTGTGACTTGAAAGAGCGCTTTCTTGTAGAGAAGGACCGGTTTCCCACGAGCGCCCTTAGCGCCGGCCAGTGACTCGAGGATCTCCTGGACCCGCGTCTGGACGTCGGGATTGATCTCTTCCGCCTCAGGGTCGAATTCGGGGACTAGCGGGAGGATGTCCTTCCCCTGCTTAATCGCCCACACTGGGACTGTCGACAAAATCCCTCCGACATACGGAGAGGCGTCGAGCCCGCCGTCGACATTGACCTCATAGACTTGGTCTCTCTGGATGAGCACGGCGATGCGGCCGGCCTCAAGATCAAGGGAGAAAGCCGTCAGGATGTTGACCACCCCTTGTTCCGGCTTCAGAAGATCGCCGGCTGCGGCAGATACCGCTTGCGGTTGGAGGGGCGAGACCTCTTTGCCCCTTTGCTCGGCCCAGAAGGCCGGCCACAGCAAACGGTTGGGGGCGAGCTTACCGTTGCGTTCCCGGACATAGACCGGCTGGATGATGGCGGGGAGGTCGGTCGACCAGCGGGCAACGCCATAGATCCCGAGCCGGTTGGCCCGGGAAGTGCGGACCCGGGTCAGCTCTTTTCCCGGCCAGGGTCCCGAATGGCAGACCGTGCAGGACAGACGTTTGAAGTGGACTGCCGGGAATCCCTTGTGCTTCGGGTAGGGAGCGCCCAGCCGGCCGGCCAGGGCGTTCTCCCCTTTGGCCTTCTCATTGCCGAGATGACAGCCCGCGCAGGTGAAATCTTCACCCGCCAGACCGGGATAGTCCAGGGCCTCGCCTTCGTAGCCCCGGACCATGGCATGGCTGAGGTCGTTGCGGTGGCAGCTGGCGCATTTCAGCCCGGCCGCCGTATGGACATCCTCATCGAAAGAATATTTGGTCAAGCCGACCGGCGATACCGAATGACAGGCCAGACAGCGGCTGTCGGCCGGCTTGTGGCTGAGGTCAAAGAGGACGCGGTGGCGGCTGTCGAAAAGGTTCCGGTCGTAACGGACAAAGGGAGGCACGGCCCACTCGGTGTCGTCGGGGTTGGGCCCGTCATAGATATCCCAAGTGCCCCTGACCCGCGAGGCCATGCCGCCGACCTCACCGAGGCCGGAGGCCGCCGTCGCCGCCCAGCGGAAATTTTCCCTGAGGACTTGCTTCGCCCATTCGGAGGGATCCTGCGTGCTCACCGCATTGTGGCAGCCCAGGCAGTTGATCTCTATCCTGCCGGCGACTTCCCAGCGGGAGCCCGGGGTGACGGCGGATTCGGCGGGTTCGGAGATCCCGCCTCCGGCCAGATGCCGGCCGAACAGGAGCGTGAAGTCCCAGGCCGTGAGGCCAATTTTCGCCGGGTCCCAGAAGCCTTTGGACTTGTGGTGGGACAGGGGAAGAAGCGTCCCCGTCCGCTCGTCCACCCAGACCCAGGGCTCGCCGGCGCGGCCTGCGTTGGTGGAGAGAGAGGCGTTGAAATGCAGCCCTTTCTGGATCGTCTCGTAAATGTGGCAGGGCAAACACGTGTATCGAGATGAAAAGGGGAGGGGGTTCGTTTCGGTCGGGATGATCGACTGGTCGAGCTCGTCCTTGAGCGGGATGAGATGGACGGGTGTTGTCCTATTCCCATCCCACGTCTGCTGCTGTTGTTGTGGCTGCTGCGCCGCCGAGGTAACAACAAAAAATGCGGCGAATACCACGGCAGACAGATGCCGGATAGACGAAGCGACCGTTGAAGGTTTAGCCGGCACTCTCATCTGTCTGCTCACGCCTTAAACTGCTCGGGGCGGAACACGCTCAAACCGCGGGACTTGACCACATCGTTGACACGCAGCACCGCCACCGCGCTCTCGAAAGCGAGCTCGGCGGGGCAGCTCAGCGGCGTGCCCTGCCGGATGGCGCTGAAAAAGTTCTCCAGGTGGGGTTGGTGCGGAGGCTTGGCCAGTTCGACCGGAAGCGGCCAGCGCCCCGCCTCGGCCGTAACCCGCACGTCAAGGACGATGTTCCGAGTATCGACCTTCTGGATGGGCTGAGTTTCGGTGAAAAGCAGTCCGTCCTTGACCAGCGAGTCCCACTCCGGCGCATGGGCTTCACGCATGGCCCAGTTGCCCCTCTGGGGCACCTCGGAAATAACTAGCGAGCCGTTGTCGCCCATGAATGTCTCATAGAAGCCGCCATGCTTAGTCGTGGTCTGGACCTGATAGAAGGCCCGAGCCTTGCCCTCCGGCGTTTCGAACTCATAGATGGCCATGACGTTGTCGTACCATTCTCGTTCCCTGTAATAATCCAATCCGCCGCTGGCCATGACCGTGCTCGGGTTGACCCCGAAGACCCAGCCGAAGAGGTCGATCTGGTGCGAGCCAAGGTCGACCATCGGGCCGCCGCCGAACTTGCGGAACCAACGCCAGTTCCGGAGCTCGAGCATGGAGCCGTAGCCGAATTTCTCCAGGGTTTCCTGAGAAATGGTGTATTTTTTCGGCCAGCCGACCATGTCGCTCTTGGAGCGGTTCCATTGGGCGTAAGCCAGGGAGACGCGACCTAGGATTTTCTTATCGCGGACCAGTCGTTCAATGGCATGAATGTAGCGCGGGTTGCTGCGGCGTTGGTGCCCGATCTGAAGGAGCTTCCCGGTCCGCCGCGCGGCCTGCACCATGCTCCGGGCTTTCTCGAGGGAGTTCGACATCTCCTTCTCGCAGTAGACGTGGAGGCCGGCCTGGAGGCAGGCGTTGGTCTGTTCGGCGTGCACCCAGTCGGGAGTGGCGACGATGGCGGCGACGAGGCCCTTCTCCTTGGCCAGGAGCTCCCGGTAGTCCTCATAGACCGTTGTCGGCTGTCCGTATTTGTTGAGATAGCCGCTGGCGTACTGGCGGCTGTACTCCCAGATGTCGCAGACCGCGATGATGCGGATGCCGGAGATACGCAGGCAGGACTCCATAAGTACCCGGCCCTGCTCTCCGCAGCCGATCAGGGCGATTCGGAGATCATCGGGCTGGGGGGCCGGCAGACGGTCTTTAGGCGGGGGAGCCGACACGGGCTGCTCTTGCTGCTGTTCCTGGGCAAGGCCGCGGCCCGCGATGGCGGCGCCGAGGCCGACTGCGGTCGTCGATTTGATGAAGTCGCGGCGGGATAGAGGGCGATTCTTATTTCGGGTAATTTTCTCACGCATGCTTACCGAACTCCCTAAGGCCAGCTAATATGAACGCTAAAATTTTCATTACATCACCTCCACCCTTGCCCTCCCCCCTCGAGAGGGAGTACCACGGACAATCGCGTTTGAAATAATCCCATTTCGGACGGGTGGAGTCGGGCGGGGCTGACCGGCGACAGGACCCGTTCCGTGATTGGCGCCCGACGCCACCCGCTCGTCTTATTTTCATCGATCACTACTATTTTTTAAAGTCTTTGTCAAAGGCAATTGCGGACGGAGCGAAATTGATCGAGCGGACGAAATCGCAGGCCTCCCTCGCCCCGTATTCCCGGTCCATGCCGTTGTCTTCCCATTCCACCGACAGTGGGCCTGTGTAGCCAATGCTGTTGAGTTCGCGGATGATCTCCTCGAAGGGGACATCGCCGTGGCCGGGGGAGCGGAAGTTCCAGCCGCGCCGCAGGTCGCCGAAGGGCAGAAGTGAACCCAGGATGCCGGCTTTCCCGTCGAGAGTAACCCCGGCGTCCTTCACGTGGACGTGGTAAATGCGGTCGGCGAACTCGCGGATGAACAGGTGCGACTCGATCCCTTGCCAGATGAAGTGGCTCGGGTCGAAGTTGAACCCGAGGGCAGGACGGCGGCCGAACTTGGTCAGCAGCCGGTCGGCGGTGTAGAGGTCGAAGGCGATCTCAGTCGGGTGGACCTCCAGGGCAAATTTCACGCCGCAGCGGTCGAACTCGTCCAGGATGGGCGTCCAGAGTTTGAGGATCTTGGTGAAGGCGGCCTCGATCATCTCCTCGGTCGTCGGCGGGAAAGAATACCAGGCGTGCCAGACGGGCGAGCCCATGAACCCGTTGACGACGGAGCAGCCCATCGCCTTCGCGGCCCGGGCCGTGATCATCATTTCATCAATAGCCCATTGGCGGAGCTTCTGGGGCTTTCCCTTGACTCTGTCGGGAGCGAAAGCGTTCAGCCGCGGATCGTAGTTGTCGCCGACGCACTGGCCGGCGAGATGGGCGCCCAGGGCCCAACACCATAAATTGTACTTTTTGAGAACCCGCTTTTTCTCCCCGACATAGGCTTTGTCCCGCGCTGCCTTGCGGACGTTCATGTGATCGCCCCAGCAGGCGATTTCCAGGCCGTCGTAGCCCCACTTGGATGCTCTCTTACAGACCTCCTCGAAAGGCAGGTCGGCCCATTGTCCCGTAAACAAGGTCACCGGTCGTGCCATCTTTTCCTCCTAAAATTCAACCCACACCGCTCTTTTCTTGGAGCGTTCGCAAAATTGGTGACATGTTCCCAATTTCTTAATTGGGTACGTGTCACCGAATTTTGCGCATGTCACCAATTTTACTGTCACCGCCCTAGAATTCTACCCAAATCGCTCCTTTATTGGAGCTTTCGACACACTTTTCGATGAACCGGACGCCCCGGATGCCGTCCTCTATGCCCGGGAAATCGAGGTCGTCGCCGCTCAAGGCCTGGTAGAGCTTCCGCTTGCCTAGAGCGGAGAGATAGGTGTTGTAGATGTTGGCAAAAGCTTCGAAATAACCCTCGGGATGGCCGGAGGGGATGCGGCTCAGGGCCTGGGCGCGGGGCGACATCTTGTCCCGGCCGCGGGAGAGGAATTCGGAGGGCTTGTCGATGTAGGAAACCCTCAGGTAATTCGGGTTCTCCTGGGCCCAGTCCAGGCCGGCTTTGGTGCCGTAGATCCGGATGCGCAGGCCGTTGTCGTGCCCGACGGCGACCTGAGAGCTCCAGTAGATTCCCGTGGCCCCGCCCTCGTAGTTGAGAAGGATCGAGGCATTGTCATCCAACGGCCGGCCTTCCCCGAAATGGTCGAGGCGGGCGAGGAGGGATTGGATTTTAAGTCCCGTCACATAAGAAACCATGTGCTCGATATGACTTCCGATGTCGCCGACACAGTTCGAGGCGCCGGCCAGCTTCGGGTCGGTTCGCCAGGCGGCCTGCTTCTGGCCGGTCTTCTCGAGCAGCGTGGCCAGCCAGTCCTGGGGGTATTCGCCGCTGACGAAGCGGATCTCCCCGAGCTCTCCGTTTTTCACCATGTC
>Ga0315277_10003859_pt1 | contig 20202 bp, 16 predicted proteins | sample YL17G05_15_MG_FD_203695 | JGI IMG/M metagenome (GOLD analysis project Ga0315277, IMG submission 203695) | Sediment microbial communities from Yellowstone Lake, YNP, Wyoming, USA - YL17G05_15 | ecosystem: Environmental > Aquatic > Freshwater > Lake > Sediment | place: USA: Wyoming | collected... | reverse complement strand
CCGTTTATCCAACCATTACATGATGTACATGTTGTTTTTTGTAAACAGCAACATAGATTTCCAGAAGAACAACTGTCTTGTCCTATTGACGTCTCTCCTGATTGACAACTACCAGAAGTTGAGCCACCAAGAACAGTCTGAAGAATCCAATCAGATTCTTGTGGCGTGAAATAATCATATCCCTGAGTGGTATAATAGTAGTCATACCATTCCCCATCTAGCGAAGGATATTCGTGCCAAGCATAGCCTGCAAGAGGCAAAGTCTTCAAAAAGTTTACCTCGCCAGTAAGATTTTCTTTCCAATACGGAGTTTTATCCCATTCCATATTGCTACCAAATGTAGCACTATATTCGAGAACGCCGTATTCACCTATGTAGAAAGGTTTGTTGAAAGTAGAGACATATGTTTGTAGATAGTTGTTTATAATACCTTTCCATGCTACAAGGGATGTTGGCCAACTGCCACCTACAGTAGTATATGCATGATCTTCCCAAACAATATTGTTCCTATTCACACGTTCGTAATGACTCAAATCTGTACTAAACCACACATAAGGTTTGTCTACAAAAATAGGTTGCTGCGCACCTGTTGATCTTATCGCATCGATTATTCTTTCTACTAGTCTTGCGTATGATACACTTAACTGAACAGCATTGCCACCTTTAACTAAACTGTTTCCCATAAACGGTTCGTTTATCAAACCAAAAATCACAGTTTTGTTATTCTTATATCTGTTGGCCATAAATTGGAAGAGTTGTATAACAGCTTGTCTGTTGCTCTCAAATAAAGTATTACTATTATTCCAAAAATCAATGCTAGACTGGTCAGGTGTCTCACCGTTAAACAACCAACTAGGTATGGGTGCGTAATTTAATTCAATACTAGGCAGGCTTATTATGCAGTATAATTTTGTTTGCTCGCACCAAGAAACATACTTATCTAGTTTTTCATTAAACCAACTTACATTAACGCTTCCTTTTGTTGGCATCATTTTACTAATCGGCATCATATGAAGTTCTAGAACAGTTCCTCCGTTAGATTTTATTCTTTGCACATCACTTAAATTAAACCAAGCTCCTGTAGGTGATGCGTCATCATGTTTTCCCATAGCATTCCAGTCATATTGCGTCCCTCTTAGAACAATTTCATTATTACTCTCATCACAGAGTTTTGTTCCGCAAGCATGAAGCATTACAGTAGAAGTCACATCCCCTCTACATATTCCAGAAGCGAAACTCTGTGCTTTACAGGTAGAATCGCAATTTGGCGTTGTTTGCTTACATGAGCCATCTGATTGACAATTCCATAAAGAGCATCCACATGATGAACATTTATCAATTAGAATTCCATTGTCACAATATTTTGGCTTGGTTGATGAGCATCGTCCGTATAATGTTCCGTCAGAACATGCTCTAGGCGCAGTCCTGAACAAAATTTCTCCTGTATGAGCACTCATAGTGATTGAAGAAACTATTGTATCGTCTAATTTTTTGTAATCTACACCAAGATTAATTGTGTAATCATTTGAAGTAGGATTAACTAGAACTTTACTATCTGTAAAGTTTCTTGCATAAACATGAGTTCCTTGTATCATATAATGCTTGCCAACAGGGCTTCCTAATTTAATTCCAAATAAATTATCAGCATAGCCATCTGAGTAATAACCAAAATTCAAATAACTAGTGTTGCTTGAGAACGCAAGAGCAAGTGATGCATAAGTATAAAGTGCATATTGTTCTTTTGTTGCACCTGCAGGCAATTTTTCTCCTCCACCATCATATGGAGCAATATTTTGAGCAACTGGAAGGAACACTTTGTTTAAGTCTTTGTTCAGGAAATTATTTTCCAGCCAAACAACAAAATTAATGCTTTTATTCCATCTATCTTCAGAATACCATTGCTTTGTTTCAGTGTCCATAATCCATGCTTCACTCTCTATACCATCAATCTTAGATTTTGTTAATAAGTCAACATAGCCCTGATTGTAGATATTGTTGAAGAATCTATCACCATAAAGTATTCCATTGCCAACAACAAGTTTGTTTCCTATGGCCTCTTTAGTTTTGTTAACTATAGAAATAACAGCTAGCTTAAGTTCTATACTTGTCCAAGGATTTCCTGTTCTAGGGTTGATTGGCGTGCTAGAAGTACTCCAAAAGATTTCAGTACTTGGAAGACAGTTGTCCAGAAAAACTCCGTTGTATCCATATTGATCTAAATAGTTTTTCATCCAGTTTGCAACCCATTGCTGATATTCAGGATTACCAACATCAACTATGTAGTAATTAAAGACCGTACTTGTAACAGGTTGGCCGGTAGAATTTTTCAATATCCAACCACTGTTAACAAACGACTGATACTCAGCGGCATTACCATAAACAGCTCTAATGTTTCTATAAAGCAGGCTGATAACATTCGAATTTATAGTATGAATTTGTGGAACTCTCCAACCTTGTTCAAAATGGCTCATGTGCATATCTGCTTTACTTGCTATGAAAGCAGTATCGCCTCCGCCTTCAAATATCATTCTTTTTATTTCTGGTGAGGATATAACCCCCAGTCTGCATTCACCTGAAACATATACCCAGTATCCATATCCGGGTTCTAATATGCTAGCGAACTCATACATTCTTGTTAATGGATTATATCTCCATGGTCCACCTTTAACATCACAACTTCCCTTTATGCTTTGAAATTCTATTGGAGTAGAAATAGAACTTATCTGATTCCAACCAAATTTTAAATCAATTATATTTTCTAAGTTAACAGCGTCACCATCTACATTTATACTGCAAGATGAATCTAAGTATATCCAGTATCCATATCCGGGTTCTATGCTATCTTTTATTTCATATTTTCTTTCTATTGTGTTATAATGATATACAGGGCTTTTAACAGAACATCCTCTAAGCAATTCATCCTTAGTGGTGATTTTATTTACTGGCAGAGAAAACATGTTCCAACCTTGTCTAAAATTTATTGTTACTCTGTCAGCGTATCCTAACTGAGGGAGTAATAAAATCATAATTAAGAAAACAAAGCAAATTCTCTTCATATTTATCTATATTAAATTAGTTATTTCTATATAAACTATTTTTCTAACAGAATTATGCTTTCTCTTATTTGTCCAACTTTTATTGTTCTCGCTCTAGTACACCAAGAGTTCCTAGCGACTAGTATGTTATCTAACTAAATCAGATACATCATTGCAATAGCATAACAGTGTAACCTTTCAATGTTATTGTGTCTCCGGCGTTGATTGTTCCTTTTTGTATTTGCGCATTGTTATATGGATAAGTGTTATCAATCTTTTGATAAGTAAATGCTCCTGATACGCCTGATAATGATATTGTCTTTGTTTCAGGTGATTTATGAATTAATAGAATGTTTAATTTTCCATTGTCTATCCAAGCTATAGAACTTACGTTGTTATAATTTGATGACGAATTTACAATCGAATCTCCAACTGTTAAGTTAGTTCCAATAATCTTTTGAACGTAGTAAGGATACCAAGGCTTATTGTTAGAATAATTTATCATACCAAGTTCTGCTCCGGCGTTTGGACCGTCTGAAAACTCGAAATAAGTAACGTAATTCAAACCTTTGAGTATAGCCTTCCTTATAACCAAGGATGTCCAAACCGCACCGGTCATGTTTTGGACAGATGGATAAGGAGTGAAATTAAAATTAAACTCTGTAGCCATCACAGGAAGCCATTTGCCACGTTTATTATACCATATTTGCCTGGCAGTATCAACACCATACCAGCTAGAACTATCATCAAACATAAAACTTTCGGCTCTGCTGAACATTTGTGCATCGTTATAATTTTGTCCAGGATTACCGCTATCATACTTGTGAAAATTTAAAGAGTCAACATTGTCCCCATAATTGACCCAATAGTCAAGCATTTCCTTCTGTGTCAAAGCATCATTGCTTATATAAATCTGGGAATTTACTGTACGCATTGCTCTAGCAGCAGCATTCCACCAATTCACCACGTCTTTTAACTTCTGAGCATTTGGACTAGGTGAATCATACCAGTGATACGGCTCGTTTAAAAGTTCATAATATCTAACTGGCTTTCCTGTTAGTTTGAAGTGATTGACCCACTCCTTTGCATAATTAGCATACTCATCAGGATTAGGCAAACCAGTAGAAGAGTTTATAGGCATTCCAGCTGGGATACGACTGCTGATTGGTGCCCACGCAGCACCAAGAACAAAAAGAGGTTCAGCACCAACAGAGAAAATTGCATCAGTTAGTGAATCAACGGTTGTCCAGTTCCATGATGCACACTTCTTAGTGGCTGAACTCCAACTTGTACATGGCATGATATTTGCGTATCCATAAGAACTTGTAGACCTGTAGTCAAATATGCGAACCAATTTAAAGTTTGAATCCTTCGCTAAATTTCTATATGCTTGTCTGCTAGGGTCAATGAAATAGTTAGGTCTCTCCCAATCGAGATGAAATCCCAATGACAAGTTATTAGTGCCTATCACTTTACTAGAATCTACTGTAACTTGAAACTGTGCAGTCGTAGGAATGTAACAAGCATTGGTAGTTGCATTACAGGACTGGTTAGATGGACAACCACACTGAGAACATTTATTGATTAAAGTTCCGGTAGAGCAGTATTTTGGTTTATTAGAAACATTACAAGAATCATAAGGAGTGCCATCCGAACATATTTGAACAGTGCTGTTATATTCGTTTAAAACTCCGCTAGCTGCCAGAGCTATATTCCAGATTTTAATCTCGTCTATAGTTCCATTAAATTGTCTATTTTTAGAAGGATTACTTCCTATTAAAACATTATTAGAGGTTGCGACCATTGATCCGGTTTGAGCTAAAGTTTTTTTAAGATTACCATTTACGTAGATTTGACTATGTGTACCGTTCCAAGTTCCTGCAACATGATACCATTGTTTTAGAGAAATGCTATTAGCACCTGAATCTACACATTTCTCACCGCCTCCAGTATCTAAGCAAAAATCGACGCTTTTACCAGAGCTATTAAGTTCAAGTGCATAAGGTGCAGCAGAGGTTGAAGCCTCCTTAGAGACTATTCTTGGAAATGTTGAAGAGGACCACGAAGAAGTGTTAATCCACGCTTCTATTGTAATAAATTTAGTAATATCCAAGCTATTGCTATCACTTATATTAACGTAATCGTCTATACCATCAAGATTCAATGCATTACCAGCTTTTCCAGTTGTGTATGTTGCTCCATAAACAGTGCCATGATTATTATTACCTGAGCTGTCCAAAGCATTGTTATCAAATTTCCAATAACTAACTAAGTGAACAACACTGTTATACTCGTTTAAAACTTCGCCAGCTGTCAAGGCTCTGTTCCAAATCTGAACTTCATCTATCATACCTGTGAAATAGTCTGAACCAAAACCACTTCTACCTATTGACAACGGCATGTTGTTTGTATCTATTGAACCTTTTAATGAAGATGATGTGTCTAAAACACCATTTACATAAACTTTCATCGTGCTTCCATCATAAGTTCCAACAACAAACGTCCATGTGCTCAAAGGAATGGTTGTTTTACCGTTGACTGCATTCTGTGTTCCACCTTTTGCTATTTCTAATCTTATATGCTTTGCATTATCAAACAATAAACCATATAATGTGTAAGGTAATGCATCAGAAGTATGAGACTTGGTAACAACCCTGCTGTATGACGTTATTGAGCTAGGATTTATCCAAGCTGTGATAGTTATTTGTTTTGATAAATTCAATGAGGAAGAAAATGGAGCTTCTACGTAATTGCTTCCGTTGAACTTCAAGGCTTTTCCAATCTTACCGTTGACCCAAACGGGATTATTATACAATGTTGCATTATTTAATTTCATATAGTCATAGGCTTTTGTTCCTGAGCCTTCATCAAAATTCCAATAACTAACTAAGTTAGTTATAGAAGGTACTGCTGCTTGTGATATCGTATAAGCTGGTCTGATGCTGAAAAAAGACCATGCAAAGGCTATTATTAATAGAATTATGAGAGCAAATATCGCATAAAGAATTTTTTTATTCACGATGCTCATAAATTTAATTGCATTTTCTGTATATAAACTATTTTTCTAATAAGACTATGCTCTCTCTAATCTGTCCAACCTTTATTGTCCTTGCTCTAGTGCACCAAGAATTTCTAGCTACTAGTATGTTATTTACAGTAAAGCCTAATCTTTCAGCAATATCAGCAGCTATCTTATCAACTTCAATTGCTCTGTCAGGATAGCAACCGCCACCAATAACTATAGCTAGCTTAGCTTCGCTTTTGCAAACTCTGTACATTTCTTTCAAAGCAAGGTTCATATCTTTAAAATAAGCTTTCGCTGACAATGGTAAGTTTTCATCCAGTCCTATTTCGCTTACATCAATGTCATCAACTCTCGAACCAACGTAAGATCTTAAACTAGATTCCGAAGGTTCGAAAAACAAAGAAGTTTCTATGTTATATATCTTCGTATATTCTATCTTGTTCAAATAAGGTGGAGATGTTATAACAGCGTCTATTGAATCGTTTTCCAAACTAAGTTCTCTAGCGTCTCCTAACTCAGCTCTAGTTTCTACTGGTTTTAGATTTGTGTTTCTCAAGTCTTTGAACATTTTCTTGATTTTGTACTTGAAGTATTTTTTCAAAGGAGGCTTTCCTCTTTTTTCTATTTTAACAACTGCGCCATCTTTCATAGTCCAACTAGCTTTTATAGAAGAGTCTATTAATGCGGTCAACAGAAAATCTCTAGAATATTCGTCCTCTATCTCTAATATTTTATTTTTATAAAAAATAGTGTCTTCTAACGTATAACGAGAAAAAACCTTTGTTATATGCTTTTCTTTAGGCAAGTATTTTGGTTTTTCAAACTTCCAACTAATTGCCTCAGAAACTGCTTCCTTTAGTTTTTCCAAGTCATAATCTCTTGTCTTTACTCTTGAAATAAAAACAAAAAGAGGTAAAACTTCCACGCCCACTGACCTTATTCCCTTTTGCTTGCAGGCCAACAAAGTAGTTCCTATTCCTGAAAATGGATCAAGTACTAATGAGCCCTCGTTTAGTTGGAATTTATCAATGAATGTGTCAACGAGCTGTTTCGAGAATCCTTCTTTAAAATAATACCAGTTATGAATTGGTTCTTTTTTATTCGGGATGAATGTTACTAGGTCTTTGAATTCTGGAGCTTGAGAAAAAATCATTTTAACCAACTTCCTAAAGACTTCTGCTTGGACATTGATAAGGTTTTAATAACCTTTTCCACTCTCTCTTGAGAAAATTCAAATTCATCGACCATAAATTTCAAGATTTTATCGGGTTGAAGTTGTATTGACTCGATCTCAATATTTTTTTCTACTGGTGGATTTAAATAAAAGTCATAGATTTCTTTTGCAGGTGTTTCAAAATTCCATTCAATGTTTTTCAACACCTTATCTAATGTTTTTTCTTTTTTTACCATTTCTAAAGCTTTCTTAGGACCATATCCTTTAATTCCTGGATTGTAATCGCTGCCAACCAACAATCCAATTATTATAAGTTGCTCTCTGCTAATTCCTAATTCCTTTAAAGCACTTTCCAGTTCTATTATCTCTGGTTTGATTTCTATGTATGTATCTTGCCTAGGAAGTTTTCTTTTTCCAGTCATAGACAAGTTTCTTATCAATCTCGGCGAGTTAAACAACAAGCTATCACTATCTTGGCTTGATACTCCATAAACTAAACCCTTCTGGCACAAGTAAGCACACTGAGCTTCTCCTTCAGAAGGAGCTTGAACAATAGGAATTCCCATATAGTTCAACAGTGTCTTAGATTGTTCAATCATTTCACCTGTTAAATGAGATGTCATTTGAGCTGCTTTCCTTGCTCCTTCCTCGTCTCCGATAGATAAGGCTCCTTGCCACCTTATTTCTGCTTGGTCTTTCAGTGCTTTGCGTTCTTCTACTGTTGATCTTTTGAAACCGATGGTAGGCCCATCAAAAACATAAACCATTTTTATTCCGTTTTCAACTAGCTTAGCAGTTCTATAGAATATGCCGCTAAGATGACTGGTTATCCTCCCTCTCGAATCCTTTAAAGGAGTTCCATCTGGCTGGCGAATTATGCTAAGAAATTGGTGCAACCATAGAAATGCATCTACTGCTATTGCCTTTCCTGTCAAATTTTCTATTTCCAATTCCTTTTTTGGAAGGATGTCAAAGATTTGAACTCCCATAAATATAATAAACAGACTAAATTAGATAAAACTGCTGTATGTTTTCTTGTAAAGCTGGTCTGCTTCTAATTCTTTTATATTCCTTTTGTAAAGCTCTGAGTCTAGATGTTTGCCAGCTCTTTTCTCCCATTCTGGAATTGTTATTGAATACTTTTCTTGTATTGCATCTCTATACCATTGAGGTATAACGTTAAATGCGCAGAAGGGAACTATCCTCCCATCTGGTTGCGCATAGTGTATGCAACATTTTTTAACACGCTCAATATCATAATTCCACAAGTCCATGAAATGCATCATTCCAACAAATAGGGACTTGTGATGTAGTTTTCCTAGAGATGTGTAGTCTCCATTCCTTAGAATGTTAAACAACATCGTAGATAGTTTCAAGTCCTTCGGTTGCTTTTCCTTGTCTATAAAACTGTTTAATTTTGTAACTAATTTTAATGTAGTGAAAACTTTCCCATGAGTTCCTTTAGCTTGTCTAGATAAATCATCCAAGAATTCTAAAAATCCTTCAACATCAAAAAATCTAGGTAATGGAACTATTTTGTTTCCTTCCAAGAACAAGTAAGTAGCCATGCCACATGCTGGATGTGCTGTTAGCTCATATTTTGGTTGATTTGTTAAAGCTTCAAGATAATGAGTTATCGGTGTGACAGTTGGAACAGGATACCAATCTTCTTTGACAACCATGCCATCTGTTTGCTCTTCTATTTTCTTTATAACGTCTGGAATGGTTATTCTAAATTTCTTAACATCTGCTTTTGATATCCTACCGACTAAAGACACAGGTTGATAATTAACTCCACGAATAACATCTAAGTTTTTTATTCCAAATCTTAAAATATCTCCAACATTACTGTCATTAACAGTGTTTATCACAGTTGGAACAAGTACTATTCCTATATCAGATTTTCTACAATTATCTAATATTTTAGGTATTTCCCAATGATTTTTTGGATTTGTTTGAGGTTTAGTTCCATCAAAACTTAAGTAAATTGTGTTTACACCTGCTTCCCTAATCTTCTTAGTGAATTCCAAACTTTGAGAAAAGCGAATACCATTTGTATTTAATTGAACATGGTCATAACCTTCTTCCTTTGCAATTTTAATTATATCAACTATATCCTTTCTCATTAAAGGTTCTCCTCCTGTTAGTTGCACTGCGTTCGCAGGAACAGGCTTTTCTTCCCTCATTAATTTTAACATTTTCCTTATCTGATCTAAAGTAGGCTCGTAAACATAACCCATCTTCTTAGCAAAAAAGAAGCAGTAAAAACATTGTAAATCGCACCTGTTTGTAACAACTATATTACCTAAAGCTGTATGAGAAGTGTGAATATTACACAAACCACAATTCTTTGGACATGTGTTTTTTAATTCAACATTTGGATTTTTAATTCTCTTACCGTCATGAAAATATCCCATGGATTTTTTATACATGTCATAGTCTCCCCAGTATAAGTCTAAGAATTCTCCATGCTCTGGGCATTTCTTTTTTATCCAAACTTTTTTATCTTCTTCAAAAATAGTTGCTTGTAATATTTTTAAGCATTCTGGACAAAGAGATTGTGTTTCCTTTATAATGTTCATTAAACCAACTTTTGGAACTTTTCAAAACTTATAAAAGTTTATATATTTCAAATTATATAAACTTAACTATGATCAGAATTTATAAATTTCTTTCATTTGTTTTATCGCCTCCAATGATTGGATTTTATGTAACTATTATTTTTTCCTTATTTTCACCAATTGGATTGGGCCCTATGAACGCTCTTTCGAGCATAATAATTGGAACCATATTTCTAGTTTTAGTACCATTCGGCGCAGCTTATTACTTCAATAAGGGCGATATCAACGTTGATGAAAAAGAAGATAGAGTAATTCCTTACTTGGTCGGGATTGTTGGATATTTGGTATTATCTGCAATTTTTTGGATTTTAGGAGCTCGTGTTATGTTCTTAATATCTATGTCCTATCTTTTCGTAGCATCTGCAGTTTCCATCATAAACATTTTTTGGAAGATTTCTGCACATACAGCAGGAACTGCAGGACCAATCACTGCATTGGTCTATGTTTTTGGTATAAATTTAATACCTCTTTACGTCTTAACTTTGCTGGCATTTTGGGTCAGATTAAAACTAAAAGCTCATAATGTTTTACAGCTATTAACAGGAGCAGTAGTAGCTATTTTTATAACTTCAATGGTTTATACAATATTGTGGTAATATGAATATAGAAGAAATTGAAAGAGATATTTACTCGAGCTTTGCAACTCTAGCTTCAACTATAGGCTATTCAGAAATTCACGGAAGAATAATTGCTGCTTTAATGGTTTCTGGAAAAAAGCTATCACTACAAGATTTAGCTAAGAAAACAGGATATTCTATATCAACCCTATCTTTAAGCTTGGATCTATTAGAATTTTTTGGAATGATTAAGAAAATAAAAAATGCTGGTGATAGAAAGTTATATATTGAACTGCATGGAGACTTGTTAGAAGGTCTTAAGAAAGCTTTTGTAGTAAGAATTCAAAAAAGTGTAAATGACAGCCTAAAAAGATTTAGTGAGTATAAAGAAAACTTGAGAGCTTCTAAGAGTAAAGAAAGTAAAAAAGTTATGGATGCATTAAACATATTGGAAGGAGAAATTAAAAGGCTAGATAAATATATAAATTTGTTAGCAAAATTAAAGCTAAAGTGATTAAATGAAACTTGGTATTTGTCAATGTTGTGGTGGTATTTCAACTCAAACTTGTCCTACTTGTGGAGCTAGCGTTTGCATTAAATGCACTATTTCTGGCGGTTGCAAAGTTTGCGATGGAAAAAAGAAAGTTTAGTTTCATCTCGTTTCCGATTAACTAACTTCTACTAAATTTTAAATGCTTTGTAAAGCTTCTATCAAGCCGTTTTTTATATCTTCTTCAGCTGGAAATCCCAAAGCATTCTTGAATCTTTTTTGTCCCGTCGGTGTTATGAATCCCTTAGAAATTGAAATGAACTCATTTTCGCCTTCAGGAGTCTTGGCTCTCTTTCGAGCTATCTCCAAGAACTTGTTGTTTCCAAATTTGATTTCCTTGGTTTCAATTGTTTCGAATTCTACCATTTCTATAACCTCCCTTATTTTCTAAAGTGATTACTCCTTTAGTTATATAAATATTAATGATAGTAGGGATTTAAATATTTACTGTTTAGTAATAAATTATAAGCGATATTTATGCAAGTAAAAGATACTCTAAAGTCTTTAGGAACATTTACGTTATGTGCATTAAAGACGCCATTTTATTTACCCCAAGATAAATCACTGGCAGGTGAAATAAAGGATTATGTAGATGTTATTAAAAGAACTCCAAACCCACAGTGGGATTGTTGCTTAAACGTCTTGAGAACAGAATACACGCCTGTAGGTCTTTTTAGTCACGCTGCTAGATATAAGGCAGCAGAAGAAATAAAGATGGAGAGAGCACGTAGAATATTAAAACCGATGATAGAACTAGAACTTGGAATGCTTCAACCAGAAGAAGTTTCTGTTCCTCAAGCTAAACGAGAGTAACGGATTTTTATGAGTATATTCGTAGAAGAAACAAATGGAGCATATGGCCTAGAAAAAGGTAAAACTTATAATCTAGAAAATCTTAGAGGCAGATGGCCTAATAAAAAGAACGTAATAACAATTGGTAGAGATGCTTCTAATGATATTATCTTGCCTCCAACTCGTAATTATGTTCCTAGAGAAGGTTGCAGATTCTTAAAGGAAGGAGAAAAATGGACTTATATATCTGCAGAAGGACTGGCACAAGAACTAAGAAGTGGAGATAAAATTAATATTGGTGGAATTGTTTTAAAGATTCAATTAAATGCCTAAACAAGAGTAGCAGATTCTGTCTCTATGTCAGAGACTCCTTTTATTGATTTTAATTTGCTTTCCAAGTCTCCAGTCTCTTTGTCCGGAACAATGACTAGTATTCTAAGCATCTTTAGTCCAAACGCTATTGGCTCAATTTTAGCATCCTGAACTTTTATTTTCTTAGAAATCTCAGCTTTTATTTTTTCCAAGTCGGTTTCAGGAGATTCTGGCATTATCTTCAGAGCGACAGCAACATTTCCCATTAAGGTCCCTCGAAATTACAAACTATGCATTTGTATGGATTAGAAAGCTTTTTGCATCTTCTACACCTTATTATAGTTCCCTCTCCGCAATTAGGACACTTGAACTTAACAAAGTCTTCTTGTCCTGTAACGTTTGTCCCACAACTAGAGCATATGAGTTTCATTATTTCACTTATAGGTTAAATATATTTAAATGTTATCTATTATTTGAGATTGATGCTTTACAAAAGTTTATCTATGCCTAATGTAAAAGTTGCTACCGGCCTCTACTCTCACTTGGATTCTATAATAAAAATCAATAAAGATATTTTGAAGTGGATTAAAAGTTCCGAAACAAAAAAACCCAAAGACTTTGCCTTAAGCTCAATAGAGGAAGTAGCTTATGTTCTTAAAAATTCAAACGGCGATAGCGAATCTATAATTTCTAAAAAAGTTTATGATGAATTAAATTCACTTTTTCCAAAAAGAGAGTTAAGAACTGGCGGCAATGGAAACAATATGGGCAAGGCTTTATTTGAGATAGATATTGTGCCGCTAGTCTCATATCCTATCAGACCTAAAAAGCTTATGAAAGTTTCTCCGAACTTTAAAGTTGCATTAGGAAATGAGCTTAAGCTGCCAAAAGAAGTAATAAGAAAAAATGACCCTGAATATGAACATATAATCTTCGAGTCAAATAAATGGAGAAATATCATAACTTGGGACCTAACGACATCTCAAGGTATCTTTGATAATGATTTTCTAAAAATTGCATTTGATCCAAAATTTACAGATATAGCAATAATTGGTTATGCCCATTTGCTTTTACCAAAATACAAGAAAAGAACAGACTTTTTGCTAGAGTTTATTAAAAATAACAGACCTAAAATTCATTTAGAATTTGGCTTAGGCTGTGAAGAATCAATGAGATATGCTATGGAGAAATTTTCAGAAAATGAAGCTTGCGACTCTTGGGGATTAAATGAAAGAGAATGCGAAACTTACCTTAAGGCTAGTTCTAATAACATAAAAGATTTGACAGAAGCTACATTTGAAGCAATAAAAAACTATAATATAAAAAGAATATGTGTCCATAGCTCTAAGTTTGCATTTTCAGTTTCCAAGTATGATACTAATAAAGAGATTGAAGCTCTAAACTCAGCATGTCAAATTGCTGGACTCAAAGCTTCTGGTAATATAGTATCACAAAAAGGTAAAATAATAAAGAAAAAATTAAACAACTATAATTTTTGCTTGGTTCCTTCTTTTTTTAATCCAAAAGTAAAAAAATTAACTGGTTTGGGAGATACCTTTGCTGCTGTACAAGCTGTTAAGATTTTAAGCTAATTATTATTCGAATAAATTGACTAATGCTTTCCTAAGTTCCTCGCCTCTAAGACTTTCTTTCTTTATCTTTGTAGCTTTTTTGGCTAGTCTTTTCTCTTGCATTATATTGTTTAGCCAAGCTTCAAAGTCATTCTTGCCATCTCTAAGATGAAACTCTAAGCTCTCTAAAGGAACAATTTTAACCTGATTCGCAAACTCTTCTAAATTATGAGCTAGCTGACCTACCCAACCTTTATTATTACAAAACCAAAACGCATATTCCTTAGATACTGTTTTTGACATTACAACACCACTACAAGGTTTTAAATACCATCTACTATAAATTATAGTTATACTTTCCCTTATAAAGATGATGTAGATATTAGGATGATGTAGAATGCGAGTATTAATGTTAGGCTGGGAGTTCCCTCCAGCTAAAACAGGTGGCTTAGGAACACACTGTTACGAACTTGTGAAAAACCTTGGTTCAAAAAGTGTTAATGTAATTCTTCTAATTCCAAAAAGAAGCCAGAATGCTAAGCATAGCATACCGAACGTTGAGATAGAGGAAGTCGGTTCTGTTCCATTAATGCCTTATAACTCAACTAGAGAGTCTACAGTAACATTCGAGAAGGGTTATGGATGGAACTTTCTTAAGGAAGTGGAGGTTTTCAACAAAAAATGTGTTGAAGCTGCTTTGAAAAAGAAGTTTGACATGGTACACTGCCACGATTGGATGACGATAAATGCTGGCATAGAAATAAAAAAGAGGACAGGAAAGCCTTTAGTCTTTACCATGCATTCAACTGAGTATGATAGGACAGCTAATATCTATCCAATGAAAGATATAGTCGAGATAGAAAGAAAAGGCATGCAGGAAGCAGACCTTGTAATAACCAACAGCAAGCAAATGAAACAACAACTTATTGAAAGATATGGAATTGATGAAAAAAAGATTAGAGTGATATATAATGGCATAAATGCTTCTAAATACTTTGGCTTGACTCCAAAACAAAGAAAAAATATCGTCTTGTTCCTAGGAAGGCTTACTATTCAGAAAGGTCCTTGGTTCTTTTTACATGCTGCCAAAAAAGTCTTGGAAAAGAAAAATGACGTAACTTTCGTAATCGCTGGTCAAGGAGACAAAATGGCAGAGCTGATAAAACAATCCATAGATATGGGTATAGGAGATCATGTTCTCTTCACAGGCTATCTTACTGAAGAGGAAATCAATTATGCTTATTCCATGGCTGACGTCTATGTTATGCCTTCTGTTGCAGAACCTTATGGTATAACAGCTTTAGAAGCTGTTGCATCAGGAACTCCTGTCATAGTATCTAAAAATGCAGGAGTGGCAGAGGAAATAAAACATTGCTTTAAAGTTGATTTTTGGGACACTCATGAGATGGCAGACAAGATACTTGGAATTCTAAAGTATCCTGTTTTAGGAGAATGCATGAGAAGAAATGGCTATAGTGAAATTAAAAAATTTGGTTGGGAGAGGACTGCTGACCAAGTAATAGATGTCTATAGGAGTTTGTTATGACATCAATATGCTTTTACTTCCAAGTACATCAACCAATGAGGCTGAATAGGTTTAATATTTTTAATGGCAGTAACGCATATTTCGATGAGCATAAGAACAGACAGATATTTGAGAAGGTTTCAAACAAATGCTACATTCCAACAAATAACATATTGCTAAATCTTATAGATCAGCATAAGAACAAGTTTAAGATTGCCTTTAGCTTAACTGGCGTATTTATTGAGCAATGCCAGAAGTATGCACCTCATGTCATAGAATCGTTCAAACAACTTGCAAACACAGGTAACGTAGAATTCTTAAGTGAAACATATTATCATTCCTTATCAGCCTTATTTTCACAAAAAGAGTTTGAAGAGCAAATAAAGCTTCATAAGGATTTAGTAAATGACTTGTTTGGACAGAAACCAGAAGTGTTTAGAAATACAGAAGCCATGTATTCTAATTCAATAGCAAAAACAATTGAGAACCTAGGTTACAAAGGCATAATAACTGAAGGCCATGAGAAAGTGCTTTCTTGGAGATCTCCTAACTATTTGTACAGGCCAGCAGGTTGTGAGAAAATAGTCTCATTACTAAGAAACTATAAGCTTAGCGACGATATAGGATTTAGATTTTCTGCAAAATGGTGGGAAGGTTATCCACTAACTGCAGATAAGTATGCAGCTTGGCTTTCAAGATGCGAAGGAGATTGCATAAACTTATTCATAGACTATGAGACCTTTGGAGAGCATCAATGGCAAGACACAGGAATATTCGAATTTTTAAGACACCTTCCAAATGAAGTCTTAAAGCACAATCATCTCGAGTTTAAGACCCCGTCAGAAGTTGTTAAAAGCTACAAGCCTGTTGGAACAATAGACGTTCCTTACATATTGTCCTGGGCTGATGTAGATCGTGATGCTTCTGCTTGGCTTGAAAACGAAATGCAAACTTTTGCATTTGATCAAATGATAAAGCTTGAAGAAAAGATAAAACAGAATCCAGAACTTCTTAAGGTGTGGAGACAGCTGCAGACATCAGACCACTTCTATTACATGTGTACAAAATGGTTTGCAGATGGCGATGTTCACAAATACTTTAACGCATACGATTCGCCTTACGATGCTTTCATAAACTACATGAACGTTTTGCAAGACATAAAGAACAGATTAGGTGTTTGATTGGAGGTAAACAATTTAAAATGGGAGTATGTCCCAAAAGAAAATCCAGATTGGGATTTCGCTAGAAATCCATTCACAGTTATTAAAAGGCCACAAGGAACATGGTCTCAATCAATATTTTCTGTTAAACATGAAAATCTAATAGCTCCTAATAGAGATTATAGATACAATGGATTAAACGTACATACTGGAAACGAGTACTGGAAGTTCTTAGACTGCATGTTCTTTGGAATAAAAGACATTGCTCTAGAACCAATAAAAGTAATAACTTTCCCTTGGAAAAGTATTTACCAGTATGCTGGGAAAAACACAAAAGTAGATGTTGAGTATTATCTTGCTAGAGACTTGAGAGGCGGAATATCTGCTAGAGTTTTATTTGACATAAGAAAACAAGGTGGTGGAGAGCTTGTAATAAAGCCTCTCGTTGATATAAGAAATGTTTTTTCGCACTCTTATCCAGAAAAAATAGAAACAGAAATTTTAGATGATCAACTTATTGCTTCTAGAGACGGAAATAAAATATCATTTTTTATTGAAGATGGATTAGCATCTAAAAGCAGACAGATAATTAATTGGTGGTATAAGCTTGGTAGCGGTTTTAGGGAGCAGAGGAATGAAGGAATAAAGTTCATTTCAGAATATGAAAATCCATTGTTTATTGGCGAAATAAGAAGAAGTTTTTTTGACAGTGAAAAGATTTCTCTTATAATAAACTGCAACAGGGATTATGATAATGCAGATTTTGATGAGAACGAAGAGGAAGAAAAAAATTACCTAGAAAAGCTAACAAATAAGTTTGACTGTAAAAAAGAGGTGCTGGCAAGAATAATTACCTTGGATAAGTTCGGCATTCCAGAAAACAAAGAAATTATTCCTGAAGCAGGAGATTTTTGGTTCAAACAGATATGGTTAAGAGACTTGATGGAGTTCATGATTAACAATTTTAACACTCTTATCAAGATAGATAGCAAAAGAGTTGAAAACATTTTAAAATGGACTCTAAATCAGCAGGATTTAAAATCTGGAATGTTCCCAAATTTTAAGAACAATTTCGATTCAACAGATGCAGGCTTACTTTTCTTCATTTTTGCTGAAAAATACTTAAGGGAGTTTGAGAACAAAAATATCGCAACTGATGTCTTAAAAAGACTGAACTTAATGTTAAAAAGATTTTCTGAAAATAATCTCGAAGAAGATGGACCCCCAGTTATTCAGAATAATACGCTTTATTCAATGCCTTGGCACTCGTGGACAGACTCGAGAGTGCCTTTTTTTGGAAAATTAATATCAACGAGAATTCCTCTCCAATGGACAAAAGAGTTAAAGCTTGAAGAATTATGCAAACCAGCACTTTTACCTGAAATAAATGCTTTATATATAAGAGTTCTAAAAGCTGGAGAGTTTTTATCTGACGTTGTAACATCAGAGGAAAATTTCATAGATCAGTACAAGAAGGCTATAACAAAATATAAAAAAGTTTTCAAGAACAAGAACTATCTCTATTCGCTTGTATTAAACGACAAGAAAGACCCAACTGAAACTTCCATGGCTATGACTTCTGCCGTCTTATTACATGATCATGTCTTTAACACAAAAGACTTGGAAAACATGTGGCCTGTTGTCGAGAAGCTGTTGGTTAAGAAGAGAGGAAAAATATTTGGAATTATCACTAGAAATGTAAACGATAGAACATACTTCAATGATTATCAATATCATGGAGCCGTGATCTGGCCAAGAGATAATCCATATTTAATCAAGTATTTGAAAATTATAGACGAGGAAAGAAAAGTAAAAGAAATTCTTGAAAGTAATCTTTGGCATCAAATGGATGAAGGAGCAATATTTTACTGTAACGAGCTGTTTTCCTTGCCTGAAGGTAGAAACCCAAGTCCGACAAAAACAAGCAATGAGCCAATACCAATGAAAAATCCAATACAACTTTGGTCTCATTTTTGCGATGCTTATCTAGAAAATAATAATAAGAGGAATAATAATGGAACCTAGATCTGAAGTTTTGTTCGAGGTCTCATTTGAAACCTGCAACAAAGTTGGTGGAATTTATGCAGTCCTTGAATCAAAAGCCAAGAGAATGGTTGAGCTCTACAAAGATAACTATTTTCTTATTGGACCATACTCTGAAAGGGCTGTAACAGATTACATAAAGCAGAACCCACCAGCATTTTGTGAGAAGGTATTTGCTAATCTAAAAAATGAAGGCATCTATTGCCACTTCGGCAAATGGCTAATACAAGGAAAGCCGAATGTAATTCTCGTCGATTTTAATGAGGTCTTAAAAAGAGTAAACCAAATAAAATATGAATTGTGGAGAGACTATAAGATAGATTCTATGGGAACTGGCTTTGATTTTGATGAGCCTATTGCTTGGTCTACTGCTTGCGGCATAGTAATTGACAATTTGCTTCCTTTCTTCAAAGGCAAAAAAGTAGTAGCGCAATTTCATGAATGGCTATCTGGAGCAGCTTTGCTTTATCTTCATAAAAAGATTCCAACTGTTTTTACTACTCATGCCACTACTCTAGGTAGAACAATAGCAGGGTGGGGAGAAGACCTATACTCTGAAATTAATGATGCAATTAAAAATGGAATTACAATTGACCCTAAAAGGCCTTACAAGTATGGAGTTCAAGCAAAGCATTTGATTGAAAAGGCTTGTGCAAATTATGCAACTGTTTTTTCAACTGTTTCTGAGATAACTGCAAGGGAAGCAGCTTATGTCCTTGGAAAGAAACCAGATATAACATTGCCCAACGGCTTAGATATGGAAAGATTTCCAACAATGGAAGAATTTGCCTTACTGCATAAAAAGTATTTAGAGAAAATAAAACACTTCTTCAGTGCTTACTTTAATCCTTATTATGAGACTAATCTTTGGGATGCAATGGTTTTCTTTACGTCAGGCAGATATGAAATGAAAAATAAAGGCTATGACATTTTTATAGAAGCACTTGGAAGATTAAATGAAAGAATGAAAAAGGAAGGAATCAAAAGGAATGTTTTTACCTTATTTTACGTCCCGAAGGATAACATTAAAGAGAATGTAGAGCTTTTAGAAAGCATAAAACTTTATGACGACATGAAAGAGAAAGTGGAAGACGAGATACCGTGGATAGAAGAAATGGTCTTAGATTACATTGCAAAAGGTAAGATACCTAAAGCAAGTGTTATATTTAGAAAAGACTTCTTGCAGGAATGCAAAGGGAAATTTGCCTCATTTAAAAAAGGAGGCGAGCCTCCGTTCTCTGCTTATGTTACAGATGAAAATGATCTAATCATAAACACCTTTAAGAAGAATAACTTGTTAAACAAACGAGAAGATAAGGTTAAGGCTATATTATATCCTACTTATCTTTCTACAACTGATAGATTACTAGGCTTGACCATCGAGCAAGCCACTCAAGGTTCTCATCTCGGCGTTTTTCCTTCATACTATGAACCGTGGGGTTATACTCCTTTGGAATGCGCTGCCAATGGGGTCATGACCATAACAACTGACATGGCTGGTTTCGGAATCTTCATTAAACAGCACTCGAACCAGAATGACTCACCTGGAATAATTGTCTTAGAAAGAGAAAATAAATCTCATGAAGAAATTGTAAAAAGCTTGTATGAAAAACTCTGGAATGTCGTAACCATGCCTAGGAATGAAAGGATTCCTAAAAAGGCTCAAGCAAAAAGTTTAGCTTCTTTAGCAGACTGGAAACTTTTGATTAAAAATTATATACAAGCACACAACATGGCTATAGAAAAATTCAATAAATGAATTCTATATCTCGTAATCTTTCTTAAGTTCATCTAAAGGTATAGAATCAACTTTTATTTCTTTTTCTTCTAACAGACT
>Ga0315277_10003858_pt1 | contig 20204 bp, 12 predicted proteins | sample YL17G05_15_MG_FD_203695 | JGI IMG/M metagenome (GOLD analysis project Ga0315277, IMG submission 203695) | Sediment microbial communities from Yellowstone Lake, YNP, Wyoming, USA - YL17G05_15 | ecosystem: Environmental > Aquatic > Freshwater > Lake > Sediment | place: USA: Wyoming | collected... | reverse complement strand
CGGATGTAAAGTCGCCATTGTCGGCCAGGCCGATGTCACGCTGGAGGTACATTCCAACGACGACCCACACAACGAGAAGGGCGCTGATTAAAGTGGCGAGTTTCTTGCTAGATAGGATTCGCATGGCGGGTCAGTTCTCGGTTTCTGGTTGTAGCACAGCGAGTATGTCCAGACTATACGGCAGTTTGCGTGACGGGATCAGTCGCATACCGCAAGATCCATGACTGTGGGCTGTTCAGTGTTTATGGAGCATTTGCTCGTACACTTGCAGAGTACGCGCCACCATGCGTTCAACACCGTATTGTTGGACTCTTTTTCTTGCTTCCTCTCCCAGAGCATGACACAGGGACGGGTTTTGAATCAGCGCACGCAATGCATCCGCCAAAGCCTGCGGGTCTTCAGGAGGCACTATCCGGCCGGTGACGCCATTCTCTATCAGGTGAGCGTTTTCGCCCACGTCGGTTACCACGCTGGCAAGTCCGGCGGCCATCGCTTCCGTTATTTCTATTGAGACAGGTTCTTGCCTGGACGAGGTCAGCCAGCGAACTAGCATGAGCCAGGCTCGCAGGAGGGAATCCGGGAGCAGGAGGCATTGCAGAGGACTGGTGAGCGCCAGCGAGATTGTCAGCGCGATTCCCATTGCTCTTTCAACACTCGGTCGTAAACGTCCAATGTGTACGCCGCCGTGATTCTCATCGTCTTGTTAACCCAAGTGATTCAGAGCGCGTAGCAGTGGTTGGATGACCACCGGCCAAGCCGATGCAGCCACAAATGCCGCTAATTTGGAATCGCGCTGTAGCGAAGCTCGCGACTCGATGGCCTGATCCAGACATGTGGCGAACTGTTCTGCTTCGTGTGCCTTCAGCACACCAGGCCAATCGACCAAATCGGGTAGAGGTGTGGCTACTACTGGTTTGCCCATAGCCAGACATTCCAATACCTTGAGCGGGCGCACACCTTCTGTGAGCGTATTGAGGACAAACGGCAAAATGCCCACATCAAACCCGGCCACGTAACTTGGCATTTGCTCATAGGGCACACTGCCTAGATAGTACACGTTGGGCTGGCTGATGAGTTGTGCGAGTTGCTCTTGCTGTGAGACTGGCCCGATGAGCACAAACTGATAGCAGGGACGCTGCTGAACCACTCGCAGGAACAAGTCATAGTCAAACCATTCAGCGATTGCACCATGGTAACCAATGATTGGGCCTCGAAGTCGAGCCAACTTGGCCGATGGGCAAGTCTTGTTCCCAAAGTGCTCCAGATCAACTCCGTTGGGGATAAAGAGCGCGTCTGGCCGTTGCGCCTTCACTCGATCGTGCAATACGCGCGATGATGCAAGCACGAGGTCGGCTCGCTCAAGCAGCTTGAGGTGGTAATCTCGTGCAGTAGTACCGGTCGGTAATCCTTGCAGGGAATCTGAGCGGTCGTGGATACTGATATCGTCCAGCACATCATAAACCACAAATGAATGACCGAATTCTTCAAACTGTTCAATATTCGCAAAATGGTATGGGTAGTAAATAAACAATAACGGCTCTTTCACGTGGAGATCATCACGCGCGGCAAGAATGTGAAGGTGACTATGGGGGCTTGGCTGTCGCCCGTCAGGGTTGCGCCAGAAAGTTTCGATCCCATGACTGGCTAACTGCAATGCCAAATGATGGGGGCGCTGTTTGACCTGTTCCCACTTGATGCCGGGGGCCGCCGGGAAAACTGCTACTCTGGGTTTGTGGCTGGCCGCCAGAGCTTTCGGCCCAGTCAGGTAGTGGCCTAAAATCTGCTGCCACTGTGCCCGCCAACGTTCCAGGTTGAACGCTTGGGCGACCTGGCGTCCTCGGGTTCCCAGAAGCAAACGTAAAGCTTTGTCTTGGATGAGCTGTTCCAACGCTTCACAAAGAGCCGAGGCCTTGGGCTCGATCAGCATCCCATTGTAACCGGGCAATATCAGGTCGGGTAACCCGCCGACGTTGGTCGCAACCACGGCGTTGCCACAAGCCAGGGCCTCCAGGCAGGAAAGCGACGTTCCCTCGCTGTGAACAGTCGGAATCAGACTGATGTCGGCCTGCTGATAGGCTTCATGCATGCGATCGGGTGGCAAAAAGTACCAACGCACGTGTCCCGGATAGCGTTCTACGAACCCTCGTATTGTTTCCTCTTCAAGGGGATCTGCTCGGCCAACAAAATGGAATTCCACCTTGGGATGTTTTTGGATCAGGTCCGGCAGGACCTCAGTCACCAACCAGAACCCGCGCGCCTCATACAGGCGGCGCGGATACAGGATGACAATGTGATCATCGCGTGGCTCGTCAACGTTGCGCTCGACCGGGCGAAATCGTTCTGGGTCAACAAAGTTGGGAATATATACTATTTTCTCGGCCAGGTTAGCCTGTGTGGCCCGCACCCAGTTGATGGTATTAGTGTCAACTGAGACGACCTGGTCCAGATTTGACAAAGCGGTGAGCACTTGTTCCAGTTTTTGTTGCTGCATGTCGGGAAGAGCTTGAAAGGCAACCTGATCCCAATAGATGCCATGGCTGATGCCAATCGAGCGCGAATGACAGCGGGGGGTCGCCAGGTTAAACCCCAAATAGATCGTCAGGAGGCCTTCAGAAACCAGGGCATGAAACTGTTGGTTGAGGCGTTGCATGTCGCCGCCGGTGTCAATGCCAACCACGCGGATATCCGCATAGTATCGCACCCAAGCGCTGTTAGCGCACTGGTAGACCGCCGGTTCGTACCCCAACTCGCGGATGACGCGCACCAACTCGATCAAATAGCGTTCCGCGCCGCCGTAGAACATGTTGTTGCCGTCGAGACCGAAAAAGGCGGGAGCGAGGATCGCCACTCGCTGAGTATTATGCTCTGAGCGCATGTGGGGTGGAGAAATTTGTTTGCGGCTGGCCTGAGCAACGATCGCTGCCGAATCGGAGTGAGGTAGTTGTCGGGCTAGCCGACGATACAATGCCAACACTTGGACCCGGAGAGAGGAAGGGAGATGACGATAAATGCCACGCACAAATGGCCAGACTTGCATCTATATCTCCAAATGATTGAACATCAATGCAGTAGACTGCTACTCACAAAAACACACTGAAACTGTTAATCCTTTGTTCTTTGCCGCCCAATAACGTTTGTCTGGCTGGCATAGTAAGGAATAGGAAGATTGCTCAATCTCAGCTTTTCGAGCAAGAACCTTTAGCCCGTTGATGCCGAGCTTGAGGACACGGTCGCGTCGTCTCCCGCGCGAAGCTAGGCGCGGCGCAAGCCACTCGCCGAATCGCCTCAGTCCGTGCAGCAATCAAGTTGGGATCATGCGACTTTCGATTTGACTCCATGCTTTTTAGCAATCACCGATTCAACGAGTCGCTTGCTGGACTGGCTTGAAAGCGATTGTTGTAGTTTGGCTCGCATAGTAAGGAATGGGAACGTTACCCAAATGGAGTCCGTCCACTGTCTTTCCCAGAACATTCGAAAGACCTGGAGTGTATAAGGCTCCCATCTTCATCAAATGCCCCAAGTTCAACACTTGATAGTGCGGGTAGCTCTTGAAACCGACAAAACCCGCCTTTAGCAACATCTTTTTCAATGTGCTCTGGGTGAAATAGGTAAGATGCACAGACAGAAAGAACCACCAGTTCTTTCCTGCAAGTCTCGCGAGCCAGGTGCCGGCATCAGGAAAATTAACGAGTAACATTCCCCCGGGGCGCAGAATACGCAGGGTCTCTCGCAAATCTTCAACCGGATCTGGAACATGTTCCAAAACGTCCCACATGGTAACGACATCAAAACTGTTATCAGGGAAACTCGCCGCTTGCAACGTCGCCGGAATGATATTCACGCCCAGTTTGCTCGACCCATATTCAGCTAACCAGCGGGATGGCTCAACGCCAAGCGCATCCCACCCCAGATCATGCGCTGCTCTGACAAAGAACCCCGCGGCAGCACCAACGTCTACCATCTTGCCGCGCTTGGCGTATTTCTCTACTGTTTGCACACAGCGTCGAAAAGTCGTTTCCCGAGTAGCCCCTGCACTAACGTAGATTTCGTCAACTGAAGCTGCGTAGCTGTTCACCACAATGTCCGGTCGAGATCGTGGATTCACATAGATAAGATCGCAATCGTTACACTTGACGATGTACTGAGTCCCACGAACCCCGCCGGAAGCCGACAACACTTGGCGCAGGTCTACGTTGGTGTTCCACGGTTTATAGAGTGTCTTGTAATGAGTCCCTCCGCAGAGTGGGCAAGGTACCTGCACCATCTCTAATTCACTCACATCTTGAGTTGTTCTTGGCATGTTCACAGAGACTTCTCCTTGATCGATCACATTCTTTTATCGGCACGATTGCCTGGTACGTAGATGCGCTCACACAGAGGCGTAGAAGGCACAGACTGGATGTCCAACAGGATGGCGTTCATCAGCATTTGGAAACCAAGGAGAACAGGCAAAGCCGCCGTCATAACTGTGCCAGCGGGCGCCGCCGTATTCTTGATGAGAGCATAGTTGACAAATTCAACCGCACCAAAAGCAAAACCCACCAAAGCCAGAACTAACCCGCAAGTACCGAGAATGGCTTCCATAGTCAAGTTGTACAGAATCTTGCGCGACCAAATCCGCCGTAAGAATCCCCAGGCGAGCAGAAAGGGGAACTCAAGCGCTACTCGGCGTATCTGCAAGTTGGATTTCTCAGTTCCGTAACGAGCATTCATAGGAATATCAAGAACTACCGCCCCCAAGATATTGAGTGCAATCAACATTGAAGACTCGAAGAAGAAGCGCGAATGGATTATTTCAGACGGCAGTATCTTAACAATCTCACTGCGCGCCGCCACGTACCCATTATTAGGATCCAGAATATTCCAGTACCCCGATGCGGCCCGCGTTAGAAAAGACAAGCCCGCATTCCCCATGCGTCTGAGCGTAGGCATCTGACTCAAGGAACCCGTAACCGCAAATCGGTTCCCTTTGGCATAGTCTGCTTCTCCAAGTACTAATGGCTTGATTAATAATGGAAGGTATTGGGGATCCATCTGGCCGTCCCCATCCATTTTGACGACGACGTCAGCGCCGAGCTCCAAGGCGCGGGAAAAGCCAGCCATGACCGCATTGCCTACTCCCCTATTCACTTTCAAGTGCAGTGTATGGATTCTATCATCTCGTGATTTGAGATTTTCGATCTGCAGTCCAGTGGCGTCCCGGCTTGCATCATTCACAAGGATAATGCTGTGGATGTAACCCGGCATTGATTCAACCACGCCAGAAATGTGCGCTTGCACGTTGTAACACGGCACAACAACGGCAACGTGCAAACCGGCATCCACCCAGCGACACACCTGACGTTCTGCCAACACAGGATTTGAGAAAACCATTATCAGTCCAACACAATGTAATTGGCAAACTGCTGGCGTGCTTCCGACCAGTGCGATTTATCTCCCCACTTGAGAATATGTTCCGCGGTGACTGCCCCTATATCTAGGCAGTCGATTTGACCCACATAGTTGAATCCACCTTGTCTACCTACCGAGTAGAGATTGGAGATGCTATCGAGACAGTTCAAAACCGTTGCGGTGTTTTCCTTATAGTTCAAATCGTACACAGGATAGGTCCACTTGGTGCGGCGCGTAAAGTACTCGATGACCTGCGAACGTTGAGCCAACCCAGTCTCCTCCAGCCCTGCAATCGCAGATTCGAAAAGCATGGCATCATCTGCCTTCCACAATTTGGGATCTGACACGACGATTTCAAGGCAAAGGCACGTCTTGTCCTTAGGAGTCATGTATGGACTGAAATTCTTCTGCTCAAAGACACGTGTAAAGATATATTTTGTCTCTGGGAAAAACAACCACGTATCATCAGACACCGAGGGTTTGTCTAAGAGAACATAAAGCAAAATGAGATGCCTTGCTATTAGATCGCGCGCGGCTTGAAGCACATTAGGCGGGGGCTCCGGTTCCACAAGACTCACCAAGTAACCTACGGGAACTGTGGTGACGACTGAAACATCTGGAGAGACCGGTATGATCTGTCCGTCTCCCGTGTGCAATTCACTGACCGTCCCGTTCTTGACGCCAATTCCTGCAATCGGCGAACCATACTGGATTTTTCCCCCATTTTGCATTGCCAGTTCGGCAAGTCGCCGGCTAAACTCACCACTGCCCAGCTTGGGGTAACGAAAAGTCTCGGCATGAATCACGCGTCCTTGACCACGCGTCACGAGCATATGCCAAAGCAGGGGGAGCAAGCCCGGTATCGCGACGCGCGTTTCGGCAAGCTCACGCGCCAACGTCCGGGGATCTCCCCAAATCTTGCGTGCATACGCCGCAAAAATCAACTCGTATAGTTTCCGCCCAAAACGGCGAACGAGCCAGTCTTCGTACGAAAGATCGGGGCGACGGTCAAAGACATTTCGCACCAATTGCAGAAAATAACTTAGTCCGCCAGACACCGCGATAAATGGGCTTAGATTTTTCATCACATCCAGCAACCCAATTGGATAATTCAAGAAACGCCCCGCCAAGCGAATGCGGCTGCGTTTGGGAACCGTCAGAAAATCTTCGGGACCCATGATTTCTTCCACCATCCGCATTCGATCTTCCATGACCGAAAAGAACTTGTGGGGACCCAAATCGAGCAACCAGTCCTTGTACCGAAAAGTAGTTGCCATCCCTCCAACGCGCCGCGTGGCTTCCAAGACCAAGACATCCACACCAGCAGCGGCTAGCTGCCAGGCGGCTGCAAGCCCAGTAATTCCAGCACCAACCACAATGGCGCGGCGACGAAGTTGCGCAGATGCTTGCTGTTGACCAACAATGGATGCCTCGCGTGGCAGACTTCCATTATTGTCGTTCGGATCAACACCAAGTTCTTCGATTAACTCGCGGCGATCCAGCATTGCAGTTACTCCTCATTTATCGGGATTCTCTTTGCGACCTTCGACATCCGGCTCGCCAATCCAACCATTTCAGCGTCATTGCCCGGTAAGGCACCATTTCCATTTTTGTTCTAAAATGACGAAACAAGAAACTAAAGGGCTGGTGCAGTATCTTGAGCGGATGATAGAACAATTTCCAAAATAGAAAAGAGACATAGAGTCTCAGCCGGAATTTACTAAGGTTCGCATAATCGGCTCGCCAAGTTGGCGTGAAGTTGAGTTGCGACAGGGATTGGTAGCCGGAGAACTGCTCGTAGATGCCCGACCCGGGCACGGGCGTTATGATGAAAAGCGCAATTTCGTCAACGCCTACCCGCGTTAGGTCTTGCACAAGCCGATATGTCATTTCGCGGTCGACGTCGTTTTCCCCCGGAAAGCCCAGCACAAAACACGCCTGCGACTGAATGCCTACATGGTTCATTCGCTTGACTAACCGCACCGCATGTTCCAAGTTGAACGGCTTGCGCATCAACTTGAGCACGCGCGGCGAACCCGTTTCCGGAGAAATTGAAATATATCGGCAACCTGCTTTCGCCATTAGGTCAATAGTTTCTTCATTGCGAATTGTCTCGACTTTAGTCCCCGCTGCAATTTTCCAGATGATATCTAACCGTCGCCGCAAAATCTCATCACATATTTCACGGATACGCTGGTCGGAGATCGTGGGATCAAGATCCTCGATGTGAAACTCGTAAACCTGGAACTGGTTGACAAAATATTCCATTTCATCTACCACATTTTTCGCCGATCGAGGCCGCCATTTTTGATGGTTGGTTGCCGGTACAACGCAAAACTTGCACGCATAGGGGCAACCGCGAGAGGTCAACAGCGGCAGATAACGGTTGGACTCTTGGGGACCATGGGCAAAGCGCAGTCTCCAATAATTTTCCAGCGGGAATAAATGCCAAGCCGGAAAGGACAACGCATCCAGGTTTTCTATCCTTCCCATCGGCGGATTGTAGAAACTCGGCGAGCCAACACCATCTATTTGGCAAATTTCGGGCTCATTCGCGCCCTGTGTCAATGCCCGCGCCAGTACCACGCCTCGTTCTTCTGGTTCGCCGGTAAGAATATAACTTGCGCCGGCGCGGTAGAACTCGTCTGCCACGTAGCGCAGCGCGTAGGCAGTCACTGCTTGCGTATTCTCAAATACTACAATTGGCAGTGCCGGGTATTCCCGGTGTAATGCTTCCACAATCCGCACGGTCGAAAGGTGATTCGTAAGATTGATTGCATATACAAAGACAACGGACGTGTTCGAGGTTAGAGAATGTACCACCTGATTCTCTTCCAAACCAATCAAGCAAAAATTGTCCTGTCGTCTAACCCTATTCGGCTGCTGAGCAAAAGCATCAATCACCTGAACAGAGAAGCCGGCGTCGCGCAGATTCGCCGCGAGATACGCAAGCCCCAAAGGCATATAGACAATGCCGGTGGTAAAGGGGTCATTATTCTGAAATACCAAGTTGGGGTTGATTAGGGCAATACTCATAAACCACCTTGCTCGATCCCTAAAGTGTTATTTGGGAAGGAACCACATGTTGCCCGTCGTACAAAAGTCCTTTGCCTGCAATTCATCCATGGGTTCTTTCCCGTAGTTGCCGGCATAGGCAATGATTCCTTCCGTCTGCAGTATCATTGCTAGTTTCGCACAATAATCAGTGGGAACCCCACTGTAAAGCAAATAGAAGCTTTCTCCGTCGGGACTCCCTTCAATAGTAATGCCAGACCATGGATTAACAATTGACTGGGGTCCGACAATCATTGAAGAGGGAACCAGCCCATCTGCAATAGCACGCTGATTACCAAGATTACGGTAATCATTGCCGCTGTCCCTCCATTCCTGTATCCGCTTGAGCATGAAATGAATTTGGCCTGCAAGTACTTGTATCGTCTCGTCAGTAGGTGGTGGAACCTTGAAAGTTATAACCGCGAATGCGGGATATCCTCCTTTATCCGAAGAGATAGTCACCTCATCCAATTGCAAACCGTGCTTACCAGCAAATTCGGCAAGTGTCATTTCACTGCCAGACCGCTTAAATGGCTGTATTTTACCGTCTGACCCAAGAGCAGTGAATAACGCTGTTCCGGTATTAATCTGGCGAGGATCGATGTAGATTTGCGATGCCCGCTTACCATCAAACAAAAGCGCGACATAAATGTCCATGCCAAAACCATATGTGATCAGATCTTTAGTTTTGTATTTTGTGCCAATGATGTACTCCATATCTCGCACCGATGGTGATAACAGCCCCGAGGGTCCTTTTGTGTGAGCCACGTAGACATATTCACTAACCGACAAAAAATTTAACAGAACAGAAAGAACTGATAAAAAAAGAACAATTCCGAGCAACATTTTGCGCGATTGGACCTGCGCCAGAAGCCTACCCACAAGTAAAACGGCAACTAGCGTCAATGCAACCTGACCATAGATTTGGTGATGCAGACTTCCAATGAGCGGTAGAGTCAAACATAAACCAAGCATAGTAACTGAAATCAATATGACCGATAAATCGGAACGGGTAAGAAATTCCTCAGTAATTCGTCTTCTCTTGATGAGAATCCAAAGGCTGAAGGACGTTCCGACCAAGATCAATCCAATTGTAAACAATCCCCATCCGGAGATAGAAAAGTGAGGGTAGGCTTGGAATTCAAACAGAAACGCGCTCTGGTTTCTTCCCCAGATATATTGCTGAAAACGAGCAACTACTTCACTAGCAAGCTCAGACCCAGACGATGCTGAACGACCACCAGCAATCGAAACATTCGAACTTGTTGCAACCTCATAGACAAGTTTACCATATCCCTTGACCAAACCAGAAATGTCGAACAGGAAAGGTAACATAGCAAAGACAAAGATAAACAACGCAATCGGCCAATGCTTGGGAATGACTAAGCGTCGGAAATCTGGGAGCATAACAAACGCAATCGCAAAAGCAAATAATGGCACAATAAAGATAACGTGGCTATACAAACCCAAGCCCGCGACAAAAACCCATAAGAGTTTTTGCCACTCGGCTAGAGAATGACCATAGATCGAGCGAATCAAGAACCATATAAACAAACAGAAAAGGAGAAAATATAGCCGCAGAGGACCGTGATCATAGCGGATAAAATGCAAAAAATACGGATCAAGCGCAAACAGTGCCACTGCTAATAAGGCCAGATATCGGTTGGCAATTACACTGAGCACTTTGTAAAGAACAATTACTGAGATTGTCATTAATAGGAGTGTAATCAATTTGAGACTGGTGATACTTATGCCTAAGATCGCAAAACCGAGCGCAAGAACATAACTCAAGCTAGCTCCATTATAGGGCTTGATTCCATAAATCGGAAACTGCATTCCCCCCAAGCTCAACTTGTTGTACTCAATTACCTGGGTATGCATGTTTTGTTGGGATAATATGGCGATAGCATTTTGAGCATCAAGAAGTTCGTCTGGATATACACCTAGATTATCCAAATCTATTACACTAAGAACAATCAAAACACATAGCAATAGCACAGGCAGCCGATTGAGCACATACTTGAATACTTTGTGCATATCCCAAGAAACTCCAATCTCAGAGAGAGGGCTGGTATTATTGTGATCTTGCGCAACTTGGTTCCGGTTGATTGATTTGCCGAGAAGTAAAAAACTAAGCCAGCTACTCTTTCCAATTCCATAATCAATCAGCAGGACAAGAATGACTGAAAGAATAGCGACAATATACCAATAACCATTGCCCGACGGAAGAACCAGTTCTTTTAATTGTCCAATCGGGACCAGTCCCAACAAATATAAAAAGGCATACACGATTCGGAAGGTTAAAAAATGCAATGCAAAGATACTGATAGTGCGCACTCCCATATAGGTGAACACAGGCTTTAACCAGTTGACACGAGTGAGCGCGACAGATATCACATACGTGAGGTAGACTCCTGCCAATGTTGATAAGATGTTGTTAATCGGCCAAGCATCAAACGAGCGTGTAGGCCAATTCATTGGGGCCCACCGCACATTTGTGTAATAGTACATACATCCAATAGACAATGGTATGAAAAAAATCCAGTTCTGCCGCTCTAACAAGCGATATTCGCGAAAAATAATTCCTAACACGAAATAGAATAGCACCGCGAAACTCAAATCTAGAAAATATCTGTATTGGATACCTTGCCTGTATAGTTTGTATCCTAACAACAGCAGAACCACAGATATAAGGAAAAGCCCCCAGATCCTGGCTGTTCTTGAAACACCCCATTTTGTGCCTAAACCTAGAATATCATACACAATCTTTGACAGCAGCGATGCTTCGAATAAAACCACCAAAAACCAGGTTGCTCCCCCTAGATCAAAAGCATTTGCATAAAGAAATATACCCCAAATAGCATCAGGAACCGAAGTCCATGTCATTGGAGAAGCGAAGAATACATTGGAGAATCCCAATTGCGTGACTGAAAAACGAATCAGAATAAAGAACACATTCAAACATACGAAAGGCAGAATGAGTGATTGCAACCTACGCACGGCGTACGTCTTCAGATTAGATTTGTCCAAATCAGTTGTAAAGCCGGAAATGAAGAAGAATGCTGGCACATGAAACAAATAGATATAGCCATTCACGGGCGATGAGCTATGTCCAACAACGACCCACAACACCGCAATCGCTTTGAAAATATCCACCCACTCGATCCGTTTTGACATTTCCATCTCCTTCCAAGCAATTCCGTTCGTCCCCGTTTTTATTTCTGAGATGGCCTATACTGATGTGATACCCACGCCTCGCCCCACTTTTCTTCATAGAGCTGCCGGTTGCGTTCAAACAGTGCATCGTAAACGGCGTTGTTCAGCCTGGAAAATGAGGCTTTTCCCCAATGGTGAACGAACACGTCTTCGGCGCAGACCACCCGATAACCGGCCTGTCGCATCCGATGAGCATAATCATCATCCTCAAACATCCCCAGACCAAAGCGTTCATCCAACAGGCCAATCTGGTCTACCACCGTTTTGCGCATTGCTACACAAAACATTGCTAACATCTCTATATCGAAATACGCTCCGTCATGAGCGCAAACATAGGCTCTGGCAAAAGCTTCCATATCTTGGATATTGCGATAACTAACCTCTATTTGGGCTTCATTACCGGCCCAGTTGGTCTCGGGACCAACCATGCCAATATCCGGTTGTCGAGCATAGCGAAGCAAACGCGCGAGCCAGCCCTTCGGCACTATAGTGTCGTTGTTAAGCAATACCACAAACTTGCTGTCTTGAATATGTCGCAGGCCGATATTGTTAGCAGCCGCAAATCCCAGATTTGTCTCGTTGAAAATGGCTTGCACTCGCGGCTCCTGGTCGGTCAGATCTTTGAGATATTTAACAGTCCCATCATCGGATGCGTTATCCACAACGATAACTTCCAGGTTAGGCCAGGTCTGGTCGGCCAGAACAGAATCGAGGCACTGACGGGTCAGATCCAGGTTGTTCCATGTCACGACGACGATGGAGACCTTGCCGTACAAGGATTCAACGTGAGGCTTGAGAGCTTGGTAGCGGATCTCCCAAGTGTTCTGGCGAGCTGTTGCCTGACGCCGGGTAACTAGATCCAAAGAGTCCTCAGTCCAAGCTTGTTCCAACAGGTCTACAAACTGCTCTGGCGAGGTGTATCGGTACACCAGGTCAGCCAGGGATTCCAACTCGGGCAAGGCTGCTACCACGACTGGCTTACCCGCGCTCAAGTATTCAAAGACCTTAACTGGATTAGTAGCTTCAGTCAAAGGAATACGCAGAAAGGGAATAGTGCACACATCGAAACCGGCCAGGTAAGCAGGCAATTCGGCATAAGGCTTTTCGTCGAGTAAATGGATGTTAGGCCGTTGCGCCAAGTCTTTGAGGTCGGAGCCAAAGGTGCGGCCAATGAGCACAAAAGACCAGTCCGGGTGACGAGCCGCCGCCTGGCGGATCGCTTCTGAGTCAAACCATTCGGCAATGGCGCCATAATACCCGATCACGGGACGGGGCAGACTGGCGAGGGGGCTGGTGTCACGCGATGGCAAGTTACTAAAGTGAGCATAGTCCCCGGCGTTAGGCACCAGGATACAATTCGGAGCGGCCTGCTTTAGTCGTTGGTAAAGACATTGCGAAGTGACTATCACCAGATCGCTGTTGTCCACTAACCCGGCTTCGCCCGCAAGCACATCACGGCGGTTTGTGGTAAAGCCACTGTGATCGTCCATGCAGTCATAGACGATCTTCCAGCCATAATGCGCTTTGAGGGCCTGGGCCAGAGGTTGCCAAAAAGGGAACTGTACCAAACACACGGCCTCAGCGATGCTATACTGACAGATGAACTCTCGCAGGGCGGCACAAGACTTTTCCAGGGTCAGATCGGTTAATTGATCTTGATAGATAGTTAAATCATTTCTACCAGGCAGAGCCAGCTCGTAAATACGCTCGGAAAGAGAGACGACCTCAGCCTGTGCGCGATCTACCCCCAGGAAGCTCGGACGAATATAAAAGACACGATGACCGTCTCGGGCAAACTGCGTGAGCAGCTGCTGGGGTCGTTGAAAACGAAAATGCCAATCAATAACCGGAAAACAAACGATATCATAGGTTCCAGACGGGGTAAGCAGATCGGCTTCGGGTTGCAGCGCTTGAGAGACAACTGGCGAGGCAACCTGATCGCGAGGTTGGGCCCCGACATGACGCCGCATCCATCCGACTATCCAGCTACGCCATTCGTAGGGTAAAACAACTCGTCCCACAGGACGCAAATGCATATACACATTCCATATCCATCGTTGCAGAACGCCTGCGGGAGGGTCGCTGTCGGTTGAACCAGCAGAGGTTAAAGTGGAACGCCAAATTCTCGTTCCCACCTTGCGCAAGATAGCAACAACTCCTTCGCGTCTCCACACGCGCAGCACTCGTATCCCAAGCTGCAGCAACCTCTCTCTAAGGGTGCCATGCGGAGCCACCGCAAGGCGAACCCGCCATAACCTCTGTAGCAATGCCCAGCCCGTGCTGCTAGTGATACTCGCCAATTGAGCAGAGATAGCCTGGACTACCTGCTCTTTCTCTGTCACTTGAGTCGAGAGGACTTGGATGGACTGATCCTTCTCTGCCACCTGAGCCGTGAGCGACTCGACCGCCTGCTGGCGCTCCGCCACCTGAGCCGTGAGCGACTCGACCGCCTGCTGGCGCTCCGCCACCTGAGCTGAAAGGAATTGGATTCCTTTGTCCTTCTCTGTCACCTGCGCCGTGAGCGACTCGACCGCCTGCTGCCGCTCTGCCATTTGCGCTGAGAGAGCCTGGATTGCCGGTTCTTTCTCCATCAACTGGGCTGAAAGAGACCGAATTGCCTGCTCTTTCTCTACTAACTGATCCTGTAACGTTAAAGCGCGTGTTGACCAACCCTCGGTCAAGGTATGCATCAGCATATCCAGAACTTGAAGGTGGAATATCCGATCTTCCTCAGTTGCCGGTGATTGGATGCATAATTTATCGTACAAACCGCTTATATCGCGTGTCTTGGCCGCAACGATTATCTTACGATAACTGGGATCGCGATTGTCTGTTCGATAAAAGTTTTGATTGTAATAGGCACTGACCCTTGCATTCAGCTCGGGATCATGGAAACGCCACTGTAGCAGGAATAAAGTGGAGATGGCTACTAGCCAGCGATGCAAATAGCCATTCGGCAATATGGCAGTGTTAAACCCTTTGCTGCGCATAAACTCAATACTTGGGTCCAGCTTTGGCAATCCATAAGTACGATGTTCATCCAAAAAATGATAACTTTCTCCATAGCGCGCCAGGATCAAGCTTTGAAGGACTTCTTCCGCCTGAACCACGGCCGGGTCATCGAATGGAGCGCCGATGATGACCGCCTCCCGTGCTACTCGGCCTAGCTGGGCCAAGAAACGTGACCGATCGGCAGGTGGAACATGCTCCAACGTATCAGAGGTTACAACAATATCAAAACTCTGACTACGAAATGGCAAAGCTAAACCATCGCCATATATCCCCAGCCCACCTTGATCTGCCACGTCCATCACCATCACGTTGTCTTGGGGCAAGAACTGGATCAATGTTGCGGGCGATCCGCCAACATCAAGCACATCCAAAGTCGGTTTCCAACGTAGAGAATCAATCACCTCCTGAATAATGCGGTAACGTTGATACTGATCAAACAAGAGCCCTGAAACACCCAGTTGTCTGTTTGTCTGTGGAATGCGTTCGCTTTCCTTATGAGCTCGATAATTCTCGAAGGTGATCCCTGTAGAGGTAACAACACTATAAAGTCTATGCGATTTTGATAATTGCTGTTTCCAGGTTTCCAGTTCAGCAATCGTTGCTTTTTTCCTGACCGCAATACCAACCCCACAAGAATAACCGAGTGTCATGTCATCTGCTACGCTGAGTATGTCTCCAACATTTTCAAAAATGACGGACATGTCACTTCTAGAATAGCGCCAATAGTCACTGGGGTGGTCATGGACTTCAAAGCCAACAGAGCGTGTTGTCAAAATAAGTAGCCCGTCCTTTTTCAAAACAGCCATCATTTGATAGAAAACATTAGGCCAGTCATAAACATGTTCGACCATCTCGGTCGAAATGACAACATCGAAGGACTCTAACCCAAAATGTTCCACAAGTTTATTAGCATCTACCACCGCATCAACACCACTGCCTTCTTCAATATCTACACCTATATAACTCCTAGAGTGAGGTTCGCATACGGGACGGATGCTACCATTAACATCCAGAGCCCCTACTTCCAGGACCTGGGGAGATGCGGGCCAGAATTTGAAACTATCTTTTAGAAACTGTATGCACCAAGCGTTACACATGGATTCAGACCCTTAGTTCAAGTTGACCAGGCGGAGCTAAAGAGTGGCACAGTCTACCAGTTGTAGTCTTTCTCGTACCCAAGACGGATCAAGTCTTCACCGATGTAGAGTTTGCATATTGCGCGATGCAGATCAGTAAAGTAGTTTTTATAATCACCTACGATCCCTTTTCTGAAGTGAGATGTTTTGTCTTCTATACCAATGGATCTACCACCAGTAGCACTCGTAAAGTTCTTCTCTTTTGCAAGGACAGCTAAATCCTTTTCCGAAACCTCAACGCCAACCATAGAGAAAGAACGAGTCAGAGTCTCTACTGGATTCTTAGTGAAATCTTCATAGCGGATCTTTGCTACCATAGGATGAAGAAGCCAAGGGTAACTAATGTCACAATAATACCTCATGCCGCTGTAAATAACGTAAGGCGCTCCCTTTCCATCTGTTTCGTAAGGCAAATCATTCACGGGAATGATTCCGCCACTTAGCATCAATGCAACTGCTTCAGCTTCAGTGAGTTTTGTAAACAGAGGGTGTAGAAACTGATGTGTCAAAGCATACTTGATGTAGAGCGCAGCAGATACTGCTACATCCCTCGGATCTCGATACAAATAGATCCCTAGAAGCTCATCACTTTCAAGTTGACTGCGAATTTCTTGGTTAAGATGATAATGCGCACAGATTACCTGCCCATCTTTCAAGGAAAGATATGTCCGATCAAATTTATACGGATCCCACTCTGGGGGAACTGGCCTAAAACCACCTGTAAAAGTGGGAACGAGTCTTTCAAAACCGAATAAAGCGGCAATAAAGTCGAAAAAAAAGATCGTGCCCGATCTCGGCATTGTCGAGATCAGGATCCTGTTAATGGAGCGTTCGCCTTTCATAAGAAGCATCTGTTTTTCACACTCCTCTATTGGTTCTTGGTTGAAATGAGTGTATAGCTTATTTCTGTTCCCATATCTACAACACCACTATAGTACGTCTTTGTCCCAACGACTCTAAACGACATCATATCCATACGTTGATCCAAACGTACCACACAATCAGGCTCTTTTTCGGCGATAGAAACGCTGAGCACGTAATTACCAGGGTTAAGCCGGATTTGCTGGCGGAATTCAGTCTTCAGAACGGTTCCTCGCTTTTGCGAGCCTGGATAATTGTCTGCATACCAGGAGTTTGTCCCGAACACATTGATTCCAGTAGGAGTATTGACCACAAGACCGATCACAGGCTTTTCTACGTCTTTATGAAACTTGGCCACTACTACCACCGTCCCGACCTCACCGCTTTCCCAAGCCACGGTCTGTTTGCCTGTTTCATCGAGTAAATAACAATCAATGATTTCTGCCTCTCGTGTGCCAAAGCGAAACTCCTCCTGAATCGTTTTCTGCTCACCGGCGCTGATCTGTGAAGGAATCGGCTGCGTATCTTTTAAAGATGCTCCTTTTGATTGAGCCGCCAGCCACTCGATGTACTCTCGTTCGCGGGTAGCAATTAGCTCGACATACTTGTTGACGACCGGCTTGGCTTCTCCTATTTTCACGACTTTGCCGCCATCCAGCAGCAAAGCGCGCTGACAGAAACTCTGCACTGTGTAAAAGTCGTGACTTACTAAAATGATCGTCTTGCCCGAATCACGCATTTGTTCCATGCGGCGGTAAGAGCGGCTTTGATACAGCGAGTCCCCGACCGACAGGGCCTCGTCTACAATCAAAATATCAGGGTCCACGCAAACTGCCACGGCAAAGGCCAGGCGCACATACATACCCGAAGAGTAGGTCTTGACCGGTTGATCAATGAACTGGCCGATTTGGGCAAAAGCAGCGATTTCATCAAACCGTTCCTTCATCTCCTCTTCGGGAATGCCCAAAATCGCTCCATTGAGGAAAACGTTTTCGCGCCCGGTGAACTCGGGGTTGAACCCTGCACCTAGTTCTAATAAGGCAGAGACTCGGCCCCGCACGTCTACAGTGCCCTCCGTCGGCTGCAATGTGCCGGCAATAATCTGCAACAAGGTGCTTTTGCCGCTGCCGTTTTGGCCGATGATGCCCAACGTTTCCCCTTTTTTCACTACAAAACCAACATCCCGCAGTGCCCAAAACTCGCGAGCATAGTTTTTGCCCAAGCGCCAGAACAGGGCTTGCTTCAGCCGGTCTTGGGGGCGGTTGTAGAGAAGGTATCGCTTGCTGACATTGCGCGCTGAAACGACGATGTCGTCACTCATAGCACGTCGGCAAAGCCTTTCTTGGTGCGCACGAACCAGAAATAGCCTACCAAAAAAATCAACAGGCACAGAATCGCGGCCCCGATAAAGCCCCCTGGGCTGGGCAATACCCCGGTCATAAAGGCGTTCCGGTACAGGGTCACCAAACGGGCCATGGGATTGAGGCGCAAAATAATCAATGCCTGGTGCGGCACCACATCTTCCGGGTAAAAGATGGGGGTCAAAAACATCCACATTGTCAGCAGCAGCGAGATCAACTGTCCTAGATCGGGCAGATAAACTGCCAGACTGGCCACCACCCAGTTCATGCCGACGGCAAACAATAACTGCAAAATCAAAATCACCGGCACAAACAGGATACTCCAGTGCAACTGCCCACTTACCAACCAAGCCAGGGGGACCAGCAGGATAAAGCCGATGACTTGCTGGATGGCGGCGGTCAGAGCCAGGTTCAGGGGCAGAATCTCCAAGGGGAACACGACTCGCTTGACCAGGTTGACATTGGACCGCACGACCGTCGTCGAGGCCGAAAGGCCCTCGCTAAAGGCTTGCCAGGGGAGCAGACCACACAACAAATAGACCGAAAAGCTAAAGGGGCTGTCATCGGTAGCGAATTTCACTTTGAGGAACAGCGAAAAGACGATGGTATAGATCACCATCATCACCAGAGGCTGGAACACTGACCAGAACAGGCCACCGAAGGAGCCGCGGTAGCGAGCCGTAAAGCCCCTCCAGGTCATGCTGCGGATCAACTCGCGGTGTCGGGCCAGGTTGCGGATCGATCCGGGCAGGTCGAATAATTCACGAGCATAATGGATGGCGGTGATCAAGACATGCTCCGTTCAATGGGCGCTCACCGACTCTTGTCGGCTTGGTTATCCAAACGTAAGTTTCCCATACAATGATTAAAAACGCAAGACCGTGCGTTTTAAGGGCTTTTTCTACGCGCCCCGATCTTGCCGTTTGAACGCCGCCAGCGTGCCCGCCGTGACCCCGCAGGCCGCGCCGGCAATGCCGTACGCCGCGCCAAAGCCGGCGATCCCGGCCAATGGCCCCAGCAGCGCGCTCCCCAGCCCGATCCACAAATCGTTCGTCGTGAACTCGACGGCGATGGCGGTCCCGCGCAGCCGCGCAGGCGCGCCGTCGAGCGCCAGCGCGTCAATCGCCGTGCGTGCTATTCCCAGTCCTGCGCCACATGCAAATGCTACAAGTAGACTGGCGACGTCCGAGCGCGCGAACGGAATGGCGGCAAAGGCCGCGCCGGCCAGCAGCATCCCCGGCAACATCACTCGCGTCCGCCCGATGCGGTCCGAGAGCCGGCCGGCCAGGATTTGCACGGTCAGCAGTCCCAGCGCATAAACCGTGTAAAACGCGCCGACCGTGCCGAGGTGATGCTCGCGAGCGACCAGCGGCCAGAACGTGATCATTGCGCCATAGGCCATGCCCAGCGGGCTGACCGCGACGATGCCCGCGCGGACGTTCCGTTGCGCCAACGTCTCGCGCAATCCTTGCAACGGCGGCGAGCTGGCCGGTCGCCTGGCCTCGCGCAGCGGCTCACGGATGAAAAGCGCGGCCAACGCGCACAGCCCGCCGCACATTGCGGCCAGGCCAAACACCATCGGAAAGCCTTGATGTGACGCGACCCAATCACCGGCCAGCGGCCCTACCAGCGACGCGAGCGCGCCCGAGTTGCCGCCCCAACCGAACGCCTCGCCGCGCTGTTCCGGCGGTGCCAAATCCGCCAGCAAGGCTTGAAAACCCGTGCTGAATGCGGCGATACCGATGCCGCCTATCGCGCGCGCGGCCAACAGCGGCAGAATGGCCTGGCTTGCCGCAGTCAACACAGGCGCGAGGGTGGCGCACAGGCCTCCCATCAGCATCACCGGCTTGCGTCCCACGCGGTCTGCTATCGCGCCGATGAACGGGCGAGCCAGCACGGCTGCGCCGGCCGCGGCGAATGTCGTCAGCCCATTATCGGCCGGCGTGCCGCCCAGTGAGGCGATGTAGAGCGGCAGCGCGGGAAAGAGCGACTGGATGCTGAGCCAGAACAGGACGTTGGCGGCGAGCGCGAGGAGGAAAGCCAGAGGAAAAGTCATGGACGTGAGGCGCGTCAGTCCTTGACCAGGTGCGTGTTGAGCAGCTTGGTCATGGCTTCTGGGCCATCCAGTAACACGCGAAGGAGATTGAGCACGTTTCGGCCAATGACAGTTTCG